>PDVJ01000552.1_pt1 | contig 12807 bp, 9 predicted proteins | sample 1369811 | NCBI WGS metagenome assembly PDVJ01 (sample SAMN07795376, study PRJNA414565) | Alkali sediment metagenome, whole genome shotgun sequencing project. | reverse complement strand
GAACTGGGGCCTCGGTCGCGACAATACGCGCACAGCCGAAGGCGCGCGCATCGATCGCGACAACGTCGGTCGCCTGGAACTGCTCTGGTCCGTCGCATTGCCGTCGGTCACGACCATGCGATCGCAGCCGGTGGTCGCCGGAGACACGGTGTTCCTCGGCAGCAAGGGAGCGCACCTGCTGGCGCTGGACCGTCGCACGGGCTGCGTCCGCTGGTCGCTCCCGACCGAGGCGCCGGTCCACTCCGCGCTGTCGCTCGACGCAACGCCCGACGGAGTGGCGACGCTGTTCTTCGCGGACGAGATGGCGACGGTCTACGCGGTGAACGCGACCAACGGCCAGCTCCGCTGGAAGCAGCGCGTGAAGTGGTTCCCGACGTCGATCGTGAGCGGCCCCGCGACCTATTTCGACGGCCGACTCTACGTTCCGCTATCGTCATTCGAAGTGGCGGCCGCAGGCCTGCCGACCCACGAATGCTGCCGCACGCACGGCGGCATCGCCGCGCTGGACGCGACCACCGGCAGTCCGCTGTGGCGCTTCGACACGACGGCGCAGGCGTCGAAGACCTACGTCAACCGCGACGGCGTTCAGATGTGGGGACCGAGCGGCGCGGTCGTGTGGAACGCGCCGACGATCGATGCGAAGCGCGGTGCACTCTACTTCGGCACCGGACAGAATTCGTCGTCGCCGGCGACGGACACCAGCGACTCGATCTTCGCGCTGGACCTCAAGACCGGCGAGAAGCGCTGGGCTTTCCAGGCCCTCGCCGACGACGCGTGGAACGCGGCCTGCCTCAGTGGCGGCGCAAGCTGCCCGAAGGAGAACGGGCCCGACTTCGACTTTGGCGCCCCGGTGATGCTCGTCCGCCGCGACAAGGGCGACCTGCTGCTCGCGGGCCAGAAGTCGGGCGAAGTGTTTGCACTCGATCCTGACAAGGGCGGTGCGGTGGTCTGGCGCCGGCGCGTCGGCTCCGGCAGCTCGAACGGGGGCATACACCACGGCATGGCGACCGACGGCGAGCGCGTGTACGTTCCGGTCGCCGATCCCGAGCGCAAGGTCCAGGGCTACGTGCCGAAACCCGGTGTGTACGCGCTGTCGGTCGCGACCGGCGAAGTACTCTGGTCGCTGCCGGTGCAGCGCGGCTGCGCGTTCGACGCGAAAGACGCACCGCTGGTCGGCCTCGCCGAGATGGCGAAGGGCAAGTCGGACCGTACTCCATGGCCGGCGTGCAGCTATTACTACGGGCAGTCCGCAGCCGCGGTCTACGCAAACGGGCTGGTCTACGCCGGCGCGCTCGACGGCAGGCTGCGCGTGCTCGACGCCGCGACCGGGCAGCCACTGCGGATCATCGACACCAACTCGCCGGATACGGCAACGAACGGCGTCGAAGGACACGGCGGGGCGATCGACGCCGGCGGCGCGATCGTGGATGGCGACCAGTTGTTCATCACGTCCGGCTACGGCATGTTCGGCCAGATGCCGGGCAACATGCTGCTCGTCTACGGGCTCAAGCGATAGACGTTGCGGTCATTGCGCGCGGCGTAGAGCGCCGGCAGGAAGTGGGGCAACAGTCCCACCTCCTCCACCTGGTGGCGTTTCCACTCGCGCAGCATTCCTTCGCTGAACACGTACCGACGCAGCAACGAGTTGACCCAGGGCCCGACTACGGGCCAGTCGACGCCGATGACCGTGTCCACCGCGTACGTGGCGCCCTGTGGTGACTCGCCCCACGTGTGCCGGATCCCGCCGATCGTGAACCCAAGGACCTGCGGCCGAGTGACGAAGCGTTGCGGCGAAAGCTCGACGACGCGCGCGGCACCCTTGCTGTCATAGGGCCCGAACCACTCGTAGCGCGCCACCACGCCTCCGGCGCCGACACCGGGCTGCCCGTCGTCGGCAGGCTCCTCGATCCAGATGCGGCCATGTTCGGAGGGATGGAACAGGTGGTACAGCGGCCGTGTCGCGCCATCGAACTCGACGACGCCGAGCGGCAACACTCGATACCACCACGCAAGCATTTCAGGCGTCACGCCCGGCAACGGCCGATGCACGATCCTGAGATGGATGCGACCGTCGGGAAGCACGACGTGCGAGGTGGCTGCCTGGCCCACTTCTCGCAACGGCCACGGTATGTTCCGCGGCGGATCGTGTTTCGGATTGACGGGCAGCGCGAAGGCGACCAGGTAGTCGCCCGTGCCGCGGTTGTACATCGCGTGGCCGCCCGCGTTGACGAGCACGTACTGCCGTCCCATCGACGTGTAGCTCATCGGAGTGGCCGTCGCATCGATCGGCAGTTGATAGGACCAGAGCTCGCGTCCGCTCTGCACATCGAACGCGCGGAACTGCCGGTCCATCGTGGCGCCGATGAAGAACACTCCACCGTCGGTCACGAGGCCACCACCGAGATTCGGCGTGCCCCAGTTGATGTGCCACGGCAGCGGGAACGGCCCCATCTCGTGCACCGAGCCGAGCGGCGCCTGCCAGGCGACGCGGCCCTCGCGGAGATCCACGGCGACGAGCTTGCCCCACGGCGGCGCCGTGCACGGAATACCGAGCGGCGAGAGCAACGGACCCACCGCAAGCGTGTACGGCGTGCCCTGCATCGCCACGAACATCGTCTTCTGGCCGGCCACCGGGTGATCCTGGCCGGTCTTTGCGACCGCATCGCGCGTCAGCTGGGCGACGAACGGCGCCGCGTTGACGTTGACGATCAGCAACTGCTGCTGCGGTGAGTAGGCGCCGCCGCCCCAGTTCGCGCCGCCGAGGCTGCCGGGGAACAGCAACGTCGGCCGCTCGGCGAGCGGCGTGAAGATGCCCTCGTTCTTGAGGCCGGCGATCGTATCGCGACAACGGCCGCGGTCCCAGAACGTCAGGCCCCAGGCGTCATCGGGCCCGATCCGTGTGGGCAGCAGCGGCGCCGGCCGCGTCGGGAACGGTTGCGTCGGCCACGCCTTCTCGCCCGGGATCGTGCTCGCCGGGACTGATCGCTCCTGCAACGGGAACAGCGGCTTGCCGTCGCGGCGGTCGAGCACGAAGACGAATCCCTGCTTGCTCACCTGCGCCAGCGCGGGGACGCGACGTCCGTCGGGGCCTCGCCATTCGAACAGCACCGGCTGGGCCGGCGTGTCGTAGTCCCACAGGTCGTGGTGCACGAGCTGGAACGTCCAGTCGACCTCGCCGGTGGACAAGCGCAACGCGACCACCGAATTGGCGTAGCCGTTGCTGCCGACTCGCAGTGCGCCGTAGTAGTCGGGCGACGGCGCGCCGGTGGGTACGAACACCAGGTCCCGCTCGGCGTCGACCGCCATGGGCGCCCACGCATTCGCCGCCCCCGTGCCGGTGGCACCCTGCAGCGGGCAGCCACCACGCCGCGTGGTGCCTCGGCAAACGCGAAGTCGATCACCGAAGAGCCGACGACGATCGTGCCGTTCGCCACGACCGGAGGCGAACTCGAGCCAACTTTTTCCAGCCCGTTGCGCTCGTGCTCCACCAGCGTCACGACGCCTCGCTCGCCGAAGCCTGTGCAGGGCTGCCCGTCGCGCGCATCGATCGCGACGAGGCGACGATCGCCCGTGACCGTGTAAATGCGGTGCCGGCACGCGCCCTGCCCGTCGGTCTGCGGCACCTGTGCGTATGCGACGCCGCGGCAGCGATACGGGCGCTCGCTGGTGCGCCGCACCTTCGGGTCATAGACCCAGCGCTCGCGACCGGTGTCGGGATCGAGTGCGATGACGCGATTGAAGGGCGTGCAGTAGACGAGGTGCCCGCCGGATTGTAGCGGCAGCAGGATCGGCGTGGACTGCGCGGACACGCTGGATGGCGTGCCTTTCGCCGCAGCCGTGTCGCCGTTGCGATGCGTCCAGGCTGGCGTCAGCCGTGTCACGTTGTCCGGCGTGATCTGCGTGGCCGGACTGTGGTGCTGACCGAATGGATCACCCGCCGCCTGGGCGTCCGAAACGACCACGGGAGCGCAGAGCAGCGGCAAGAGCAGCGTACGTACGAATGTGGCAAGACCTGGGACGACGGGCTGCATGGGGGCGAGTTTGCACTGCCACGGCATCACTTCCCATGTCCACGGCTTCCAATTCCCGCGTGGCCACGGATGCTGATCGCCCGACCAGGCCCGAGACGATGGGCGCCGGAGTTCGCCCGTCGGACCGGAGCGCAACCAGGCTCTTCGGGTATCAGTTGCGGGTCACCGTCAAGGTACGGCCCCGCGGCGACACGCAGTCGACTGACGATCGTGCAGTCCCCGCATCATGGGCTGAACTGCCACACGTCGTTCTCGATGAGGAAAGCGTTCACGTCCGAGGGAAGCCCGAACCGCTCGCGGTCGCCGCCGAACGTCATGATCGAAGGCCGCAGGCCGGCGCGACCACCGGAGAAGACGACGGCGTCGAAGTCGTACCTCATGTCCTCCGGCAACTTGCCATTCCACGGTGGGGCCGCGGGTCCGCCAAGTTCGGTCCAGCTCTTGCCGTCGCGACTGGTCCACATGTCCGTCGGGTTCGCAGGGACCGGCGGAGCTCCTGGCACCTCTCCATAACCACCGAAACAGACGATCTCGTTGATGAGCACGACGCACTGGTGCCCCGGGCGCGGCGACCAGCCGGCGGACGCGGTCACCTGCTCCCACGACGCGCCATCTCTCGAGCGCCACACGTCGTTGAAATAAAGCGTCTGGGTCGCAGGCTGGCACGGGTTCGGACCGAAACCGCAGCTGAAACCCCGCTCGCCGCCGAGCAGGTAGATATAGCCGCCCTTTGAAACGACGGCGGCTCCTGCCCGCGGCGTCCACCTCGGCCCCTTGCCGGTGGCCTCGGTCCAGGTACGACCGTCGCGCGACATCCAGACATCGTTGAACAGGATACGGCCGGTGCCACCGGTCGAGGCATCGTCGCCCTGGCTGCCGCCGAGCACATAGATGGCCCCGTTGTGCACGACGGCGGTCAGACCGGCGCGACCTTCCCACGGGGCATCCGTCGTCTCGGGAATCCACGTGATGCCATCCCTGCTGCTCCACACGTCGTCGAAGAACGTCGAGTTCGGCAGGATCGGCAGGCACGGCACGCCGGGCGGGAGGAAGCCGCAGCCATCCGGGTAAATCGGGTTCGGCTGCGACTCGAAGTTCTGGCCGCCGATCACGTACATCCGGCCGCGGTGAGTGACGGACCCGAAGTACGCACGCGGCTTCCACATCGGCCGACTGCCCTGGCCGGGCTGCCACTGCGCAACTTTCGTCCAGGTGGCGCCGACGTCGGTGCTCTTCCAGACGTCGCCGTAGAGCACGGTCTCGGTCTCGAACGAAAACGGCCCCCGGCCGCCCATCACGTAGAGGTCGTTACGCAGTTCGATGGCCTGGAGGCCGGCGCGCGGCGCCCACATCGTGGGGTCGAACGGCACCGTCGGTCGCACGTTGGTCCAGCGGTAGTTGCCGATGTCGGTCGCGCTTCCGCGAGCATTCGCCAGGCCGGCAGCAGTGACGACGCAGCCGAGAACGATCGCCGAACGACCGATGGTACGCAGCAAGTTCATGTTGTCTCCCTCCGACATTGACACCGGCAGGCCTTCGATCGAGCCGCTTCCCGGTCTGGTGCGACACGAAACTACGCGAGGACGATGAAGCTGGTCAATGGCGGCGAGCGGTCAAGCGTCGAACAAGTGGATTCTGTCAAATGCATCTGACGAGTTGAGCTCGGCGGGCCGGACGCTGCCGCAAACCAGCAGTGCCGCCGACGGCAGCGAAAGCACGGAATGCCTGCTCGACATCGACCTATTCCGGGTGAACCAGGGTGCTGACGTCCGGCATCGCGAACGGCCGTCCGGGCGGCACCTGCCGTTGCGTCGGTGCCGTGCCCGGCAGGATCTCGAAGTCCGGCGTGAACGTGACCATCAGGTCGCGCAGCTTCGCGATCACTGTGCGGTCGCCGTCGAAGCGCGCCTTGCCCTCCTGCGCCAGCTGGTCGAAGCTCGCCACGCCCATCATCACGCGGTTGAGGTCCGCGCGATTGACCGTGAGCGTGAGGTCCGCATTCGGATCCTGGAAGCCCTCGATGTTGGTGAGGGTCGCGTTGCTGAGCTCGACGATGTACTTCTCCCCGTTGTCGGGCGTCACGAGGTTGACCGTGAGCTCGAGCCCCTCGGCCTTCTTCGGATCGATGCTGATGCCGAGGAAGTCGAGCCAGTGTCCCGTGGTCATCGCCCGCACGACGTCCGGGCCGGTGGAGCGCGGCGGCAGGCCGCCGGGCAGGCCGTTGCGCAACTCGAAAGCGCCCTGCAGGAACGTGTTGCGTACGCTCGTGCTCTCGGCCTGGTAGCCGAGCTGCTCGAACGCGTTGGCCAGCACCCGGCGCGCCGCCTGGTTGCGAGGCTCGGCGAACAGGAGGCGGTTGAGGATCTCGGCGGCATGCAGGTACTTGCCCTGCGCGACCAGTTCCTCGCCCCTGGCGATGATCTTCTCCGAGCCGCCCATCATCTCGACGTAGAGCGGCGCCGAGTCGGCGGGCGACAGCGGGATCAGGTTTGCCGGGTTACCGTCGAAGTGGCCGATGAACCGGTTCACCACGCCGCGCACGTTGTTCTGCACGTCGCCGTGGTAGCTGCGCGCGGCCCACTGCTGCTGCAGGCTCTTCGGCACCTGGTAGACGTTGTGGATCTCGTTGATCGTGACGCCCTGGTTCACGTAGTGCAGCGTCTGGTTGTTGAGGTTCGCGTATGCGTCACGCTGCGTGCGCAGCACCTCCTGGATGCGCGCCGTGCCCCAGCGCGGCCAGCTGTGCGAGGCGAACATCACGTCCGCCTCGCCGCCGAACCTGTGCAGCGCCACGTCGATCTGCTTCGACCAGTTGATGGCGTTGCGAACCGCGGCTCCGCGCAGCGTGTAGATGTTGTGGATCGTGCCGGTCACGTTCTCCGCCGCCCAGAACGCCTTGAACTGCGGGAACCAGGTGTTCATCTCGACCGGTGCTTCGGTGTCCGGCGTGTTCTGGAACACCATCTTCACGCCGTCGAGCGTGATCTCCTCGAAGTCGTCCTTGATGATCCGGTTCGGCGCGATCAGCCCGACGCTGCCGCTGGCGATGTTCTTGCCGATCGCCTGGTCGACGTGGCCAAAGGGCCCGCGCGGCAGCAGCACGGCGTACTGCCACTGCAGGCGTCGCGTCATCGCGTTGCCGGCGAACACGTTCTCGGAGATCGCCGCCTCCATGAAGCCCTCGGGCGCGATCACCATCACCTTGCCGCTCGCGACGTCGGCCTCGTCCACCACGCCGCGCACGCCGCCGAAGTGATCGCCGTGGGAGTGCGAGTAGACGACTGCGACCACTGGACGCTTGCCGAGCCTTTCGTTGACCAGCTGGAGCGCCGCGCGCGCGGTTTCGGCAGCAGTCAGCGGGTCGAACACGATCCAGCCCGTGTCGCCCTTGATGAAGCTGATGTTCGCGAGGTCGAAGCCGCGCACCTGGTAGATGCGGCCGGGCACCACCTCGTAGAGGCCGTAGTTCATGTTGAGCACGGCCTGCCGCTGCAGCGACGGGTGGATCGTCGCGAAGTCCTGGCCGGTGAGCAGCCACTGGTAGCTCGCCATGTCCCAGGCGACGTGGCCCGCGTCGGCCATGATCTGCTTGTATGAAGGGGCGGCGATGAAGCCCTTGTTCGCCTCGTCGAAGTCGCGCTTGTCGGCGAACGGCAGCGTGGCCGTGAGACCGTTGCGCAGTTCGAGCGTGAACTTCGACGGCGGCTGGCCTTGATCGCCAGGCCGGTGCAGAGCTTTCGATACGGGATCATGGGAGCATCCTCGAGATAGTGGGTTGTCGTCCGGGCACCCAGTGCGCACCCGGGGACCACGGCCGGTATCCGGCCGCGGCGAGGTCAGGCAGTGTACATGTTGCCAACTTCCAGTGAGGCAGCCAGCAGGCCCGGCCTGCTCGCGGCCGGATCCCGCATATCCTCGCCAGGCGCCGGGGCCCGAGCGGCCGCTGCGGCTGATGCGGCCTCGGGACCGGTCGCGCCGAGCGCAACCACAAGTGCGAACTGCCGCAGCGCGCGCAGCGCTCGATCTCGATGACAGACACCCGCTTCAGCCGCCGTGCCCAGTTCATCGCCAGGTGACGCGGTGGCGGCTTTGCCGGATCAGCCGCCAGCTCGACTGGAGCAAGGTAGGCGGCGTCGCCTACGACAACAAGGAGACGGGCGTGCGGATCACGCATTTTCCGGTGATCCACTGCCGCAAAGGTTCGATCGCCTACAAGCTCGAATGGAACGGCCCGTCGTTGGTCTTCTCGGGCGGCACCAAGCCCGAAAGGATCAGCATCGAGCAGGCGAAGAACGGGATCGCGGTGCAGGACTGCTCACACACGCCACAGAGCGCGTTCGGGTACCTGCTGAGCCAGATCGGTCCGCGTCCGCGGCTCAAGGTGGCCACACACTTCCCCTTATCCGACGATACGGTCAACTGCGCGATGCGGAGCGTCCGCAATCACATTCCCGACATCGGCAACCTCGGAGAAGTGCTGCCCGAGGCTTCATCCCTTCACGCATATCAACGGCTCGAGTCGTGCGACCTTGCGGGCCAGTCCCGCCCGCTCCGCCACGTCAACGACGCGCTCGACGCTCTTGTACGCGCCGGGAGCCTCCTCCGCGACCCCCCGCAGCGACGGGCTGCGGATCAGGATGCCGCGGGCTTCGAGCTCCGCGGGGTCGCCTGGTGACGGGACATGCTGCGCCCCGCGCCGTGGCACGCAGAACTGAACGACAGCCCCTCGCCGGTCGAGACCCCCGCAAGCACGTAGGAGGACGTGCCCATCGAGCCCCCGATCAGCACGGGCTGTCCGAATGCACGCAGTGACTGCGGCACGTCCGGATGACCGGGCCCGAACGCGCGTGTCGCGCCCTTGCGGTGCACGTACAGCCGGCGAACGTGGCCCGCGACCTCGTGTTCTTCTTCCTTGCAGATATTGTGTGACACGTCGTAGAGCAGGCGCAGCTTTGCGCCCGGCACGATCCTCCTGAACGACTCGCGGCACAGGTGCGTCAGGATCTGGCGGTTCGCGAGCGCGCAATTCGTCGCCGCGCGCATCGCGCCGAGGTAACGCTGGCCGAGGTCGGACCGCAGCGGCGCGCAGGCGAGTTCCCGGTCCGGCAGGTGGATGCCGAAGGACGGTGCCTCGAGCGCCATGTCGCGCAGGTAATCCGTGCCGATCTGGTGACCCAGGCCGCGCGATCCGCAGTGGATGCCGACGACGGCGCGCCCCGGTTCGAGGCCGAACCCTGCGGCAATGGACGGTTCGAACAACTCCGCCACCCACTGCACCTCGAGGTAGTGGTTGCCGGAACCGAGCGTACCCATCTCGTCGCGCTGGCGCTGCCTGGCCCGCTGCGAGATCGCCGCGGGTTTCGCGTGCGCGATGCAGCCGCGCTCCTCGATGTGCTCGAGGTCAGCGTCGGTGCCGTAGCCTCGCGCGACGGCCCACCGGGCGCCGCCGGTCAGCATCGCGTCCATCTCGCTTTCCGAGAGGCGCAGCCGCCCGGTGCTGCCGACACCGGCCGGGATCGCCCGCGAGAGCTCGTGCGCGAGCTGCCCCTGCACGGCGACGATCTCCTCGCGCGTGCAGTCGGTCAACAGCGTGCGGACGCCGCAGGAGATATCGAAGCCGACGCCCCCGGCCGAGATCACCCCGCCCCGCTCCGCGTCGAACGCCGCGACGCCGCCTATCGGAAACCCGTAACCCCAGTGCGCGTCCGGCATGGCGTAGGCGGCACCGACGATGCCCGGCAGCGTGGCGACGTTGCTGATCTGCTGCCGCACCTTGTCGTCCATGTCGCGGACGAGCGTTTCGTCTGCGTACAGCACGGCTGGAACGCGCATGCGTCCCTCGGGCTCGATGACCCAGCGGTAGTCCGACTCGCGCCTCAGTCCCTGCAGGTCCATCTTCGCTCCCCGTCAGACGTCGAGCACGCACTGTGCGAGCCAGCGCCCGTCCGGCTGCTGCCGCACGGCGAGTTCGGTCAGGGTAGCGCCCTTCACTTCGACGGCCGGCGCATGCCGCGGCACGTCCACGGGTTCACCCCAGGCTTCCCCCTCCAGCCGGTCACCGGACAGATGTACATCGAAGCGCGAGAACAGCATTCGGCGTGTCGCCATGTTGAACACGAGGGAATTCAGCCACTCGCAGAACAGCAGCTCCGGGTCGGCCACCCGGCACTCGATTCGCACGGCCTCGGCCGGCCGGACCAGGGCGGGGTCGGTCACGACGGCCGTGAGCGCCATGCCCGCATGGGCGAACGCTTCGTCGAGCGTGGCGCCCCACCCGCGGATCCCGATGTCCGCGCCGTGCGCGAAGTGCTCCCAATCGCCCATCGCCCACCTGCGTTCCGATTGCCGGAGAGTCCGGCCCTTCGACTGCGACAGCTCCTCGCTCTGCTTCTCTCCGCCGCACTGACGATCCATTGTCGAACCGAGTCCGCCGGCGAACATGCGTATTGACCGCAGGGACGCAACCCGATCATGCGAAGCGTGCACCGCACTTGTCAGTGAGAACACGTTGATCGCCAGGCGTGCCGAGGTTATTTCTACGGATGCGCCAGCGTTCCGTGAGTTCCAAGAATGCGGCAGAGATCACCGGCATGCGTCCGATTTTCCAGCCCCGCCTCGTCAACGGGCCGTTCGCCGACCCGGCCCTGTTCGTGGACGTGCTGTTCGAGCGCCGCGCTCTGCTGTTCGACCTTGGCGACATCACCGCACTCCCCCCGCGCAAGATCCTGCGGACGAGTCACGTCTTCGTGACGCATACCCACATGGACCATTTCGTGGGGTTCGACCGCCTGCTTCGCATCTGCCTCGGCCGCGCACGCCCGCTCAGCTTGTTCGGGCCTGCGGGCTTCATCGAGCAGGTCCACCATCGGCTCGCGTCTTACACCTGGAACCTCGTCGAGAACTACAGCGTCGATCTGTCCGTCACCGCCTGCGAGGTGTCGGCCGACGGTTCCCGCATGAGCAGGGCCACCTTCAATTCACGCGAACGCTTCCAGCGCCGCGATGGTGCTGAAGGCGAGCTGCGCGATGGCCTGCTGCTGGACGAGCCTGCCCTCCAGGTGCGCTGCGCCGTGCTCGACCATGGTATCCCGTGCCTGGGGTTCGCTCTCCAGGAAGCGATGCACGTCAACGTCTGGCCGAATCGCCTCGCGGAGCTCGGCCTGGCGCCGGGTGCCTGGCTGCGGGACGCGAAGCGCGCGATCATTGCCGAGGCGCCAGACGATACCCGGGTCACGGCGCGATGGCGCGCAGGCACCACGATACGCGAGGAGTCGCTGTCGCTCGGGATGTTGCGGCGGCTTGCCGTGCAGTGCGTGCCGGGCCAGAAGATCGCCTACGTCTCCGACGTCGCGCGGCACGCGGGCAACGTGCGGCGCATCACCCGGCTCGCCGCCAACGCGGACTTGCTGTTCATCGAGGCGACGTTTCTCGATCGCGACGCCGACGAGGCTCGTCGCAAGCGCCACCTGACCGCGAGGCAGGCTGGCTCGATTGCGCGCGACTCAGGCGCGCGCGAGATCATCCCGTTTCATTTCTCGCCTCGCTACGCCGACTGCGAGGATGCCCTGGCAGGCGAGGCCCGGGCGGCATTCCGGGGGGTCACCGCATGAGGGAAGCCAAACCGCGAGCGTTCCATGCAGCCATCGACATCGGCGACGCGGTATTGCAGGGTGACGTCGTGCTGCCGCCGGGCGCGCGAGGCATCGTGCTGTTTGCCCACGGCAGCGGCAGCAGCCGTTTCAGCAGCCGCAATATCTACGTCGCGAACCACCTGGCGGAAGGTGGGCTCGGCACCCTTCTCTTCGACCTGCTCACGGCCGACGAGGAATTGCGTGACCAGCAGGACGCGAGCCTTCGGTTCGACATTGATCTGTTGACGCGCCGCCTGACCGGCGTGACCCGCTGGCTCGGCCGCCAGGACTGGGCCACGAACCTGAAACGAGGCTACTTTGGCGCAAGCACGGGCGCCGCGGCGGCGCTCGCTGCGAGCATCGAATGCGAAGTGCACGCGATCGTGTCGCGGGGCGGGCGCCCGGACCTCGCCGGCGCCGCGCTGCCGCTCGTAACGGCTCCCACGCTGCTCATCGTCGGCTCGCGGGATCCCATCGTTATCGAACTCAACGAACGAGCGCAGCGACGCATGCGATGCGAGGTGCGGCTAGAGATCGTTCCGGGCGCAAGCCACCTGTTCGAAGAACCAGGCACGCTGGAACAGGTCGCAGCCCTGGCGCTGCGGTGGTTCCGCCTCTGGCTGACCTGAGCGATCCAGGAACGCGCGATAGTACGCCTCGCGTTCCCTCTCCCCCAGGTAATGCACGATGGTCTTGATCTGCCCCGCCAGTCTCGGCAGCACGCGTTCCTCGAGAGCGCGGGTCCGGCGAGTCACGCGCAGGATCTCTTCACCGAGCATCTTGAGCTTGCTCTCGAAAGCGGCGATCTCGAGCATCGTTTCGAGAATCGCTTCGAACGCGTGAATGGACTCGTCCAGGTGCGGCGTCGTGACTGGCGCACAGGAAGTCCAAGCCACCGTCCCGGCCGAGCCTATTTGCGTACCGGGCCTATGTCGAGCCCGACCTTGCGGCCGGCTGCTCTCGCCCGGCCGCTGAATCCCTCGCGGGCACCGTGCCTCACCGCGCGTCCGCCCGTCCAACGCCCGGTGCCCGTGCCCCGAGCTGCGGCAGCTCCGGCTGATGCGGAGGCGGCAACGTCCGCTTGAGGTGTGCGAGGATCTTCGCGATGACCACGGGCTGCTCAATGCAGGCGATGATCCTGGGCG
>PDVJ01000549.1_pt1 | contig 12854 bp, 13 predicted proteins | sample 1369811 | NCBI WGS metagenome assembly PDVJ01 (sample SAMN07795376, study PRJNA414565) | Alkali sediment metagenome, whole genome shotgun sequencing project. | reverse complement strand
GGAATACCACTTGTAACCGTGTATTCCAAGAAAAGTATCGTGGTGGTTTGTTACAGGAAGGAATTTTGGGCATATACGGAAAAGTCGTGCTGTTGAATTTACGTTTCGAATGATTCGGGTAGCGAGATAAGCTTTAAGAGACCTTTTCCACTACAGTGACGCCCAGTTCGCCCTGGGAAAGTCTCACGGCCAACTCATCTCCTTGCACGACTTGGGTTGAGCTGATAACAACCTCACCGGTTTCTTTCTTCATGGTGATGCTGTAACCCCGTTTAAGAATATTCTCGGGAGAATGTTCTCCGGATTGAGGTCGGCAAGTCTCTGCGCAAGCGTCTTTACCTGGGTATTTCTGTCCGTGAAGTATGTGGAGAATCCATGGGTAAGATTATTGAGGAGTTCGTCGAGGTACATCCTGTGAGAAACAAATATTTCTTTTCTTTCTCTGAGATCCATGACTTCCTGATAAAGGGCAAGCTTCGATCGTTCAAGCCTGTTCCTCATGCCCTGCTCTAGTTGCGCCCGTAAGCCTTCAATAACATCGAGAAATTCTGATTTCGCCCTCACAACCATGTCTGCTGCAGCAGTTGGGGTAGGTGCCCGAACATCGGCCACAAAATCAGCGATTGTAAAATCGATCTCGTGACCCACGCCAGAGACGACAGGTATCTGTGATGCATATATGGCCCGTGCAACTATCTCTTCGTTAAAGGGCGCGAGGTCCTCAAGGGAGCCACCTCCCCTCCCAACGATGATGACATCTACGCTTTTTGCCTCATTGAAGTACTCAATCCCCTCCACAATCTCAAATGCGGCCTCTTCACCTTGCACCCTCACAGGGTAAATGAGAACGGACATGTTTTCGAACTTCCCATAAATGATCTTCAGCATGTCTTGTATTGCGGCACCGGCCGGGGAGGTTACAATGCCGATAGACTTCGGAAGCACAGGTAATGGTTTCTTTTTCTCCGGATCGAAGAGGCCTTCTTTTAAGAGTTTTTCCTTGAGCATCTGGAACTTAAGCTGCAAAATACCAAGGCCCCTTGGCTCAATGGCGTTTACAATAAGCTGGTATTCGCCCCTTCGCTCATAAACGTCCACCCGGCCGCGGCAGATTACGGCGATTCCATCGCCAATCGCGCCCTCAGGGTATCTGCCCCGGTAATTGAAAAAGACACCCTTGAGCATGGATGTATCGTCTTTGAGGGTAAAGTAGAGATGACCGGACGGGTAGAGCTTAAAATTGGAGATCTCGCCTTCTACGAGGACATCCCTGAATTGACTGCCGATCAGTTGCTTGATCTCGGAGGTGAGTTCGGAGACAGTGTAGATGGAGAATTCGTCAAGCATCATGAAGAAATGCAGCTCATAGCTGATAGCTCATAGCAAACTCAACTTCATATCTCTCAACTTCCCAATTTCTGCCACAACCTTTATTTCTTGAAGTAGTCTTTCACTACCTTCATGGCGCAGTACTCGCCACACATGCTGCACACATCATCTTTGAGTTTTCGTTCCTTGCGGAAATCGATTATTTTGGATGGGTCAATGGCGCATTCGGTCTGCCCCTTCCAATCGAGTGCCTTCCTGTACGTCGACATGGTCTTATCGAGTTTCAATGCCCTTGGGTTCCCGCGGGCAACATCAGCCGCATGGGCTGCGATCTTGCAAACCATTACGCCGTCACGCACGTCCTGGGGCGATGGGAGCCCAAGGTGTTCGGAAGGGGTAACGTAGCAGAGGAAGTCTGCCCCGTAGTACCCGGCGAGGGCACCTCCAATTGCAGACGTGATATGGTCGTATCCGGGAGCAATGTCAGTCACAATTGGACCCAGAACATAAAAAGGTGCTTCATTACAGAGTTTTTTCTGGAGCAGGATGTTTGTCTCGATAAGGTTCAGGGGTACATGGCCAGGTCCTTCGATCATGACCTGCACGCCCTGGTCGATTGCCTCCTGGCAGAGCTCTCCGAGGGTAATGAGCTCTTCAACCTGTGCCCTGTCCGTGGCATCTCCAATGGAGCCGGGGCGGAGTCCGTCACCCAAGCTCAGGGTCATGTCGTACTTCTTCGCGATCTTCACAAGCCTGTCGTACTGCTCAAAGAGGGGATTTTCCTTTTTGTTCACGATCATCCATTCTGCAAGGAACGCTCCACCCCTGCTCACGATGTCTGTGGTTCTGCCCTGTTTCTTCAACCTTTCGAGCGACCTTTGGGTTACCCCGCAGTGAACTGTTATGAAGTCAACACCGTCTTCGCCATGCTTTGCTATTATGTCGAAGAATTCGTCGGGGTCCAGCCTTGTAATGGTCTTCCGTTTTTTCACTGTCTCAACGGCAGCCTGGTAGATAGGTACTGTGCCTATGGGGAGACCTGCATGATCAATGATGAGCTTGCGAATTGCGTTGAGGTCACCGCCGATGCTCAAATCCATCACCGTGTCCGCACCCGCTTCTCGAGCATTTTTCAGCTTTTCCAGCTCTACGTTGATATTGATCATCTCAGGGGATGTTCCGATATTGGCATTAACCTTAACGCTCAAGCCTTTTCCCACCCCCTTGGGGGTGAACTTTTTGTGCCTGTTATTTGCAAGGATGGCAGTCTTGCCTTCTGCGACGTTTCGACGCAGTTCCTCGGCGTCGAAACCTTCTGCGCGGGCGACTGCCTTCATAGCCTGTGTTATTTTGCCTTCTTTCGCTGCAACCAGTTGATTCGTCATCGTGCGATCATCTCCATCTTTTTTAAAAGTTCGAGGGGGCTCCTTGCGAAGATCCTGATCATCGGTTCGTTCCCGATGTCCCCTTCATCATAGATCATATCCGGCGGATTTTCCATATTTTTCAAAGCATTTCCTGCCTGGGTATCAAAGCATTCTTTTTTCTTTTTGATTTTTCGGGCTCCCTGCCTTCTGTCAAGGAAGACCACCACGAGATCCTTTTTCCGGGCTTTCTCGACAGTTGCCTTGTCATACCGGACGTTTGCACATGATCTGACCTGGGGAAAATACTGCATGAAGTTGAGGATAAGCCGTGCCACATGTGTTGAGGCACCGAACTGCGGTTCGCCTTTAAAGAGTATCTTGCCCCCATGATGCCCGATCCGTCCGGGAAAGGCAGCCACGTCCTCAACCCCTTTTGCCCCTTCAAGGGCATACCCGATATTCATCTGTACCTCAGGGATACACTCAACCAGGTTAAGACAACAAAAGCGCTTCTTTACCTCTTTCATGGCCTGGAGAATCTTCCACCGTTCCGAAAGTTTACTGTTGAGAAGGCCAGAGGAGGCATAGTAGTAACCATCTTCATTGACCTGGTAGCTCTCCTTCAAAAGGTCATCCATGAGGTTTTCAGAAGCAATGAACGCCTCTTTGATAGAATAACCATGGACGAGAAACGATACGAGGAGTGATGAAAAGATGCACCCTGTCCCGTGGATTACCCTGTCAATACGCTTCCTTTTCCATGTTGTACAATCAGTGCCGTCAAAAAGGAGATCGATTGGTTCCCCCTTGAGGTGCCCACCCTTCATTACGACTGCCTCAGGGCCGGTAGCAGCCAGCGCCCGAGCGCATCCTTCCATGTCTTTTAATGTTCTTACCTTTTCGCCTGTTATGAATGATGCTTCGTCAAGATTCGGCGTTATAATTGTTGCTTTCGGAAAGACTGATTTTACGAGGCCCTTAAAGCCTTTATCGCTCAAAAGTTGCGTCCCGTTTTTTGAAGCGCGAACGGGATCTACCACTACCGGAATCTCAGGATATTCAGGCAGGAAGGCCGACAGTGCATCAACATAATGCTCATCCCATATAGCCCCGACCTTCACCCCCTCAACCCTCATATCCTCCCGAATCGATGTAAGCATGGCACTGAATGCATCGAAAGGTGTGGGGAATACATTTCTGACCCCATGTGGGCCTTGAACAACAATAGATGTTGGCGCAGCAATGCCATGGAGACCGAGGGAAAAAAAGGTATCGAGATCCCGAGTGATGCCTGCCCCTGAGGAAGGATCAAAACCGGCAATGGTGAGAACGTTTTTCATCAAGCACGTGTCAATATTCTGCAAGAATATAGCATATTTTGGGGCTGAGAGGTACCAAAAACCGGCAGCCAGTATGTCTCGACAATATTGTCGATGGAAAGCACGAGGTTCGACATTTATTGCCTCCAAGGATTGGGTGGAAAAAAAGTTTAATAATGATTACGATGAAATACGAGATATTGATTTATGGCATGACGGTTGCTATATAAAGGTGTTAGTATTTGATGAATGTATGACAGAGGTTTAGGACGAAAAATGGCATTCAACGATGAACGGATTAAACGTGGTAAAAGATTATGAGAGGGATATCACCTTATAAGGATTCCAAGGTAAGGGCTTTAACGAAGCCCTTCCAGATATCCAGAAATGGAGGGAGAGCCATGAAAGGTATAAAGTTTTTAATAGTAGTTGTTGCAATAGGTTTTTTGGCAACAGCATGCGTATCAGATGGTCAAAACACCGGTAGAGGGGCAGTTTTAGGTGGCATTCTTGGCGCTGTTGCAGGCCAGGCGATTGGCCACAATACTGCCGGGACACTTATTGGTGCAGGTGCCGGCGCTCTTACTGGGGCCATTATTGGCAACACTCACGACCAGCAGCAACTTGAAAGAAGGATTGACAGTGGCTATCCTAGTGGCTACCCTGATAAGTCTTATGAAAGGCCTTACGCTTCCACTCCACCACAGGAAAGCTACCAGGGTTCCCCACAGGGGCAGTACCCTGAGCCCCCTCCAGGACAGTGGGTTGATGTCCCCGGACAGTGGGTAAATGGAAAATGGGTACCATCTCACAAGGTATGGGTACCGGTGAATCCGGGAAGTTCATATCGCAGATAAACAATGAAGTTTTTGGCTGCAATATCTCTCCTTCTCCTCTCCTTCATTTTGATGCCCCCTCTCTATGCACAGAACTCTTACTCAGAGTTCGAGAGGGGGCTCAATCTTACTGATATCCAAAAAAGGAGAGCAGAAGGAGTAAATGAGAAATATACTGAGGAATGGCGTGCCCAGAGACAGGAAGCACTAAAGCGAAAGCTTGAACTCATGGAGTTGAGGAAGGACCCGTCTGCAAACAGAGAAAGGATTGACAAAACCCAGCGGGAGTTGAGAGGCTTAGATCGTTCCAGGGAGCGTTCTTACAACCAATACAGATCCGAACTTTCGCAGGTCTTGAACGAGAGACAGCGTGAGCAGTATAACAACTTTGCTGAATCAGAACGGAAAAGACGGGTGGGACCACAGAGTCCAGGGAGGCCTGAGCTCCATGGCTCCAGGGAATGGCCGCAAGCCCAAGGTCTCAGGGGGCCCGAGATACAAAGGCAAGGACCAATGATTCCAGAAAAGAGGAGCTTCGAGACGAGGGAGGGCAAGGCGAGAGGTCGTGAGATGAGAAGGTATGAGAGATAAGAAAACAATTGTTTTCCCCTCCCTTCTCTTTGCGGTTTTCTTCATACTCATTACAGTCACAGGCATTCTGCAGATCAAAATTGTCCGGAACAATCTGAACGGTTTACTGAACAATCAGGGAGAAATACTCTTTAATCATGTAAGGCGCGAGATTGACATAAATATGGAGTACCTGGAGCTCCTTGATAAATCACCTCCCATTATTACCCCCAGTTTTCTTAATATATTAGTCTACGACGAGGCTATTGTTGAAGATCTCTATAGTCTCCTTACCGAGATGCCTGCCGGGGTGTTAGAAAAAATTCCCCTTGCAAATGTGCTTATTCTCGATGAGAAGGGCAACGCCACCACACGGAAAGGAGACCCGAAAATCCCAGATTCCCTCATCCTGTCCCTTCAATCAAGGAAACAGGATACATTTATTAAGATGCCCACAAGCAAGGACCAAACCCTTGTTATGGGTGCACGGGCCAAAGGGTCAATCATCTTTGTCAGCGCTGATGAAAATGAACTGGAAAGCTTGAGGAAAAAATATATCATCAAAGAGATTGTAGAGAACGAGGGAAAAAGGTTTGATGTTTCCGGTATTAATATCTACGATGCGGAAGGAGGGCTTTATGCCGGAACAGGAGACAGGAAGGAGCAAACCTTCATCTTTACGCGGTCTCTTGACTCCAAGTTTCTTCCCAGGTACAGGATGGAGGTGTTCCTCTCAAGGGTCGGAGCTGATGAGATTTTCAAACAAACCACGGGAAACTTTGTTTTAATCCTTGTTTTTCTTATTCTCTCCGGGGCCCTGAGCACGTATGCAACATTTCTTCTGGCAAGAAAGTATGATAAGAAAGTAAAGGAAATGGAGAGAGAGATAGAGATGAAGGACCGTCTTGTTTCCCTTGGGAAACTCGCATCGGGCATGGCACATGAGATACGAAACCCTCTCAACGCCATCAGTATATCAATCCAGAGGCTGAAGAGAGAATTCGTTCCCGCAGATGAAAAAAAAGATGAATACGGCAAGTTCATCGATATTATGCGGGGAGAATTGGGCCGTGTCGACAGGATTGTTGAAGAGTTTCTCCTCTCCACAAAATCGCGTGTCCCTTTTTCATCTGAAAACCTTCATGATGTGATGGAGGATGTCGTTACTATCCTCCACGAAAAAGACACCATTAAGGGCGTTACACTATCCAACAACATCGAGAAGGATATCAGGATAGAGTGTCAGACTGAGCGAATAAAACAGGCCTTCTACAACATTCTTCTCAATGGTATTGAAGCTATCACCGGCAATGGAGTGGTGGAAGTGTCATCAGCCCAGAAGGGTCGCCAAATTCATATCTCAATAAATGATAATGGTTCCGGGATAATGGAAGAACACATGCATAGCATTTTTGAATATTACTACACGACGAAGGACAAAGGGATAGGGCTTGGACTTCCCATTTCGTACATGATCGTTAAGGATCATGGTGGGGACATTAAAGTGTTCAGCGAGAAAGGAAAGGGCACGAAATTTGTCCTCAGCCTCCCGCTGACTCAGCCGCAGACTGAGAAGATGAGGGAATGAGAAGAAGAGAGGATGGGGCACAGCCTTTTTGTCTTTGGTGCCTACCCCATCTACCCATTCACTCATACACGCATATACAGGTTTTACCATAAGAGAGGTGCGCATGGACCGGGCAACCATATTAATTGTTGAAGATGAAGAGACCCAGAGGACTCTTCTCGCAGGACTTTTACGAAAAGAAGGCTATACGGTTGAGGAGGCAGGGAATGGATCTACTGCCATGGAGCTTCTCAGGGCAAAAACTATTGACCTGGCGCTCCTTGATTTTAAGCTTCCCGACATGGATGGCCTTTCCATTTTGAAAGGGCTCAAGGAAATCAATCCGGAGGTGGAGGTCATCATGATTACTGCTTTCGGGAGCATCGAAAATGCAGTTAATGCCTTGAAATCAGGAGCCTCTGAGTACCTGACGAAACCTATTGACCTTGATGACCTGCTCTTTAAAATTAAAAAGTTTGAAGATAAAAAATACCTGGTCCATGAAAACCGCGTCCTTAAAGAGGCCTTGAAGGACAGGCTCAAATCAGAGGATTTTATCTATTCAAGTGAGAAGATGAACGAGGTGGTAAGCCTCATTACACGGATCGCCAAGACGGATTCAACCTGCATCATTGAAGGCGAGAGCGGTGTTGGAAAAGAGGTAGTGGTCAACCTCGTCCACCAACTGAGCGAACGACGAAACCAACCACTCGTTAAAGTTAACTGCGCGGCCATCCCGGAAACACTCCTTGAGAGTGAACTCTTTGGATACGAAAGAGGGGCCTTCACAGGGGCTTTTCAGAGAAAGATCGGCAAGTTTGAGCTTGCCAACAAAGGCACAATATTTCTCGATGAAATCGGCGACATTACCCCTTTACTCCAGTCGAAGTTGCTGAGGGTCATCCAGGAAAAAGAGGTGGAACGTCTTGGCGGTCTCCACCCGGTAAAAGTTGACGTAAGGGTTGTTGTTGCAACGAACAAGAACCTTGAAGAGGAGGTAAAAAAAGGAAGTTTTCGCGAAGACCTTTACTACAGGCTTAATGTTGTACGAATCTGGGTGCCTCCCCTTAGGGAAAGGAAAGAAGATATCCCCCTTCTTATGGATTTTTTCGCCAAGAAATATGTGGGCAGGTATAAAAAAAACGTGAAAGGCTTTACCCGTGAAGCAAGGGATCAGCTTATAAAGCATGATTATCCCGGCAACGTACGGGAACTTGAAAATATGATTGAGCGGGCCATTGTTCTTGCACGGGGGGATTACATAACCCTCGAAGATATTCCGAATCTGTCAGAGAGTCTTGCGGGCCCGTCGGAAGGCGGCATCAGGGAGACCGTCGGTGTGATGGAAAAACAGATGATCACGGAAGCCCTTATGAAAGCAGACTGGGTACAGACAAAAGCAGCATTAATCCTCGGCATCAGCGAGCGTATGCTCCGTTACAAAATGAAGAAGTATGCGATTTCCCGCGAATAAGGGAGAGGAAGCATCCTGCCCTTATTCAGTCAGAAGTTCTTGGCCTCGCGTGCAGAGAAATTCGCAATTCGCAAATCGCAACCAAAAGGATTTATCCTATCGCCCATTGCCTTTAACCTATCACCTGTTCTTACATTGACACCCCCCATTCTTTTCTGATACATTTCACCAATGCCTGTTCATCCCAATCTGCCAAAAGAGAATATTCTGTACCAGCGCGACCAGTATGCCCTCGGAGGTCCGGGGAGATGGTATTGGGATTATCGGGATAAAGTTGCCTTTTCATACTTCCGCGCAGAACACAGGACCATTGTGGATTTGGGCTGTGGAGAGGGGATAGCCCTTGAAAAGTTCGAACGGGATTTTCCAGAGAAAAAGGCGATAGGTGTTGACTTAGAAATAGAAAACATAGAAATTTGTGCAGAACATGGATTAACAGCCGTATATGCCGATGTATGCGCACTCCCTATACCCGATGCCAGTTTCGATGCCTGTTTGTGTATCGATATGCTTGAACATCTTAAAGATCCTCAACAACCGCTCAGAGAAATCAAGAGGATTCTTAAACCTGGAGGGCGCTTGCTTATTGTTGTCCCAAATGACAGGAACTTTTTTTTGGCCCGTCTTGCCTTTTTGATGTTCAAAGAGGCATTTTGTGACGTGGGTCATCAGCGGCAATGGAGACCAAGAGACCTGGTGAGCTTGTTAACGAATGAGGGGTTTACAATAATAGCAACGCGAAATCTTCCCTTCATCTTCTGGCAGACGAGCCTCCATCATTTAATTGTAGCAGATACAATTAAATGATGGGGAAGCATTATTCATGGTGAGCATGAGAGTAGAGAAAAAAGCCAAAAAGTGGTGGACCATTGAGAATCACTGAAAGAGCGGCAAAGATCACCCCATTTTATGTTATGGAACTCCTTGAGAGGGCAAAGGCAATGGAGGCTAACGGAGAGGACATTATCCACATGGAGGTGGGTGAGCCAGATTTTACAACACCTCAGCAGGTAAGGGATGAGGCGATCAAGGCTATTGCCGGGGGACAGACCTTCTACACCCACAGCCTGGGGATTGCCGAACTTCGCCAGAAAATATCAATGCATTATGAAAAACGAGAAGGGCTTATCGTCTCCCCGGACCGTATCATCATAACGAATGGAACATCAGGGGCCTTTCTTCTTCTTGCCGCAGTACTCCTTGAGCAAGGGAAGACCCTTGCTATCTCAGACCCAGGATATCCTTGTTACAGAAACTTTGCCCTCCTCGTCGATGCCGAAGTTATCACCCTTCCTGTTTCAGCAGAGACAGGTTATCAGATTGTGCCTGAACAAGTTGCCGCCCTCAAAACAGGGCCGGATGTGCTCATTCTCTGTAATCCAGCAAATCCTACAGGGGCCTTGTACAAGGAAGATACGCTTGCTCAGCTGTACCAGGCACTCTCTGCTCGTGATGGCGTCCTGATTGTGGATGAACTGCCCTTAGTCTCGGGGATGACATCATAGTGGTAAACGGCTTCTCGAAGACCCATGCCATGACCGGTTGGCGCCTTGGGTGGATGGTTGTACCCCGGGAGCTGGTGAGACCAATCCAGAAAGTAGCTCAGCACGTCTTTATCTCACCTCCTTCCATTGCCCAGTATGCAGCCCTTCATGCCTTTGATGTTGGAGCAGAGCTGGCTAAGATGCGGCAAACCTACCAGGAACGGCGTGATTATTTGCTTCCCCGACTGAGGAAACTTGGCTTCCACATTCCCATCGACCCTGAAGGTGCATTCTACATCTATGCCGAAATTGATACATGGGGGCTTGACAGCATGGTATTTGTTGAGCGTGCGCTCGAAGAGGCAAAAGTTGCCATTACACCAGGCTATGATTTTGGCAGCTACCGGGCCGGATCCCATGTCCGTTTTTCCTATGCAAACAGTCTTGAACTGCTCAGGGAAGGCTGCAACCGATTGGAAAAATGGCTCCAGACCTTATAAGGCTTGTCAGGTGCCTTTCTGCTGGAACTCCACGATATTCGATGCATCGGTCAGCATCGAAACCCGACCGTTGAGAACGCCGCCTTCTACGACGAGGAATTTGCCGGCCTCAATATCTCCCGATATAACACCCTTTGCTTTTACGTCAACCACCTCTTTGGCCAGGAGGTTGCCTTCGATTTTTCCTCCCACTACAATGCCCCTGGCAATAATATTTCCTTTTACAGTGGCCTTTTCACCGAGGATTACCCAATCTGCCTGAATATGACCTTCAAGAAGGCCATCAATCCGTATCGTTCCTATTGTTTCAATATTTCCGGTAAAATGTGAGTTTTCCCCCACGAATGATTCGATTTTCTCCGAACGCTTCGTAAACACTATGACCTCCCTTTGATGAATTTACCGGGATTAACCGGTTTGCCATCTTTCCAGACCTCGTAGTGTACGTGTGAACCTGTTGCATTTCCTGTGGTGCCAACGTTGCCAATCACATCGCCTCTCTTGACCCTTTGACCTATCTTGACGATATTTACCCGGTTATGGGCGTAAAGAGTTCTGAAGCCAGAACCGTGCTCTATTGCTACAAGATTTCCATTTTTTCCACTCCATCCAGAGAAGCTCACGATTCCATCGGCGGTTGCTCGGATCGGGGAACCTGACTGAGCCCGAATATCAATACCGGTGTGGAACTTTTCTTCTGCGCTCCGCGGATCCTCCCTCGTGCCGAAGGGGGACGATATTGAACCTTCAGCTGGCATTGCCCTTGGCGTGGCTTTGTAGATATCCTTTTGAGCGTGGAGGAATTCATTGATTTCAGTAACGCCGGCAATTGTCTTTTCGATCTCCTGCCCTATGTGCTCCATGTCAATTGATTCAATGGGTTCTTCATCGAGGTTTTCCAGTATCTTCTCTCTTGAGCCTAACGACACGAGGCGCTTGAATTCTTTTTCAGTCTTCTTTATGGCTGCAATACTTGAGCTCAATTCCACGAGCTGTTGTGAATAATAAGCGATTTTCCCTTTCATTGCCTCATACTCAACAATTCGGACTGCAGTGGTGACGACATAAACAGTACCGATGATCCAGAGGGCCACACAGGCTGCAACCCCGATGGAGGGAATCCTGAGATTGATGGCCCTTGCCTTCGTGTGAGGAATGAACATTATGGTAATAGGCGTGAAGGCTTTTCTGACAATCCCTTTAAGTTTTTGAATAGTTATGCGCTTCATCGGTCTTCTCCCCCTGAAGCATGGCTTAAAATTTTTTGGGAAAAAAAAGCATATAACAATTCTTGCAGGAAAGTCTATAAATTTTCTTTTACGAGAATGATTCCTAGATTCTAAAGGCTTTGAACACGACAGGACTATATTAAAAATGTGTTAAAAATGAGACAAGGCGTGGACATATGACAGCACATGAATTATGCTATAGGAGAAATTAAGAAAAAATGGAGGTGTACTATGTCTGAAAGGGACTTGTTTGACGAAATTGCTCGTATTGCTTACGAGTTGTGGGAAAAAAATGGTTGTATCCACGGATGTGACATTGAGTATTGGTGCGAGGCTGAGAAAATTGTCGTTTCCCGTGCTGAACCCGTTGCTGAAGAAAAACCAAAGAAGGCCAGCGCCCCAAGGAAAACAACCACAAAGACTGCCACGAAAGCTACCGGAGCAGCCACAAAAGCACGAAAGACTTCAGGGTCTGCAAAGAAGGCATAAGTGTAAAAAATATTGTTGTTTTTCTAAATTCTTAACCTCTCAGCTTCTGTTTTATCGTAGGCTGGTAGTGTAAAATAGAAAACTGCTCCTTCATCCAGCTTGCCTTCGGCCCACACACGTCCACCATGACGGGTGATTATCCTTTGAACAATGGCGAGCCCAACACCGGTCCCTTCATACTCATCAGCGCTGTGAAGCCTCTGGAAGACACCAAAAAGCTTATCTATATCCGCCATGTCGAAGCCTACGCCGTTATCTTTTACATAATAGGTGTTCTCTCCATCATTCCTAAACCCACCAACTTCTATGTGGGCCATATCCCGTTTTCTTGTAAACTTAATTGCATTAGAGAGAAGATTGACCAGAACCTGGTGCATCATTGACGGGTCCCCCATCCCCTTTGGGGGACTGTTTATCACAAGTTTCAGCTTACGGCCCTGATTGATTGCCTTCAACTCCTCAAAGACGCTCCTTGCGAGGCTTCCAATATCAATGTTGGATGCCTTGAATTCCTGACGTTTCATCCTCGAGAGGGCAAGGAGATCATTGATCAATTGATCCATCTGCTTCGTTGACTTCTGGATTGCACTCAAAAATTTCTGGCCCTTTGCGTCAAGGTGATTTGCATATTTTTCCATGAGAAGGCGGGAAAATGCCTGGATAGAGATGAGTGGAGTTCTCAGATCGTGA
>PDVJ01000548.1_pt1 | contig 12857 bp, 13 predicted proteins | sample 1369811 | NCBI WGS metagenome assembly PDVJ01 (sample SAMN07795376, study PRJNA414565) | Alkali sediment metagenome, whole genome shotgun sequencing project. | reverse complement strand
CCAGTCACGCGCCGGGCTCACGAAGCGCCTGAGGAAGAGTCCTCCTATCACCGCTCCTGCGAACGTCGAGCCCGACACGTTGTTCATGTCGGCCACCTTGCTCGCGATCTCGTCGTCGTAGCCATCCCAGAGCGGCATCGGCCACAGCGGGTCCGCGTGCGCGCGCGCGTGGCGCAGCAGCGCCTCGACCGTCTCGGTGCGCGACCCGAAAAGTGCCGGCAGTTCGGGACCGAGCGCGACCCGGGCAGCGCCTGTCAGCGTGGCCATGTCCACCAGCAGCTGCGGATCGTCCGCGGCTCAGCACCAGGCGGCCTTCGGCGTCGGTATTGCCGACCTCGACGGTGAGGCCCTTGCGTGTGCGCAGCACGTCGCCCGGACGGTAGGCATTGCCCGCGATGGAGTTCTCGACGGCCGGCACGAGCACGCGCAGCCGCACCGGCAACGCGCTCTCCATGATCACGCGCGCGAGCGCAAGCACGCACGCCGCGCCGCCCATGTCCTTCTTCATGAGCAGCATGCCCTGAGGCGCCTTGATGTCCAGGCCGCCGGAATCGAAGCAGACGCCTTTGCCGACCAGCGTCACTCGCGGCGCGCCCGGATCGCCCCAGCTGAAGTCGATCAGGCGCGGCGCGCACTCCGCGGCGCGACCGACCGCGTGAATGGCCGGGAACCCTTCTCGCAACGCGTCCCCGCTCACGACGCGTCCCTCGGCACCGCAGCCGCTGGCCATGTGCATGGCCATGACGGCCAGGCTCTCGGGGGTGAGGTCCGCAGCAGGCGTGTTGATCATGTCGCGCGCCATCGAGAGCGCTGCCGACATTCGTCTCACGTAGGCCATGTCTGCGAGCTGGGGCGGCACGAGCGACGGTGCGGCGCGCTCGGGGCCCGTACTGGTGCGATACCTGTTGAATCGATAGCTGCCGTGCGCCCAACCGAGGGCCGCAGCCGTGGCGGCCCGCGCCGGCAGCGCGGTCGCAATTTTCCACGCACCCGCGGGCAATCGGTCCGGCGCGCCGGCCACGTGCCAGGGCTCGAGATCGTCCAGCGTCGCCAGGCCGCCTAGCCCGAGGACTGCCGCCCGGGCGCCCCCCTGCGCAGACGAGATGCACGCCACCTGGTGGCGCTCGGCCCGGAAGCGAACATCGCCGAGCCAGGCCCGCGTCGCGGCATCCTGCCCCGCAATCCAGGCGTCGAGGTCCGCCTCGCGGACCAGCCAGAGCGGCCTCGCGGCCGCGACGTCGTTGTCTTCGAACATGGCCTCACAGCTTAGCGCAAGTTCTTTTTGCAGTGCGGTTGACAATGGGTCCGGCGCTATGATGCTATCCGAGGCTCGACCCGACCTTTGCAAGCAGGCTGACGATGGAGTTCGAGGCCGCAAACGCCAGTTCCCTCCCCACGGCCGCCCGACTGCCGGGCCAGCTGCTTGCCCTGCTCGCCCTGCTCTGCGCCGGGAGGTGCGGGGCCCCGGCCTGAAGGCGCCAAGGCGCAATCGGATACCAGGAACCCCGCACCGGACACGCTCCGGGCGGGGTTCTTCGTTTTGATGACCCGCCATTTCACACCGAATCCATCATCGCTGACCGAATCGAGGAGTTGTTGAACATGCGTGCGTACTCGAAGAAAGACGTGGACAAGAAGGCCCTCAAGGGGGCGCGGATCGCCGTGGTCGGCTACGGAAGCCAGGGGCGCGCGCATGCGCTGAACCTGAAGGATTCGGGCTTCGACGTGGTGATCGGCGTCCGCAAGGGCGACAGCTGGAAGCAGGCGAAGAAGGACGGCCTCTCAGTCGCGACGCCGGCCGATGCTGTCAAGGGCGCCGCTCTGGTCGCACTGCTCACGCCGGACACGACGCAGGCCGAGAACTACAAGGAGATCCTGCCGAACCTCGCCAGGGGCGCAACGCTGCTCTTCGCTCACGGCTTCAACGTGCATTTCGGCCAGATCAAGCCGCGCAAGGACCTCGACGTCGTGCTGATCGCGCCTAAGGGCCCGGGCGGCCTGGTCCGCCGCCAGTACCAGGAGGGTCGCGGTGTGCCGTGCCTGAGCGCCGTGGCGCAGAACGCTTCCGGCAAGGCGAAGGCCAAGGCGCTCGCTTATGCGGACGGCATCGGTGGCACGCGCGCCGGCGTCATCGAGACGACCTTCAAGGAAGAGACCGAGACGGACCTGTTCGGCGAGCAGGCGGTGCTGTGTGGCGGTGCGACCGAGCTGGTTCTGAAGGGCTACGAGACGCTGGTCGAGGCCGGCTACCAGCCGGAGGTCGCCTATTACGAGTGCCTGCACGAGCTGAAGCTGATCGTGGACCTGCTCCACGAGGGCGGCCTCGCCAAGATGCATAAGTACATTTCCCATACCGCCAAGTGGGGCGACCTGACGCGCGGCCCGCGCGTCGTGAACGCCGCGACGAAGAAGGAAATGAAGAAGATCCTGCGGGAAGTTCAGGACGGAACGTTTGCGCGGCAGTGGATCCGCGAGAACAAGACCGGCCGCAGGAAGTACGACGCACTGATGAAGAAGGACCTCGCGCACCCGATCGAGAAGGTCGGTGTGCAGTTGCGCGCGCGAATGCCCTGGTTGAACGCCGGCTGACCGCACGGCTGAAGAGCCTGGAGAGGTGACCTGACATGTCCACGCCCGATCCCAATCGCGTCCTAATTTTCGACACGACGCTGCGCGACGGCGAGCAATCGCCCGGATGCAGCATGACGCAGTCGGAAAAGCTGCGGGTCGCGCGCGCGCTGGCGGATCTGGGCGTGGACGTGATCGAGGCCGGTTTCTGGGAAGCCGTGCGCGAGATCGCCCGTGAAGTGCGCGGCCCCATCATCGCCGGCCTCGCCCGCTGCAACCGCGAGGACATCGACAAGGCATGGTCGGCCGTCCGCGAGGCCGCGCGCCCGCGCCTGCACGTATTCCTCGCGACGAGCGCCATCCATCGCGAGCACAAGCTCAACATGGCCAAGGAGCAGATCATCCATACGGCAGTGGAAGGCGTGAAGTACGCGCGCAGCCTCTGCGCTGACGTCGAGTTCTCGCCGGAGGACGCCTCGCGCACCGAACTCGAATTCCTGCGCGAGGTCGTCGAAGCGGCCATCGAGGCCGGCGCGTCCACCATCAACGTGCCGGATACCGTGGGATACACGGTCCCCGAGGAATTCCACGAGGTCTTCGATTACCTGAAGAAGAATGTCAGGGGCGCCGGCCGCGTGGTTTTCAGCGTCCACTGCCACGATGACCTCGGCATGGCCGTGGCCAACAGCCTCGCGGCCGTGCGCGCCGGTGCGCGCCAGGTCGAGTGCACGATCAACGGCATCGGCGAGCGGGCCGGGAACTGTTCGCTCGAGGAAGTCGTGATGGCGATGAAGACGCGCGAAGCACTGCTCGGCTTCCACACCGGCATCGACACCAGGCGCCTGTTTCCGACCAGCCGCCTGCTCTCGAGCATCACCGGCATGACGATCCCGCGCAACAAGGCGGTGGTCGGCGAGAACGCCTTCGCGCACGAGTCGGGCATCCACCAGCACGGCATGCTGAAGCACCACTCGACCTACGAGATCATGCGCCCGGAGGACGTCGGCCTCACGCGCTCGCACCTGGTGCTCGGCAAGCACAGCGGCCGCGCGGCACTGCGCGATCGCATCAAGGAGCTCGGCTTCGAGTTGAGCGATGCGGAAATCGCCCGCGTGTTCGAGGACTTCAAGTCGCTGGCCGACAAGAAGAAGGAACTGTTCGACGGCGACATCGAGGCGCTGGTGCTCAAGGCCGAGTTCGGCGAGAGCGGACCGTGGCATCTCGAGAGCCTTCAGGGTGGGCCTGCGTCACAGCGACGGTCGCCTGCTCTCGCAGGAATCGACCGGTGACGGTCCGGTGGACGCGGCCTTCAAGGCCATCGAAGCAGCGACCGGCGTGACGATAACGCTGCGCAAATTCGAGGTACGCAGTGTCTCGATGGGCGAGGACGCCCAGGGTGAGGCCGTCGTCACCGTCGAGCACAACGGACGCGCGTATCGCGGCTCGAGCGTCACGACCGACATCGTGGAGTCCGGCGTGCGGGCGTTCCTCGAGGTCGTGAACCGCATCGAGTCCACGCGCGCGACCACGGCACGCCTGGACAGGCGCAACCCCGAGGTGGAAGAAGCCGCCTCGCAGATCTGAGCGCGGCGGATACCGGAGCCAGAATGACAGCCAAGACGCTTTTCCAGAAAGTCTGGGAACGACACGAAGTCGTCCCGGAATCGCCGGACACGCCTGCCGTGCTGTACGTGGACCTGCACCTGACGCACGAGGTGACTTCGCCCCAGGCGTTCTCGGTGTTGCGCGAACGGGGACTCAAGGTCCGCTGCCCGGATCGCACGCTGGTCACCATGGACCACTCCACGCCCACCGACCGGGCGCAGATCTTCGGCGGCGTGCCGATTTCGCTCGAATCGGCGGCGAACCAGATCCGCCAGCTCGAGATCAATTGCGCCGAGTTCGGTCTCGACCTGATCGGCCTCCGGGACGACCGCCGCGGCATCGTCCACATCATCGGTCCCGAACTCGGCGCCACGCAGCCCGGCAAGACCATCGTGTGCGGCGACAGCCACACGAGCACGCATGGCGCCTTCGGTGCTCTGGCGTTTGGTATCGGCACCACCGAGGTCGGCTACGTGCTCGCCACACAGTGCCTGCTGCAGCGCCGCCCGAAGACGCTGGCGATCGAGGTGGCGGGCAGGCTCTCCCCGGGCGTGACGGCGAAGGACCTCGTGCTGGCAATCATCGGCCGGATCGGTGTCAACGGCGGCACCGGGCATGTGCTCGAGTATCGAGGCCCGGCCATCGACGCCCTCTCGATGGACGAGCGCATGACCATCTGCAACATGTCGATCGAGGCCGGCGCTCGTGCGGGCATGGTGGCACCCGACGAAACGACGTTCGCGTACCTGAAGGGCCGGCCGCTCGTGCCGCACGGCGATGCATGGGATCGCGCAGTGGCCGACTGGCGGACGCTCAGGACCGACCCCGGTGGCATCTACGACAAGACGGTGCAGCTGGACGCGGGTGCGATCGAACCGATGATCACCTATGGGACAAACCCGGGCATGGTGGCGCCGATCTCGGGCCGCGTGCCGGAACGGCCCGGCGACACCGTGTTCGCCCGCTCGCTCGCCTACATGGGCCTGCAGCCGGGGGAGCCGCTGCGCGACAGGCCCGTGCAGGTGGTGTTCATCGGCAGCTGCACAAACGCGCGTCTTTCCGACCTCGAACTCGCAGCCCGGGTCCTGCGCGGACGCAAGGTGGCCACGGGCGTGCGCATGCTGATCGTCCCGGGATCGCAGCAGATCAAACGGGAAGCCGAGACACTCGGCCTGGCGAAGGTGTTCCTGGACGCAGGCGCGGAATGGCGCGAATCCGGCTGCTCGATGTGTCTTGGCATGAACGGCGACACCGTCGCGTCGGGCATGTATTGCGTCAGCACCAGCAACCGCAATTTCGAAGGCCGCCAGGGGTCGGGAGCCCGCACGCTCCTCGCAAGCCCGGCAACCGCCGCCGCTGCGGCCGTGCGCGGTTGCATTACCGACCCGCGCGAATTCATCCACTGAGGCCACATGGAACCGATCAGAGTCATCCGTTCGAAGACGGTCGTGATGCCCTCGACCAACATCGACACAGACCAGATCATCCCGGCTCGCTTTCTCACCACGACCACGCGCGAGGGCCTGGGCTCGGCGCTGTTCGCGGACCTGCGTAACGGCCCGGACGGGCTGCCGCGCCCCGACTTCGTGCTGAACCGCCCCGAGTCGCACGGCTGCCAGGTGCTGGTGGCCGGGCGGAACATCGGTTGCGGCTCGTCGCGCGAGCACGCGCCCTGGGCACTGCTCGACTACGGATTCCGCGCGGTCGTAAGCACCGAGATCGCGGACATCTTCCGCAACAACAGCCTGAAGAACGGCCTGCTGCCGGTGGTGGTGGACGAAGGCACGCATGAGTGGTTGGTGTCGCACCCGGGCGTGGAGGTCGAAATCGACCTCGCCAGTTGCGCGCTCAGGTTGCCGGACGGCCGCGAGGTTTCTTTCCCGGTCGAGGCGTTCGCTCGCTACTGCCTGCTGAACGGCGTCGACGAACTCGGTTACCTGCTGAGCAAGGCCGAGACCATCGCCGCCTACGAGGCCCGCCGGGCATGAAGGCGCGAATCACCGTTCTCGGGGGCGACGGTATCGGCCCCGAGGTGACGGCGGAGGCAGTGCGGGTGCTGCAGGCCGTCGCCGGCGCATTCGGTCATGAATTCGATTTTGCCGAAGCCCTGATCGGCGGCGCGGCGATCGACGCGAGCGGATCCCCTCTCCCGCCCCGGACCATCGACGCCTGCCGCAGCTGCCAAGCGGTACTGCTCGGCGCCGTGGGTGGTCCGAAATGGTCGGACCCGAATGCCCGTGTTCGTCCCGAGCAGGGCTTGCTCGAACTCAGGCGCACACTCGGCCTGTTTGCCAACCTGCGGCCGGTAAAGACCCTCGAATCGATGCTCGACGCCTCGCCGCTGCGGCCCGAGGTCGTGTCGGGCACCGACATCATGGTGGTGCGCGAGCTCACCGGCGGTATCTATTTCGGTCGCAAGAGCCGCACGGCCCACGAGGCCGAAGACGTCTGCAGCTACACGAGCGAGGAAATCGAGCGCGTCGCACGCATGGCCGGCCGCCTCGCGATTGGCCGCCGCCGGCGCATCGTCTCAGTGGACAAGGCCAATGTGCTGGAGACGTCGCGACTTTGGCGGTCCGTGGTCGAACGCGTGATTGGTGAGGAGTTCCCGGAAGTCGCACTTGAGCACATGCTGGTAGATGCGGCGGCGATGCACCTGCTGCGCAAACCGACCTCGTTCGACGTGCTGCTCACGGAGAACATGTTCGGCGACATCCTTACCGACGAAGCGTCCATGCTGGCGGGGTCGCTCGGGCTGTTGCCGTCTGCCTCGCTGGGGGATGGCGCGGCCGGCCTCTACGAACCCATCCACGGCTCTGCCCCCGACATCGCCGGGCGCGGCATCGCCAATCCGTACGGAACGATTCTCAGTGCCGCCATGCTGCTGAGGTATTCGCTGGGACTCGATGCAGAGGCGAAGGTGGTCGAAGACGCAGTCGCGGCGTCCCTTACGGACGGAGTCAGGACCGCCGATATCGCGGCTGCGGGGAGCGCCACCGTGGGCAGCAGGACCGCCGGCGATGCCGTGATATCTCGAATTTTTAAGGGCACCTAAACTTCTTATAAATCAATTATTTATATAATTGTAAATAGAAGTTACACAAACAAAGATTTCCGCCTTACCGAAGGCAAGAAAGCGCTGTACAACGCCCCGATCGCCGGCGCTATACTGCTCGCCCGCGGGTGGTCTCAGAGCGATCCGCCACGCTTACTCAGTGGTTGATCAGCACGTCGAGTGAGTTAGGACTTGAGTCGGGTTAGTCTTTGCCTCACGGACTGAGGCAACTCGGGTCCCTCTCGGAAGGCCGACAGCAATGTCGGCCTTTCTTTTTTTCGCGACCGGCCGTCGCAGGCTCAGGCCGCACTCCCCACCGTGTCGAGCGCGCGATCCAGGTCACGGACCAGGTCCTCCGCGTCCTCGATGCCGATCGACAGCCTGAGCAGCGTGTCGGAGATGCCTGCCCGCTCTCGTGCGGCGGGATCCATCGCGGCGTGCGTCATGCTGGCCGGGTGTGCCACGAGGCTCTCGACACCGCCGAGCGACTCGGCCAACGAGAAAAGATGGAGCGAGCCGAGCAGTCTCCTGACGTGATCGGTCGTTCCCCGCAACTCGAAGCTCACCATCGCACCGGACCCGCTCTGCTGGGACTGCGCGATCTCGTACCCCGGATGCGACTCGAGGCCCGGATAGTAGACGTGCCGGACCGCCGGGTGTCGTACGAGAAGTTCGACCACCCGCAGCGTATTCTCGCCATGGGCCCTCATACGTGCGTGCAGCGTCCGCAGCCCTCGCAGCGTGAGGTAGCTGTCGAAAGGAGAGCCGGTCACGCCGATGCAGTTCGCCCACCAGGCCAGCCGCTCATGTAGGTCCGCCCGCGCCGCGATCACGGCGCCGCCGACCACGTCGCTGTGCCCGTTCAGGTACTTGGTCGTCGAATGAACGACCGCATCGGCGCCGAGCGCGATCGGCTGCTGCCAGACTGGCGAGAGAAAGGTGTTGTCGGCCACGACCAGCGCGCCCGCGGCATGCGCGGCCGCGGCCACGCTGGCGATGTCCACGATGCGCAGCAGCGGATTGCTCGGCGTCTCGACCCAGACCAGCGCCGGACGCGAGGCCAGTGCCGTATCGAGTGCGGCCTGCTGCTGGAAGTCGACGAACCGCACGTCGAGCGATCCGCGTTCACGCAGCGCATTGAAGAGCCGGTACGTCCCGCCATAGCAGTCGTGCGGCACCACCGCCACCTGGCCGGGCCGGAAGAGCTGCGACACCAGCGCAACCGCCCCCATACCGGAGGACGTGACGACCGCGCCCACGCCACCCTCGAGCTCGGCCAGCGTTCCGGCAAGCGCGTCACGCGTCGGATTGCCGGACCGCGAGTAGTCGTAGGTGCGCTTCTCGCCGAAGCCACTGAAGGCGAACGTCGAAGTCAGGTGGATCGGCGGCACAACGGCACCGAACTGGGTATCGGTTTCCAGCGCGGCACGGACGGTGCGGGTCTTGGGAGTGGTTTCGTTGCTCATTTTCTTCAATCGAGGGCCTGCGCGAACACATCGCGCAGCACTTCGGTCTCCTTCAGGAATGCGTCGTGGCCATACAGGGAACTGATTTCGACCAGGCGGCAGTTGCCGCCGAGCCGGTCGCGAAGCTGCCTGATGTCGGCAACCGGAACCAGCTGGTCTTCCTCGACTGCGACCAGCGTGGTCGGCACATGGATCTCGCCGGGCTCGACGCGATGCAGGTCGATGGATTCGGACAGGCAGACGAAGGCCTCGGGCCGGTAATGGGCCGCGTAGCTCTCGCCACGCGCCAGCAGATAGGCCTCGACCGGGAACCGGAAGCCTTCAGGCGTGCGTTCAGGCTCGCCCGGGAACCGCTCCTCGAACTCGCGCGCCGAACGGTAGGTCGCCATGGCGAGCGCGCGTGCCAGCGTGAGGCCGCGAGCGCCTTCACCGTGGCTCAGCGCGTAACGGACGAACGCGCGCTGCACGCTGCGCCACGCGGTGGACATCGGGTGCGTTCGATGTGCCGCGCTGATGACGATCGCATGCCGCAGCCTGGCCGCATGCTTCTGGGCGAGCGCCAGCGTCACCATTCCGCCGTACGATGCGCCGATGCTGCCGTGCAGTCTTTCGAGGCCTGTCTGGTCCATCAGCCGGATGATCATGTCCGCCTGGTCGAAAGCGCTCACGGTCGGGAAGGGCTCGCCCGGCGTCGGGCCCGTCGTGTCGTGGCTGCCACCGAGAAAGTCGATGCCGAGGACCCGGAAGCGATCCGTGTCGAGTGCCCGGCCCGGGCCGATGCTTTCCTCCCACCAGCCCGCACTTTCGCCGGCAAGCCCGAACACGTGCCGGCCAGCCGAGATGCCTCCGAGTACGGCGACGACCGGGGCGTCGCACCGCCCGGCGAGTCGGTACGCGACGTGCACGTCGCCCAGGCTGCCGCCAAAGTGCAGCGGGAAGGTCCCGGGCAGGCGGACCACGTCGGCCGAGCACGTGTAGCCCTCGGGCATTCCCGCGCTCGGCGCTGCGGTGTCGGTCTGACCTCTCGGCGGCATCGGGCGAACGTACTCCACGTGCGACCCTTGCAGGCCACGACCAGGCTTCGATACTCCAGGGAGCGACACGCACGGGTTGCCACGACCAACACCCCCGGCCTCACGCCAGGGCAGCCTCGCGGCAACTCATCTGTCGGCGGACGGCGTCCCCGTGGAGTTGGCACCTTTTCGGGCGGGTTGGGCCCGGTGGTTGCCCCGGCTTCAAAGGGCCATTCCCTCAGCCGGTCTCGATGAGCGCACAGAGTTTAGGTTGGCCCTGCCTGCAGCGTCAAGGCGGCGAGGCTTGCAAGCATCGCTACAATGTAATAATGTGCTAACACGCTATTACGCTGGACCGCCCGTGAAGAATCATCGAGGCATTTCCCCCCGCCAGGAGGCCGCTGCGGAACGGTCGCTGTTCCAGGCCGTGCTCACGCTCAGGAGCGTGGACGAGTGCCGCGACTTCTTCCGTGACCTGTGCACGCCGGCGGAACTGCAGGCCCTTGCCGACCGCTGGTCGGTCGTCGGACTCCTGCAGCAGGGCGTCCCCTACCGCGAGATCCACCGCCTGACCGGGGTCAGCGTGACGACCATCGGGCGCGTCGCCCGCTACCTCGGCGCCGGAAACGGCGGATACGCCCTCGCCGCCAGGCGGCTCGCGGAGCGATGACCATGGAAAGAAGCCAGCGACTTCGCATCGCCGTCCAGAAGTCGGGACGCCTGACCGATCACTCGCTCGACCTGCTGGCACGCTGCGGCCTCAAGTACAGCCGCGGCAAGGACCAGCTGATGTGCTACGGGGAGAACATGCCGCTCGACGTGCTGTTCGTGCGCGACGACGACATCCCCGACCTAGTGCAGGAGGACGTGTGCGACCTCGGTCTCGTCGGGCTGAACGTGATCGAGGAAAAGCGTCTCGCGATGGCAGCCCGCGGCGGAGACGCCCGGTTCGAGCTGATCCAGCGCTTCGACTTCGGCCGTTGCCGGCTCTCGCTCGCCGTGCCCGACGAGTTCGCATACACGGGGCTCGCCAGCATCGGCGGCCGGCGCATCGCCACGACCTATCCGCTCACGCTAGGTCGCTTCCTGGGCGAGCATGGTATCGAGGCCGAGATCGTCACGCTTTCGGGCGCGGTCGAGATCGCGCCGCGCCTCGGCCGGGCCGACCTGATCTGCGACCTCGTCTCGACGGGCTCGACGCTGAGCGCGAATCACCTGCGGGAGGTGGCCACGGTCCTGGAAAGCGAGGCGGCGCTTATCCGCACGCCCGTGCCGCTTTCGGACGAGAAAGCGGACTGGGTGCGGCGCCTGCTGCTTCGCATCGACGGTGTCCAGCAGGTTCGCGAGAGCAAGTACATCATGCTGCACGCGCCCCGCTCGGCGCTTGCCGAGATCAAGAAGCTGCTGCCGGGCAGCGAATCGCCGACCGTCATTCCGCTGGACGGAGATGGTGAGCGGGTCGCCATTCACGCCGTCTGCCGTGAGAACGTTTTCTGGGAGACGCTCGAGAGCCTGAAGGCGGCCGGCGCCAGCGCAGTGCTGGTCCTGCCGGTCGAGAAGATGCTTGCATGAGCACGCAGCTCGAGATTCTGGACTGGTCGCAGCTCGCGGAGGACGCGCGAGGCGAAGCCCTGCGCAGGCCGGCGCAGCGGGATGCATCCGCGCTGCTGGAGAAGGCCGGAAAGATAGTGCGCGAGGTGCGTGCACGGGGCGATGCGGCCCTGTGCGAATTCACCGCGCAACTCGACGGAGTGCGGCTGGAGTCCTTCGCGGTCGGGGAAGCGGAGTTCGAGGCGGCGGCAGCCGCGCTGACCGGGGAGCAGCTCGAGGCATTGCAGCGGGCGATCGGCACCGTGACGCGTTTCCACGAAACGCAGTCACTGGAACCGACACGTGTGCAGACGTCGCAAGGAGTCACGTGCGAACGTCTCTTCGTGGCGCTGGACGCCGTGGGCCTCTACGTTCCGGCGGGGACTGCCCCGCTCCCCTCGACCGCGATCATGCTGGCCGTGCCGGCGCGGCTGGCCGGCTGCCGTGTCCGCGTGCTCTGCACGCCGCCCCGGCCTGACGGGCTCGCGGACCCCGCCGTGCTGACGGTGGCCCGACTGTGCGGCATCGACCAGGTATTCAAGCTCGGCGGCGCTCAGGCGGTGGCAGCGATGGCGTACGGCACGGCGACGGTGCCCAAAGTGGACAAGATCTTCGGCCCCGGCAATTCGTGGGTCACCGCCGCCAAGCAGATCGTCGCCGCAGACGCCGATGGCGCTGCGCTCGACATGCCCGCCGGCCCGTCGGAAGTGCTGGTCATCGCGGACGATACGGCACGTCCCGCGTTCGTCGCAGCCGACCTGCTCGCGCAGGCCGAGCACAGCGCGGATGCACAGGTCGTGCTCGTCACGACCTCGCGTGATTTCGCCGTGGCATGCATCGCGGAGGTCGAACGACAGCTGGCCACGCTGCCGCGGCGCGCGATCGCGGCGCGGGCGATCGCCGGAAGCCGCGTCATCGTGGTGCCCGACCTCGAGGCGGCGCTCGAGGTGAGCAACCGCTACGCACCCGAGCACCTCATCCTGCAGGTGCGCTCACCGCGGGGCTGGCTGCCCCGGGTGCGCCACGCCGGTTCCGTGTTTCTCGGTGCATGGACGCCGGAGACCATGGGCGACTACTGCAGCGGAACCAACCACGTGCTGCCGACCTATGGACATGCCCGCGCCTACAGCGGCCTCGGGGTACTCGACTTCGTCAAGCGCATGACGGTGCAGGAAGTCACGCCCGAAGGACTTGCCGACCTCGGCCTCACCGCTCGTACGCTCGCGCGCCTCGAGACGCTGGACGGGCACGCGAACGCGGTGACGGTCCGGCTCGACGCGATCGCGCGCGGAGCAGGCCGGTGAAGTCCGTGCTCTCGCTCGCCCGCCCCGACATCCTCCAGCTCCAGCCGTACCAGCATGCCACCTGGGACCCGTCCCTCGAGCGCATGCACGCGAACGAGATGCCGTGGCGGGCGCAGGGCGACAACTCGAGCGCCGGGCTCAACCGCTATCCGGAGCCGCAGCCTCGCGCGCTCGTCGAGCGCATGGCCCGGCTCTATGACGTGCCGGCCACCAAGTGCCTGGTCGGACGAGGCAGCGACGAGGCGATCGACCTGCT
>PDVJ01000544.1_pt1 | contig 12885 bp, 11 predicted proteins | sample 1369811 | NCBI WGS metagenome assembly PDVJ01 (sample SAMN07795376, study PRJNA414565) | Alkali sediment metagenome, whole genome shotgun sequencing project. | reverse complement strand
CAAAAGCGCCTGTGCCAGCGATTCCTTCAGGTACAGTGGCGCCAGCGACAGGGTGTCGTCCGAGTTGCCTTTCCGGAAGCGGGGCAGGGCTATCCACGCAAAGGCGCAGCCGCTTGGCGAATCCGACGGGCTGCCGAAACTGGCGAGAGGACCCAACTCCTTGGAGAGGGTCTGGCGGTAGAGGTGAGCCGGCTTGCCCAGAAAGAGCGTCGGTTCCTTCACTGCGCCCGCCAATCCTTTGATGTCACCCACGTAGAAGTCGCCTTTTCTCACCAGGCTCTTCCCGCGCGGCCGGTAGAGGGCGGCGTAGACGGTGTCTTTGCCGGCATGCACCAGCGGGCAGAGCTGGGTGGACGTGTTTCGGCTCTGATAGGACAGGGCTTCAAACGAGGTCACTCCGCAGAGGGGTTTGTTGGTGACATAAGCCAGAGTCTTGGCTACCGTCACACCAACTTTGGCTCCCGTCCACGAGCCAGGCCCGATGCCCACAGCCAGACCGTCGATCTCCCCCAGAGCAACACCGCCGCGCTTCAGCACCAGGTCGATATTCAGGATAATCCTCTGAAGAGAGTTGTCCCTCGCCTCCCAGGCGTAATCGGCCAGCATGCGGTCGTCGTCAGTGAGACCGATGGTATTGGTGGGGGCGGCGGTATCGAACCCCAGTATCTTCATTTGCTCTCCAGCTCTCCAACTATCCTGCCGAACCTCTTCCCGTAGGCGGTCAGTTCCAGTTGACGCTTCCTGGCGGAAAGGACGTCGAATTGCACCACCAGCCGGTCATCGGGCAGCAGCGGAAGCACCTTGTCGGCCCATTCAATTATGGCTACTCCCTTCTCGGTTCTGGCCAGGTAATCCATTATCCCCAAATCCAGCCCGGCAGATACATCATCGATGCGGTACAGGTCCAGGTGGAGAACCAGAAGCCTCCCCTGGTATTCATTCACAAAGGCGAAGGTGGGGCTATTGACCTGCTTCCTGGGGATGCCCAGTCCGGCGCACAGTCCTTTGGTGAAACAGGTCTTGCCGCAGCCGAGTTCTCCGATGAGCGCGATCACGCTGCCGGCCTTGAGCTGCTTGCCGATCCTCTGACCGAGTTCTCGCGTGGCCGTGGGGCCGCGGGTGATCAGAGAAAGATGCTCTTCGTTCATCAAGAAAACCTCGCTGCGAGTCTCACCAGTCAATCGAGCGATACGAGACAGCGGTGGCTGTGGAGATTGCTGAGAGTCTCGCTCACTTCACTTCTCTGGCGGCAATGTCCTTTCGGTAGTGGCAGCCGTCAAACTGTATGCGCGAGATGTTGGCATAGATCTTCGATCGGGCTTCCGCGATGCTCTTGCCGTTAGCCGCCACGGTCAGCACTCTGCCGCCGCTGGTCACCACGCTGCCTTTCAGAGCCGTTCCGGCGTGGAAGACCATGATACCCTTGTCCAGCTTGTCCAGCCCGGTTATCGGGAAGCCGTTCTTGTACTTGCCGGGGTAGCCGCCCGAGGCCATCACCACGCCGACGCAGGGGTCCTGGCTCCATTCGATGTTCATCTTGCCCAGCTTGCCGTCAATTACAGCCAGCATGATATCCACGAGGTCGGTCTTGAGCCGCGGGAGCATGACCTGGGTCTCCGGGTCGCCGAACCGGGCGTTGAACTCCAGCACCTTGATGCCGCCTTTGGTGATCATCAACCCGGCATAGAGGACGCCGCGATACGGCATCTTCTCTGTCGCCATGGCGCGGACGGTTGGCTCCAGAACGGTACTCAGGGCTTCAGCCACCATCTCTTGACTGAAGAAACCCGGGGGGCTGTAGCCGCCCATGCCGCCGGTGTTTGGGCCCTTGTCGGCGTCGAAGACCCGCTTGTAATCGCAGGCGGGCACCATGGGGCTGACGCTCTTCCCATCGGTGAAGGCCAGCAGGCTCACTTCTTTGCCCACCAGGCATTCTTCCACGATGACGGTATTGCCGGCATCGCCTAGGGTCTTCTTTTCCATGGCGTCGGAGAGGGCTTCCAGGGCCTGGTCCTTGGAGGAGGCCACCGTTACGCCTTTGCCGGCGGCCAGTCCGTCGGCCTTGATGACCATGGGGGCCTTGCGCGATTTGACATAATCCCTGGCTTCGGAATAGGAGGAAAAAACCTCGCCTTCGGCGCAGGGAATCCCGTACTTCTGCATGATGTTCTTGGAGAAGACCTTGCTGGCTTCGATCTGTGCGGCGGCCTTGGTGGGGCCGAAGACACGAAGCTGCGATCCTCGGCGGCCTTCGCCAGCGCTTCCAGGTCGGTGGCCGATATGTCCAGATTCTGGGCGATGCCCGCTGTCCCGGCGTTTCCCGGCGCCGCAAACATCTCGTCCACCTTGGGGCTTTGCCTGATCTTCCAGACCAGCGTGTGCTCGCGGGCGCCGTTCCCGATGACCATTACCTTCATGTCCATTCCTCCCCTGAGTCTGATGAGTAGACTGTTTTCAACCCCTCCGCCGCCACTTCCTTCGATCTGTCATTGCGAGCCATTCTCCGGGCCGAGCATGGAGAAGGCGCGGCAATCCGCGAGTCCGTGTGGCCTGATGCCCCACCCTGAGATTGCTTCGTCGCTGCGCTCCTCGCAATGCCACCAGCGTAACGTCTCAGGGTCTCCCCCCAAGCCGGCGTTCCGCCTGGTATGGACACCCCTTTCCACGTCCCATCGCACCATCCGTAGACGCGGGTTTCAAACCCGCCGACTACCCTGTCATTCTGCGGAGCCTGTCCCCGCGAGGGCGGGGAGCGGGAATCCAGCACATACCTCTTCATGCGGTTCGACCCTGCGCTTCTGAGAATTCGGCCCTGATGCGTGAATACCTGACAGCGACGGAAAGGGCCTTGATGGCAGTGTCACCGTCGGGGTACGTCGGGAGGCCCATAACCTCAAAGTCCCGGTTCATCTCCTCCGCTATGGCCAGGCTCGGGCCAGCGACCCAGACGGCCATTGTCTTGGTGTTCCGCTTGACCATAGCCCCGAACACCTCTGTGATCTTTCCCCGCACGCCCCAGGGACAGGCCATGGCCAGACAATCCACGTTCTCGTCATCCAGAATGGCCTCGATCATCGCTTGGAAACGTGAGGCTATGCCTCCGGGCACCTGATAGGCGGGCAACCCCGGTCCCAGGTCGACGGGGTTGTTGGCCAGCACTGGAGACACCGCGGCGAGCTTCTCCAGAGTGCCCGCCGAAAGCTTGGCCAGAGTGAGGCCGTGCGTCGAGGCTATGTCTATCGCCATCACCCCGACTCCGCCGGACCCCGACCCCGCCGGATATGGTGACGATGGCGAGGCGGTTGCCGCGGGGTAGCGGCTGGCTGGCCAGCACCTTGGGGATGTCGAACAGTTCTCTCAGGTTATCCACTCTGATCACGCCGGCCTGTTTGAAGGCGCTGTCATAGATGATATCTTCTCCCGCCAGTGAGCCGGTGTGCGAGGCCATGGCTCTCTGACTTTCCCTGGTTCTGCCTGGCTTGAGGGCGATCACGGGTTTCTTGGCCACTACCTCCTTCGCCTTCTTTAGGAAGAGCTGACCTTCCCGTATCACCTCAAGGTGCATGGCAATCACCTTCGTCTCGGGATCGTTGACCAGGTAGTCGAGGAGATCGATCTCGTCGATGTCGCACTTGTTGCCGAAATCGCACATCTTGCTCAGGCCGTAATGGGTTTCCTCCAGAGGCATGTTCTGCGGGCCAATCATCCCGGTCTGAGCGCAGAGGGCGATTCCCCCGGTGAACATCTTCTCGTAGGTCACTTTGTACGGCGTCGTTATCAGCCCGATGGCCGGATTGGCCACGCCGATGGTGTTGGGTCCCAGAAGCCGCAGTCCGCCAGCCTCGGCAATACGGCTGACTTCTTGCTGGAGCCTTCTCCCGTCCTCATTCCTTTCACCGAAGCCGTCTGAGACGATGATGGCCACCCTGGCTCTGTTCTGTACCGAGTCCGCGATGATCTTGGGAACGGCCGGCGCTCCGGCCATGGTGATCACGAGGTCCACGGGTTCGGGGATGTCCTTGACGCTGGGGTAGACCTTCAGGTCCAGTACCGTGTCGTACTGGGGGTTGACCGGGTAGATCTTGCCCTTGAAACCGAAGCGCAGGAGGTTGCTCGTGGTGACGTAACCGCCGAAGCGGGCCTCTCTGAGAGAGCCGACCACAGCTATGCTTTTGGGGTTGAGCAGTCTGTCGACGGCATCTGATGCGGGACGTCTGAGCGACTTCGTCATAGGCTTGGCACCGGACAGGCGGACGAAAGCATGACTGCGGGTACGTTCGCCCCTGAGGTTAGTCGTGACCTTTACTCAGCCCGTGCTGTCACTCGCCCAACGGGGCGCAGCCCCGAGACTAAAGGCCTTCCTTCTTGAACTTGGCCGCCTGAGTGGCATCCATCTTCTGGATCAGCTTGGTCAACTCGGCCATATGTTCTTTCTCATCGTCGCGGATGTGCTTGAGGACGCGTATGGCCTCTTCATTTTCCAGCGTATCGATGTGCGCCTGATACTGGTTGATGGCGTTCAGCTCTCCGACGAGGTCCTCCCGCAGCATCTCCAGGTCGATTTCTCTCTCCTCGGCTTCGCTCAGTTCACCGTTGCCGTAAGACATCGTTCTTGCTCCTTTCACTCCCACTCGATGGTGGCTGGCGGTTTTGACGAAATGTCATAGACCACCCTGTTGACCGCTGGCACTTCGTTGACAATGCGATTGGAGATCTGGCCCAGCACGTCATAGGGAATTCGAGCCCAGTCAGCCGTCATGGCGTCCTCGCTGGTCACGGCCCTCACTGCCACGAGATAGCCGTAGGTCCGGTAGTCACCCATGACGCCTACGCTTTGGACGTTGGTGAGCACGGCGAAGCTCTGCCAGAGCTGGCGGTAGAGGTTGGCCCTCTTGATCTCATTCATGACAATCCAATCGGCTGCCCGCAGTATCTCCAGACGCTCTTTCGTTACTTCCCCGATGACACGCACTGACAGGCCGGGTCCGGGAAAAGGCTGTCGATACACCACGTCCTCCGGCAGTCCCAGGGCCAGCCCGACTCTTCTCACCTCGTCCTTGAACAGAAAGCGCAGCGGCTCCAGCAACTTGAGCGCCATTCTGGCAGGCAGGCCGCCCACATTGTGATGCGACTTTATTCTGGCGGAGGCCTTCAGGTCAGGCGTGGTGCTCTCGATCACGTCGGGGTAGAGGGTGCCCTGCGCCAGGAAGTCCACCTTGCCGATCTTGGCGGCTTCCTCTTCAAAGACTCGTATGAACTCCTCGCCGACCACATGGCGCTTCTTTTCGGGATCGATCACTCCCTTAAGCTTCCCGAGGAACCTGTCCGTGGCGTCGACACTGACCACGTTCATTTTCAGGTTTCTCTGGAAGGCGTTGATGGTGCGCTCCGGTTCTTCGCGGCGCAGCAGGCCGTTGTTCACGAAGATGCAGGTCAACTGGTCGCCGACCGCCTGATGGATGAGCGTGGCGGCTACCGCGGAGTCGACTCCTCCGGAAAGGGCACAGATTACCCTCCCTGAACCTACCAGGTCGTTGATCTTCTCAATGCTTTCGGCGATGAAGTTCTTGGCCGTCCAGTTGCCCTGGCAGCCGCAGATGTTGTAGAGGAAGTTCTTCAGTATCGTCTTTCCATCCGGCGTGTGCACCACCTCCGGGTGGAATTGCAGGCCAAAGAAGCCCTGGTCGTTGCCCATCACGGCCGTGGGGCAGTTGTCGGTGTACGCCAGTGAGGCAAAACCGGGCGGCATCTCCACCACCTGGTCGCCGTGGCTCATCCACACCGGCATGGAGAAGGGGAGATAGGCCAGGAGCGGCGAATCGGCGCTCAGATGGAGCGTCGCATGTCCGTATTCCCTCTTGTCCAGCCGGACGACTTTCCCACCCAGTTGCTGGGCCATGGCGTGCATGCCGTAACAGATTCCCAGGACGGGCACTCCGCTCTCGTAGACGTAGCTGGGAGCCAGGGGCGCCCCGGCGTCGTAGACACTGGCCGGGCCGCCGGAGAGGATGAACCCCTTGGGACGAAGGCTGGCGATCTTGGACCAGGGGGTGTCGTGGGACACTATTTCGCAGTATACCTGGCACTCACGCACCCGCCTGGCAATGAGCATGCTGTACTGCGAACCGAAGTCGAAGATGACGACTGCGTCACGCTCAGCACCGGGGGCCACTCCTTTCTGAGGAATAGGATGCTCACCGCGTTTCTCCTTGGCAATTTCGAGGTAGGTGGATAACTCGACGTCATCGCTGGTGGCCACCCTGTGATCGGTGGTGGCCATTTCCGTCGGTTTGGGAGAGTCCAGTGGGCCCTTGGGAGACTCAGGTGCGGTCATGCTCCTAGATTATACTGATACCCAATTGTCATCACAAGATTCGCGGCGGCGCTGTCTTGGTTTTGCTGAGTCTTCACCACGAAGCGTATACTAGATGCTTGGTCAGGGAGCTTCTGACGAAAAGCTCTGCAGGACGCCTTATCCCACAAGTCCGATGGTTTGGGGTGTTCCCCAACTCATCAGTCGCCCCGAGGAGTGTGGCAAAGAGGTGCAGGAGAAACTCGTGCCGGGGTCTGGGGTGTCCCCAGATCATCTATTCTCCCCCCAAGATTGGGGGTCAGGGGGCTGATAAGACTTGAGCAATGGTCTCTTAGATATGAAATATGAGTGCCCGCCCCATTCGAAGGGCGGAGATCCCTAGACATAGATGAGCGATACCCGCAACCTTCCCACAGATGGCGACAAGCCGGATCCCCCAGGTTCTGGTGAGATAGCTGCCAACGCTGGCCCCCAGGGTTTTCACAATCTGGATCGGCGTCAGGTGTTGATCACGCTGGGCGGCGTGATGCTGGCCATGTTCCTCAGCTCGCTGGACCAGACCATAGTGGGCACTGCCCTGCCTCAAATCATAGCCGACCTGAAGGGTTTTGAGCACTACACCTGGGTGGCTACGGCCTATCTGTTGACCTCTACGGCCATGATGCCCATCGTGGGCCGGCTGACGGACATGTACGGCCGGAAGTGGTTCTACATTGCCGGAATCATCATTTTCCTGCTGGGATCGGCCCTCTGCGGCTTCAGCCAGAACATGACCCAGCTCATTCTGTTCCGCGGCTTCCAGGGCATCGGGGCCGGGGTCATGATGGCCAACGCTTTCATTGTTATTGGTGACCTGTTCCCCCCAAGCGAGCGCGGCAAGTATCAGGGGTTAATCATGGCGGTGTTTGGGCTGTCGTCCATCATCGGCCCGCTCCTGGGCGGATTCATAACGGATCACATTTCATGGCACTGGATTTTCTACGTCAACCTGCCCCTGGGTATCCCGGTGATTGCCGCTTTCATCCGCTACTTCCCCAGCATTCAGCCCGTGCGGGTCAAACACCAACTCGACTATCTGGGGATGGCGGCGCTCGTTCTTTCTGTGGTTCCGCTCATTGTGGGCCTGTCCTGGGTTGGAGTTTATGATTGGGGTTCTCCGCATGTCATCGGATCGCTGGCCGCGGCAGCGGTGATGGTCGTTGTCTTCCTTGCGGTGGAGTCCCGGGCCGCGGAGCCCATCATACCTCTTAGCATGTTCCGCAACCGGGTGGTCAGCGTGGCCATGGCCGCCCGCTTTGGCATCGGCATGGGGATGTTTGGCGTTATCATCTTCATCCCCCTCTTCTTCCAATTCGTCATGGGGCAGTCCGCGACAAACAGCGGCATAATACTGATGCCTATGATGCTGGGGATGGTGTTGGCGAGCACACTGTCCGGGCAAATCGTTTCCCGTTTCGGGGGCCACTACCGCATCCTGGCCGTCATGGGGCTGGCCGTCACGTCGGTGGGGATGTATTTGATGTCTCGCGTGACTCCCGACACTACCTATGCCAGGGCCTTGGTCAACACCGCCGTGACTGGTGTGGGGATGGGTATGTCCCTGCCACTATTCGTGATCGCGGTGCAGAACGCCGTGCCTTACCGCATCATGGGGATTGCCACCTCTTCGGTGCAGTTCTTCCAGTCTATCGGGCAAGCCGTTGGTCTGGCCGTTTTCGGTTCCATCATGGCCAACCGGTTTGCCTCCAATGTGATAGGGAATGATTTCATCGCTGGGCTTCACCTTCCCCAGGAGGAGCTTTCCAGCCTAACCAGCAATCCTGAAGCTCTTATGGACGACAGAGCTCTGGCGGGTTTTCAAGCCCAATTTGGGCCGGAGATCGCGGAGCGATTCGTGCAGGCGATCAAGGAATGTCTGACATTGGCAATCACGGATGTCTTTTTCATAGGTGCTGCAGTAGTGGCCGTGGCCTTTGTCGTGACGCTGTTCCTGAAAGAGGTCCCCCTCAGGCGTTCTCATGGCCCGGNTNACGTGGAATGAATCNNGTCCGCGTGTCCGGCTNGGTGGTGAGGTGTGTGAATGAAGGCGCTGTGNTTCCAGCCGCATAATGATGACTGCGCNATAGCTGTTGGCGGTATATTGCAGAGGATGGTGAGGCAGGGGTGGGAGCTTACCTACGTCTACCTGNCTGACGGCCGCCACGGGAGTGACTCTGTTCCTCCGGAGAAACTCGTTGAGGTTAGAAGAAGGGAAGCCGAACGGGAACGTGGTCTTCTGGGCATCAAACGCTTCTTTGAACTCGGCATGGAAGACGGAACGCTCGAGAAGCTGAACGANGTCCGTCGGAAGTGGGTCAACGAGCAGGTCGAGTCTATCCTGGCTGACAGCAAGGNNGACCTGATTCTCTTGCCAAGCNGGGCTGACATGCATCCCGATCACAGGGCGACGCATGATCTTGTGCTGGCGGTAGTAGATAAGGTGCANCCTCGTCCACTGGTGGCCAAGTACTTCGTGTGGCTGTTGCCTGATTTCTANCAGAAGCNGTCCGATGTGGCCGACCAGGTTTTGATGGTCGGTGTCGATGGCGAGATGCCGGGCAAGATGGCGGCCATTCGAGCGCACCAATCACAGGTGTCGCGAGGGAGTTTTGATTCCATGGTGCAGGTGCTCAACGCCTACCTGGCGTATGCCTTCAGGGCGCCGGCTTCGATCGGCTCACGCTACGTCGAGGTAATCGGTCTTTACCAGCCGCACCTTCACCGCCGCGTCACCAGCGAGCTTTTGAGGGCTATGGAGCCTTATGCTGACATCACGACAATGCTCCATGGCCGGACGTCACAGGATATCAGGGCTTAGCTCCAGCGATGTCTTGCCTCTGAGCATTCTCGGCTAGGGTCGTGCTGCTCTCGGACTCTGCAGCGCTACGGCCCTGTTTCCCCAAACATCAAGGTACTTTGGTGTCGTCTGGTGATGAGGGGTGTCCTGCAGGGGCGACTTTGAAACTCACCCTTACACCACGCCCTCAAGGGTGTGCAGAGGGGCAAAGCCCCTTTGCCGAGGGCTTGGGGGTGTCCCCCAACTCCTTAATATCCCCCCAAGAGTGGGGGCAGGGGGTTGAAAGGACTCAGTCAGCGGTTCTCTAACTGGAAGGGGGAAGATGTTCTGTTCACTATGTGGCAGGGACAAGGGTGGCAGACTGATCAGGAACTGGTAGAGATATGAAGAGATTCGACGTTGTTGAGCATACTGCCGACACCGGCATAGTGGCTTATGGTGCTGACATGAGGGAGGCCTTTGCCAATGCGGCTTACGGCATGTTCTCTCTCATGGCTGATCTGAAACAAGTCAGGGAAGAGACCAGCCGGTACATAGAGGCGGAGGCGGGGGACAGAGAGAGTCTGGTAGTGTCGTGGCTGAATGAGCTTCTGTACCTGTTTGACGTGGAGGGGACCATTTTCAGGAGGTTCGACATTCTGGAACTCACCAACACCAGGCTGAAAGCCGATGCCTACGGTGAGAAGGCGGATGCATCGCGCCACGAATTGAGGGGTGGGGTCAAGGCAGCGACCTATCACATGCTCAAGGTGGCGGAAGACAGGGGCCGCTGGCGCATCCGCGTGATATTCGACGTGTAGAGGGGGTGGGAGCATGACGCGCTGGGATGGTCCGCTGAAGAAGATCGACGACTACCGCTGGGAGATTCCCCGGGAGTACAAGTCGGGGATGAGGGTTCCGGGGCTCATCTATGCCAGCGAGGATATGCTGGACAGCATCCGGGAGGAGCAGGCTGCGGAGCAGGTGGTCAATGTGGCATTCCTGCCGGGGATTGTGGGGCATTCTCTGGCCATGCCCGACATTCACTGGGGCTACGGTTTCCCTATCGGCGGGGTGGCGGCTACCCGTGTGGAGGATGGCGTCGTTTCTCCGGGTGGGGTGGGCTATGACATCAACTGCGGAGTAAGGCTCCTGCGCACCAATCTGCGGGAGCATGAAGTGAGGCCCAAGGTAGAAGAACTGCTCTCTCAGATATTCATTAACGTTCCCTCCGGCCTCGGCTCCACCGGCAAGATCAAGGTAGGCAAGAAGGAGATGGACGACATCCTGACTGACGGGGCGCGCTGGGCGGTGAAGCGTGGTTTCGGCACCGATGATGACCTGGAGGTCACGGAGGAAGGCGGCTGCCTGAAGGGTGCGGACCCTGACAAAGTGAGCACGAAGGCCAAGGAGCGGGGTTTACCTCAGTCGGGGACGCTCGGTTCTGGCAACCACTTCGTCGAAGTGCAGGTTGTTGGTGAGATATACGAGCCGGCTATGGCCCAGAGCATGGGTATTGAAGATGTGGGTCAGGTCCTGCTGCTTATCCACACAGGAAGCCGTGGCCTGGGGCACCAGGTGTGCGACGACTATATCAGGACACTGCGTGAGGCGATGCAGCGGTATGGCATTGATGTCCCGGACCGCGAGTTGGCTTGCGCCCCGGTGAAATCGGCCGAGGGGCGCGATTACCTGGCTGCCATGGCCTGCGCTGCCAACTATGCTTGGGCCAATCGGCAGTGCATTACGCACTGGTCCAGAGAATGCTTCACCAGGGTCTTCGGCCTGAGCCTGCGGCAGATCGGGTTGGAGATGGTCTATGACGTGGCCCACAATATCGCCAAGATCGAGAGCTACGAAGTCAATGGCAGGAAGGCGAGTCTCTGTGTTCACCGCAAGGGGGCCACCCGGGCGTTCCCAGCCAACCACCCAAGCATCCCCGCTAGATACAAAGAGATAGGCCAGCCGGTGCTGATCCCCGGCGACATGGGGCGCTACTCATTCGTGGCCGTGGGCAGCGAGAGAGCCATGAAGGAATCCTTCGGCTCGGTTTGCCATGGTGCGGGGAGAAAGATGAGCCGCCATGCCGCGAAGCGCGGCGTGAGGGATGCGGATGTGGCCAGAAACATGGCAGCCAAAGGCATACTTGCCAAGTCTGCCAGCAGGGGCGGATTGGCGGAAGAAGCCTCGGAAGCGTACAAAGACGTGGCCGAGGTCGTGGAAGTCTGCCATCAGGCGGGGTTGTGCCGAAAGGTGATAAAGGCGTATCCCATGGGCGTGGTCAAAGGATAGAAGGCGCGTTGTTCTGTGGTATCGGAGCCTTCCCGGGATAGCCTTTCAGGCTGACAGGCCACAAGCTCAGGCAGACTCCACGCAGCTATGCGCCAAGGCGGGAGATCGGGAATACGGCTGCCTTGTATCATCGCGCCAGACAATAGACTAGCGCTCGGGCTCCCCCCTATGGTCTGCTGGTCCTATGCTGCTGCGGAACCTTCTGCCATGTCCACTTGCTCTGAGCACATTGGCCGTAGCAGGGCAGAAGCCGCGGGTTCACAGTGCTAGGCGGCGCTGCTTGGCCGATTGTTAGGGCGGACCTTGTTGTAGCAGTCGCTGCAGTACACTGGCCTGTCTGATCTGGGCTCGAAAGGCACCTGCGCCTCTTTGCCGCACTGGGCACAGACCGCAGTGAACATCTGCCGTTTTGGCCTGCCGGGATCAGATCCGTAGCGCTCTGTCTTCCTGGACTGACGGCAGGAGGGGCAACGCTTCGGTTCGTTGGTGTAGCCCTTTGATGCGTAGAACTCCTGCTCGGAAGCAGTGAAGGCGAAGGTGGCTCCGCAATCCGCGCATTGGATCTGTTTGTCTACGTAGGCCATTTGGTTAGTCTCCTCTCCTCTGACATGTTCGCTTGTGTCTGGCTAGAGTCTGTTATCCTGAACTTCTGGAGCGGTCCAGGGTTACCAAACGGCTCCGGCCATCTCGACACTCATATCTGGCTGGCAATATACTGCAAAACAAAAACGTTTGCAAGTGGTGGTCGTTTGAGTTTGTTGTGAGTGACTCTATATCGCGCGAAGCTAACCGTGGGACATCCCGTGGGCCTTTCGTCCTGGGTAGGAGGTCACAGACGTCCTGGGCATAGCCGGATTCGGTCCGGGGCGATCGGTCAAACAGGATGACGAGTTGCCTACTGGGGCAAGTAGTGTGGATAATGGGTGTGGCAACTCTCGATCATGGAGTATGGTGAGGCTCGCATTGAATTTTGCTGTGTGGTGTGGGCAGACTGAATGAGAAGGATAGGGGTGGTTCTGCTTTCCGGTGGGCTGGATTCCACGACCGTGGCGGCCTATGCGAAGGGAGAAGGCTATGAACTGGTGGCCTTGAGTTTCAACTACGGGCAAAGACACAGGCGGGAGTTGGAGTCTGCCAAGAGAGTCGCGAGGCTTTTGGAGATACAACACGAGGTCGTCGATCTGCCTGATTTGAGTAGACTGGCCTGGTATTCCGCACTGACCACCGGCGGCTTGGACATTCCCAAGGACAGGACAATCGAAGAAGCGACGGAGGATATCCCAATAACCTACGTTCCGCTGCGCAACACGGTGTTCTTGACACTCGGCGCTGCCCTTCTTGAGAGCCGAGTCTTGAGCCTCATTGAGAGTGGCAAGCTAGATGCGAAGGATTTGTCGGCTTCCATCTTCATAGCGGCGAATGCTGTGGACTACAGTGGCTACCCGGACTGCAGGCCGGAGTACTT
>PDVJ01000543.1_pt1 | contig 12886 bp, 10 predicted proteins | sample 1369811 | NCBI WGS metagenome assembly PDVJ01 (sample SAMN07795376, study PRJNA414565) | Alkali sediment metagenome, whole genome shotgun sequencing project. | reverse complement strand
ACGGCTATGGCTAAAATACTGATCGTCGATGACGAGGAGCACATCCGGTTTCTTTACTCGGAAGAACTCACTGAGGCCGGGTATGAGGTCATTACCGCTGACAGCGGTTTCAAGCTGATTGAAAGGATCGAGGAAGAAAAACCCGATCTGGTGGTGCTGGACATCAAAATGGTCGATTACAACGGCCTTGATTTACTTCAGGATATTCGAAACAAGTATTATGACCTCCCTGTGGTTCTGTGTACGGCCTATGACACGTTCAAGGAGGACATGAAATCCATTGCCGCCGACTACTATGTGATCAAGTCCTTTGATCTGACGGAACTCAAGACTAAGATTGCCATGGCTCTCGAAGCCAGTTCAAGGTAAGTCCTCGCTTCCTCCCCACCGCAGTTTTTTGGCCGCAACGAAAATGAATCAGTGAGGCATTGGCATCTTTTCTTTCGTTCCAAGGGCTCNCGGCCTGCTCATTTCAAGGAGTTANGGACGGGTGATGCCCGCCCGCTTCGCCTGACGGCTCNCGATTCGGCGGGCACTGCCTCCCCCCTCGCTGTTCCCCTCGCGTTCGCTCGGGGCCATCGGGTCCCCCATTCCGTAACTCCCTGAAATGAGGAAGGCCTCCCGCCAGTCACTACAGAAATGACACCCATGCCCCACTGAAAACTTCTTCACATGGTCCAGAGAAATTGCAGACTAATATTCTACTCGCCGCTTAAACCCTGTCTCGGACAGGGTTTTTTTATTTATGGTACTTCTCGCCCTTCAGGATGGTAAAAGCCCTGTAGATTTGCTCCAGAAGAATAACCCGGCTCATCTCATGGGTAAGGGTGAACTTTGAAAGAGACAGGATCTCATCAGCCGCGGCAAGGACGTCCTTGGAAAGCCCCAAAGGGCCGCCGATCATGAAAGTGATCCCCCCGCTCGCATTCAGCGCCACCTTTTCAAGACAACTAGCAAACTCCTCCGAAGCATACTGGCGTCCGGATCGGTCAAGGACAACGAGATAATCCTTCGGGGCCCGTTTGCGGATTAGGGCCTGACCTTCAAGATTCAGAATCTCCTCTTCGGGGCGGCCTTTCGTCATTTTCACAGGCTTCACTTCGATCCATTCTGCCTGTGCATAGTGCTGCAGGCGCTTGAAGTAAAAGGCCTCGCCTTCCGCCAGAAAAGGAGCCCGGGTACGATCCACTACGATGATTCGAATCTTGATCATGCGAAGCTAGTGAAAGGTCTTTTTGGGGTTTTTGTTCTGGATCAGCCACTTGGCCAGAGATTTGACGGCCAATGTGATTTGGGACTGAGCCAGGCGGTAATGGTAGGGAGAGTTCCCAAAAGGATCCAGGATATCATCTTCCCACCCTCCTGCGACATACTTGCCGAGAAGCTGCACCTTTGGTTTTGCTTCAGGCCACAGTTTCTCAATGTCGGCCTCATGCCTCCTTTCCATCACCAGGATAAGATCGGCCCAGTCCAGCTCCTGCTTGGATATCTGCCGTGCCTCATGAGGTTCAAAGGCGACTCCCATGCTCGAAAGATACTCCGTCATTTTCGGGTCCGGCGGACTTCCCGGAAAAGCATAAAGCCCCGCTGACTTGACAGAGACATCAGCGACTTTGAGCGATCTGAGCTCACTCTCGAGCAAGGCTTCCGCCAGGAAGCTCCTGCTTACATTTCCGCTGCATACAAAAAGAATATTCATCTATCTTCTTTTCAGGCCAAGAATCCTCGCAATCTCAGCCACCGTCTCCTCGATAAAGCGCTTCATATCCTCCCCCTGAAGCGGTTCCCCCGGCTTGGGGAATTTCTCCAGCTTCTCCGGTTTGACCAGTAAGGGGGCATTCCTGAGTTCCTGCCGCGGCGTCACACCGAATTCCGGTGGAAACGTGTCCTGAAAATACATGTCCTGAAAGGTCACGAATTTGAGCATGTGTGCTGTGGAGTCAAGTATCCCTGTTTCTCCGCGTCGAACAAATCCTTTCTCAATCGCTTTTCTGAGACCTGCCATGGATTCCCCTCCCTGGGTGCAGGCCACATTTCCATTCCTGTTTGCAATCATCATGGAATCCATGATTTCCTGCTCCGTCACCTGAACAACGAAGATCCGTTTTTCGCCGGCTGCCTGATTGTACGCCCTGGCGATCTGGATAACTCTCGGCATGGACACCGGGTTTCCGATCATGGCCGCCTGGGCCACGCTCGGTTTTACGGTCACGGGGACGAAACTTCGCTTGGTTTCATCCTCTTCCAGGTAGTACCGGTAAACCGGGTCTGCGTGCTCGGACTGGACTCCCACAATTTTCGGGAGGCTCCGGATAATTCCTGCCCCGTAGAACTTAAGGAAGCCGCTCATGACCGCGGTGATGTTTCCCGCATTTCCAATGGGCAGAACCACCACTTTGTCCCCCACCTCATAGTCGAAGTCCTGCGCGATTTCGAAAGAAAACGATTCCTGGCCCAGGATGCGCCAGCTGTTCTTGGAATTCAGAAGAGCCACGTGATAGTTCTCCGCCAGGTTTTCCACCACCTTCATGCAGTCATCGAAAACTCCGGGGATCTCCAGCACCTTTGCTCCACTGCCGAGAGGCTGAGAGAGTTGCTGGGGCGTGACCTTGCCGTGAGGCAACAGAACCGCAGACCTGAGAAAATCTTCAAGGTAAGATCCGTAAAGGGCTGCCGATGCGGAGGTGTCTCCCGTGGATGCGCAGATGGCAAGAAGATTGCCGATCTTGTGCTTCGCGGCAAAATAGTTGATAAAACTCAGGGCACAGGCCATTCCTCTGTCTTTGAAAGAAGCGCTGGGGTTGAGCCCGTCGTTCTTCAAGTAGAAGTTCGCTCCCACCTGTTTCTTGAGCCTGGGATTCGCCTCCACGAGAGGCGTGTGCCCCTCTCCCAGGTAGAGAATTCGATCCAGGGGAATCACAGGGGCGATGAACTCATAGTATCGGAAAATCCCCTTGAGCGGCTGCTCATTCAGCATTCTTCTGAAATCAAAAATCTTTCGCCACCGATCGCCTCCCACGGCTTGCAGGCGATCCGCTTTCTTGTCTTCCAGCATCAGGACACTGCCGCACTCAGGGCAGGAGTACAAAAGCCGCTCAATCCCCAGTTCTCCACGGCATCCCAGGCACCTGTAGACCATCTCTCCGCTGGGTTCGGGGATCAGGTATGGCCTTATGTCTTCGGGAAATTGATCCAATCTCATAAAAAGTTCCTTTGGTCATCATCTTTGATATTGACACGGCTACATGTACTACAAGACCCGGCGAATTGCAATCCAAACCTCTCGATAGGCTGCCCTAATGCAGGCCTTTGGCCGTGACCAAATCATTGATCATTGAACTAATCCCTTGAGGAGATTTTCGAAAAATGCTAAAAAGTGAAGATGGAAGCAGTCCGGCAGCCAAGATGTCGCCTTCCTTCGCCCTTCGATACCTCAGGGCGAACGGACGTGGCATTCAGTAACCGTTTGATTTTCCGTTCGTGGTGAGGCCTGCCTGCCGAAGCCTCGGCGCAGGCAGGTATCGAACCATGAACGGAAGACTTGTCTGACTTTTCGCGAGGGTATCTATCTCGGTTGTTGGACAGTCTGCCTGAGGGTCTATGATATGCGTCACACGGTGATCGAGCAGGTCAAAGAGGTTCTGAAGATAGAGGCGGAAGCCATCCTGAACCTGATGGAACGGGTCGGGCCGGAATTCGACCGGGCCATCCAGATGATCCTGAAGGCCAAAGGTCGAGTCATCCTCACCGGCATGGGAAAATCCGGGCTCGTGGCCAGAAAGATTTCAGCCACCCTTAACAGCACAGGGACCCCTTCTCTCTTCCTTCACCCTGCCGAGGCGGTTCACGGAGATCTCGGCATGGTCACATCCGATGATATCGTTATCGCTCTCTCCCACAGCGGGAGGACCGGGGAGATCAACAGTCTCTTGCCAATCATCAAGAACATGGGCGCTAAAATCATCGCCTTCACCGGCTGCATGGATTCTTTCATGGCTAAGGAAAGCGATCTGGTCATTGATGTGGGCGTTGAGAGAGAAGCCTGCCCCATGGGTTTGGCTCCGACCGCGAGCACCACAGCGGCGCTTGCCATGGGCGATGCCCTGGCGGTCGTGCTCATCAACGCCAGGCGTTTCGACTTGAAGGATTTCAAAAGGTTTCACCCCGGCGGCAGCCTTGGAGAGAGGCTTGCCACCAGTATCAGGGAAGTCATGTTCACGGACGACCACATCCCAATGGTTTTGGTTGGCTCCAAGGTCCCTCAGGCCCTGAAGGAGATGGACGCCAAAGGGATTGGGGCAACGCTTGTGGTGGACGGGGACAGGAAGCTGAAGGGTATCGTCACGGATGGTGACCTGAGAAGGGCTTTGCTTAAGCAAAAGAGCATCCATTCATTGAAAGTCGAACAGATCATGACCCTATCCCCGAAAACCATTGATGAGAATCAGACGGCCGCAGAAGCCCTTGGAATTATGGAATTGTACGAAATCACCCATCTCTGTATCGTTGACGCCCATCATCGCGTCAAGGGGCTTGTCCATCTCCATGATCTTCTCGGTAGAGAGGAATTCAGATTAAATGGCAGCTCTAAGCTCACCAAGGGGTCTCATCGTAGACCTCGTCACCCCGCTTAAACAGAACGGCGACATAGACGGCCGCAGCCTGGGCAAGCACCTGGACAGGGTTCTGCCTCACGCACAGGCTGTTCTTATTGCAGGCCCTTACATGGGAGAGGGCGGGAATCTCACGGCCCGGCAAAGAGAAGATCTCATGGAAAAAACCCTGGTCGTGGTCCGCGGGCAGGTGCCTGTCCTGGTATGGATCACCCAGGACACGGAACAAAAGACCAGAGAGACACTGGGCCTGCTCTCGAAGAGGCTGAAGACAAGAAAATATTCAGGTCAGGTCTGCTGGCTGGATACCCCACTTTACTACCACAGCAACCGCGGGCTTTTTTCCCATTACCGCAATTTGACGACCTTGACCCGGGAAGCATGGCTCCTTCACAATGACCCCGGCCTGATCGATCAGTTGGGCCGACCCTTCAAGCGAAACAACATCCGCACGGCCATCCTTACGGAAATCCTGGGAATCGATGAGATTCAGGGGCTTCTCTATCTGGGCTCCATGGATCGGGCCGGCAAATATGAGAAAGCGACGAGAGCAAGGCCTGATTTCAAGATTTATGACGGGGACGAGCTGCGTTTTCTGACCCACCCAAGCCTCAGCGGGGTGGTTTCGGCCGGTGCAAACCTCTCGCCCAAGGGTTGGAGTAAAATTACAGAGGCTTCTCTCGGCCTCAGCGACAACCGGGAGGATTATCCGGATCGGTTGCAGCAAATCTGGAGAACCGGCCGGTATCTCCAGGCGCTCCTGGATCTTTACAGTTCACAGGCTGTGCAGGTCATCAAGCAGGTGCTTGCAGAAGCAGGGATCATTGGAAGCCCGACCTGCACCGTACAAGGAGTAGAGGTGGGAGAAAAGGTGAGGACCATCCTCGGAGAGATGAAAAACTACGGGGATTATACGAAGTAGACTGCTGTCGGCTGAAGCCGACAGCTTGAGGGACAAAGGGACAGAGATGCAAAGGCACATAGCAGAAAAACCATCCTGCTGATTCTCTTTATCCCTCTATTGCTTCATGCCCTTGTCTTTTCCTTCCTTTGTGCCTATGTGCCTTTGTCCCTTTGCTCCTTCTTCCCTAGTGTCCGCAGCAGTGATCCTGGCACCCCGCTGACTCTGCCATAGCTTTGATCACTTCTTTTGGATCTGCTTCGCTCACCTTCACGATTTTCGCGTTCAGATAAATTGCGCTTACGCTTTCCGGTATCGCTAAGGAAGGAATGAGCAGATGCTGAAAGAGGTCTGATAGCTCCTCTACCCTGATATGCATGCTGAGGCCGTTCCCCTCTTTCTTATCGGCAAGCTGAAACTCGAAGGGAGATAGCCCCTGGCTTCCGGCGCCGAAGATGAACTCAAAGGGGATCGGCTCAAAGGTCAAATCCATCTTGTCAGGCCCAGTTCCTGCCTCCAACAGAAGACTGATTTTCTTTAAGGGACCTACCACTTGCAGGTTTTCATTCATGACCGATCTCCTTTTCTGGCTCAGAATAACGTCCTATCCGACTTGCCGCGCCAGAGACATCCTGATGCCAGGATTCTGCTGCAATGGGATAATTATAAGAACTGATATTGCCAATGACAACTCGTGAGAAATATCAAATCACCTTGACTCTCCCTAATGATGGAATTAGAACTTCGATGTCGGCATAACGAAAGAAAGGGAGGCAATTCATATGAAACTGGATGATCTGTGCATCAATACGATCCGCGTGCTTTCTGCTGAATGTGTTGAAAAAGCCAACTCAGGGCACCCCGGAATGCCGATGGGCGCCGCACCCATGGCGTATGTGCTCTGGACAGAATTCCTGAAGCACAATCCCCATCATCCGGCCTGGTTCAACAGGGACCGGTTCGTGCTTTCCGCCGGTCATGGATCCATGCTTCTTTACAGTCTCCTCCATCTCACGGGATATGACCTCCCTCTTTCGGAACTCCTCAATTTCCGGCAATGGGAAAGCAAAACGCCCGGCCATCCCGAGTACGGACTGACTCCGGGAGCGGAAACGACCACAGGACCCCTGGGCCAGGGCTTTGCCAACGGGGTGGGCATGGCCATTGCAGAGCGTTTCCTCGCCGCCACCTTCAATCGACCCGGCTTCGAGATCATCAACCATTTTACTTATGCCGTCGTGAGCGACGGAGATCTTATGGAAGGCATTTCCCACGAGGCTGCTTCCCTCGCCGGCCACCTCGGGTTGGGAAAATTGATTTATCTTTATGATGACAATCACATCTCCATTGAGGGAAGCACTGACCTGGCCTTTATTACGGAAAAGCGTACGGCCCGGTTCGAAGCTTACGGCTGGCATGTGCAGCAGGTCGAAGACGGGAATGACCTCGACGCAATAGAAAAAGCCATTGTTTCAGCTCAAAAGGAAACCCAAAAACCTTCCCTCATCGCTGTCCGCACCCATATCGGATACGGAAGCCCCAACAAACAGGACAGAGCATCGGCCCACGGTGAGCCTCTGGGCAAAGAAGAGCTGAAGCTGACCAAGCAGAAGCTCGGATGGCCTCTGGAGCCTGAGTTCTATGTTCCGGATGAAGCATTGAAAGTTTTCAGGGCGGCCGTGGAACAGGGAAAGACTGAAGAAGCCCGGTGGATCTCTCTTCTCGAGGGATACCGAAAGGCCTTTCCTGATCCGGCCAAGGAGATGGATCGATGGATGAAGGGAGATCTCCCCGAGGGTTGGGAAAAAGACATTCCTGGATTTCCGGCCGATCCAAAGGGTTCAGCCACAAGAGCCGCTTCCGGCAGCGTTCTCAATGCCCTTTCAAAGAGAATCAGAAATCTGTTGGGCGGATCTGCGGATCTTGCTCCTTCGAACCAGACTTTGATCAAAGACGAAGGCGATTTTCAGGCAGGGCACTTCGGTCAGCGTAATCTCCGCTTCGGCGTGCGGGAACATGGAATGGGAGGCATTCTCAATGGCATGGCGCTTCACGGCGGGCTGATCCCCTATGGAGGAACCTTCCTCATCTTTTCCGATTACATGCGGCCTGCAATCCGCCTGGCTGCTCTCATGGATCTTAAAGTCATTTATGTGTTCACCCACGACAGCATCGGCCTGGGCGAGGACGGCCCCACCCATCAGCCTGTTGAACAGCTCGCGGCTCTAAGAGCCATCCCCAATCTGACGGTCATCCGACCCTGCGACGCCGCAGAAACCGCCGAAGCCTGGCGCTTCGGCCTCAGCCACAAGAGCGGGCCTGTGGCCCTGGTGCTCACGCGGCAGGGAGTTCCGGTCCTTGACAGGTCTGTTTTCGCGCCTGCTGACGGGCTTCAGCGGGGGGCCTATATTCTTGCAGACTCACCAAAGGGAAAGCCGGATCTTCTCCTGGTCGCCTCCGGCTCCGAAGTTCACATTGCGATAGAAGCGGCCGCAAAGCTTGCGCAAAAAGGCATTTCATCGCGTCTTGTGAGCATGCCGTCCTGGGAGTTGTTTGACAAGCAGCCGGACTCTTATCAGCGCGATGTCCTATCGCGGGAGATCAAACCTCGCATTGCCATAGAAGCGGGGAGAACTCAGGGTTGGTGGCGTTATGTCGGCGAGAAAGGAGACGTGGTGGGCCTCGATCATTTCGGCGCCTCGGCGCCTTACAAGGTCCTTTACGAGAAGTTCGGCATCACCGTTGATCGGGTGGTCGAAAAAGCGCTGAAACTTTTGGGCCGTTCCTAAACCGGAATAGAGTACTCTTCAGCCCACAGCGAAAAAACGAGCCTGGAGTAAAGCACGAGGATGCGGTTGACCTGTTCTCTCTTCGCTGTTCGCTCCTTACTGCCTACTCCCTACTGCCTACCGCTTACTTGATCTCCGCATGATAGCTCTGCAGGGACTTGACGATGCCATGCCCTTTTCGCACCGCCCGAACGCCCTTGGCTGCGGCAAGGGCTGCCGCGAGCGTAGTGATGTATGGGACCTTGTACCGGATCGCCGATTTGCGGATATAGGAATCGTCGTGCTTGCTCAACCGTCCGCTCGGTGTGTTGATCACCAGGTGGATCTCGGCATTCTTGATGGCATCTACAATGTTGGGCCGGCCGTCATAGATCTTGCGAATCATCTCGGCTTGAATCCCATAGTCCGCTAAGAACTTGCGCGTCCCTTCCGTGGCCTTGATCTTGAATCCCAGTTCAACGAATTGCCTTGCCACTTCCAGAACACCCGGCCGGTCACGCTCGGACACAGTGAGCAAGACCGTCCCCTCTGTGGGTAGGACCTGCTGGGCCGCCTCCTCAGCCTTGTAAAAGGCCAGGCCGAAGGAGTCGGCCATGCCGAGCACTTCTCCTGTGGAGCGCATCTCCGGGCCGAGAACAGGGTCCACTTCAGACAGCATGTTGAAGGGGAAGACCGCCTCCTTCACACCAAAATGGGGAATCGGCTTTTTTTGAATGTTGAGGTCTTTCAGTTTTTTCCCAAGCATGAGCTGGGTGGCGATTCGGGCCATGCTGATGCGGCACACCTTGGAGACCAGAGGCACGGTCCTCGACGCCCGAGGATTCGCTTCGAGCACGTAGACCACGTCATTGGCGATCGCGTACTGCATGTTCATAAGCCCGACAACGCCCAGCTCAACCGCGATTCTTTTCGTGTATTCGTAGATGGTGTCCACATGTTTGGGAGGAATGCTGATGGGGGGGATGACACAAGCCGAGTCCCCAGAGTGGATCCCCGCCAGTTCGATGTGCTCCATGACCGCGGGAACAAAAGCGTCCTCGCCGTCTGATATGGCATCGGCCTCGGCTTCAATGGCGTTTTCAAGGAACTTGTCGATGAGAATCGGCCTCTCCGGCGTTACATCCACGGCAGCGGCCACATAGCGCTTCAGCATCTCCTCATCATGGACCACCTCCATGGCCCTTCCTCCGAGCACATAGGAGGGCCTGACCATAAGGGGGGAGCCGATGCGTGCTGCAATCTCCAGGGCCTCGTCCAGATTGCTCGCCATCCCGGATTCCGGCTGCGGGATGCCGAGTTTACGCATTACATGACGAAACCGATCCCGATCCTCGGCGAGGTCGATCGCATCAGGAGAAGTGCCAAGAATTTTCACTCCGGCACCGGCCAATTCTGCCGCCAGGTTGAGGGGGGTTTGCCCGCCGAATTGCACAATGACCCCCTCCGGCTTCTCCTTCTCATAAATACTCAGCACATCTTCAACGGTGAGCGGTTCAAAGTAGAGCTTGTCCGAAGTGTCGAAATCCGTGGAAACCGTCTCGGGATTGCAGTTGATCATGATCGATTCATACCCTTCGTCTCTCAACGTAAAGGCGGCGTGAACACAGCAGTAGTCAAATTCAATTCCCTGACCGATGCGGTTTGGACCTCCTCCCAGAACCATGATCTTCTTTCGCGAACTGCTCTTCACACGGTCCGGACCATTGTAGGTTGAATAGTAGTAGGCCGCATTCTCAACGCCGCTGACAGGCACAGCGTCCCAGGCTTGGACCACCTTCAGTGAGAGCCGGTGCTCCCGAATATCCTTTTCCGGCACATGGAGGAGTTTTGAAAGATAACGATCGGAGAAGCCGTCTTTCTTGGCCAGGCGGAACAAATCATCCGGAAGGCCCTTTCCCCTGAAAGAAAGGATCCTCTCTTCAAGCTCCACCAGCTCTTTCATCTGCTCAATGAACCACGGCTTGATATGGGTCTTCTTGTAAAGGTCCTCGACCTTTGCTCCTTTGCGCAGGGCTTCGTACATGATGAACTGCCGTTCGCTGGAAGGTTCTGCGAGAAGATCCATCAATTCTCCCAGGCTCTTTTTGTTAAAATCTTTGGCAAAACCGAGGCCGTACCGGCCGGTTTCCAGCGACCGAATGGATTTTTGCAACGCCTCTTTGTAAGTCTTGCCTATGCTCATCACCTCGCCGACCGCCCTCATCTGGGTTCCGAGCTTATCCTCAGAGCCGGGGAATTTCTCAAAGGCCCATCGTGCAAACTTGACGACCACGTAGTCGCCCCAGGGTGTGTATTTTTCCAGCGTTCCCTCCCTCCAGTAGGGGATCTCATCCAGCGTCAGGCCGCCTGCCAGCATGGAAGAGATCAGGGCAATAGGAAAACCCGTCGCTTTCGACGCGAGAGCTGATGAGCGAGAGGTCCTTGGATTAATCTCAATGACCACGACCTTGCCTGTCTGAGGATCATGAGCGAACTGGATGTTGGTACCCCCGATCACCTGGATCGCCTCGACAATGTCATAGGAGTACTTTTGAAGACGCTTCTGAAGCTCCGGATCAATCGTCAGCATGGGTGCCACGCAGAACGAATCTCCTGTGTGCACGCCCATGGCATCCACGTTTTCGATGAAGCAGACCGTGATCATCTGATTCTTGGCATCCCGCACCACTTCCAGTTCCAGTTCCTCCCATCCCAGGACAGATTCCTCAATCAGAATTTGACCGACCAGGCTCGCCGAGAGCCCGCGGCCGGCGATCGTTCGCAACTCCTCCACATTGTAGACATGACCTCCCCCTGTTCCACCGAGGGTGTAGGCAGGCCGGACCACCACGGGATAGCCCAGTTCAGCGGCCACCTTTTCAGCCTCTTCCACGCTGAAGGCCGGCTTGCTCTTTGGCATGTCGATGTTGAGCTTGTTCATCGTCTCCTTGAACGCGATGCGGTCTTCCCCACGCTGAATGGCATCTACGTCCACTCCGATGACCTTGACACCGTACTTCTTGAGAATGCCTTTGCGGTGCAATTCCGAAGAAAGATTCAGGCCTGATTGCCCTCCCAGATTCGGCAACAGGGCATCCGGTCTTTCCTTCGCAATGATCTCCTCCATGACCCTTACGTTCAGAGGCTCGATATAGGTCGCATCCGCCATGCCGGGGTCTGTCATGATTGTGGCGGGGTTCGAGTTGACCAGAACAATCTTGTAACCCAGTTTTCGAAGTGCTTTGCAGGCCTGGGTTCCTGAGTAATCGAATTCGCACCCCTGACCGATGACAATGGGGCCGGATCCAATAATCATGACCTTCTGAATATCATTCCTCTTGGGCATCAAGAGCTCCTTTCTGCAGGGTCAATACAAATGCCTCAATTTCGCATGGAACTATAGGGAAGCGGTCGATTTCTGTCAAGCTTATACAGGGATGGATTATTTAAGGCAGACTTAAGGAAGCCGTTCCTGACCATTTTCAGAGAAAACCCTGTGCCCTGCTCCAGAAAGCGCAAAAACGGCCCGTGACAGATCTTCTTCCTTGATGAGAATGAAATCCGTACTGTAGGTGGAGAGAGCGTAGACGGGGATGCCCTCTCCGGCCAGAGGGGCCGTCAATGAGGACAGGATTCCCGTCTCGGAAAAATCCAGGACACCCCCAATCCGCAAACCACGCCAGTTCTTGTTGCAGGTGATTCCAGCAGGGACATTCTCCTCCTGGCAGACGACGGTCAATTCAGCCTTGGTTCGTGTTACAGACGAGAACACTCCGGGACCAGCCCATGGGGGCGACTCATCTTCCGGATCAAGACGGCATATCGCCATGCGGCCCGGAAGAAGAAAGAGTTCAAAACGCTTATCCACTGGTATCCTCTTTTCATCAGCCTGTTTAGATGCTGCCGTCTCCTGTAGGCAACCCACTGTCCTCCTCAGGTTCTTCATCCTCCTGGGGCGCTTGTTCGATCATCTTGGAGAGATTAACAATCGATCTCTGGATTTCCTTGATCGATTGGGTCAGTTGCTTGATCGCTTTGACCTGTTCCCGGGAGCTCTCATAAGCCCTTTGGCTCACGACAAGATTCGCGATGCTTGACACAAGGAGAAAAACAATAAGAATGACCAGGGCCCAGGCGCCCCATCCCAGTCTTTTCTGCGCACCTGTTCTCCCGTCGGAAGGGCGCTTCTCCGGAGCCTCCTCTCTCGCCGGTTCATCATGATGATTTTGTGCGCTCTCAGCACTGGTCTTCTGCAACGATTCCTCTTCCATAAACGCGCTCCCCGCCCTAGCAAAAAATCCCCCCGGCCCCCTGAAGCTGTGAAAAAATCACCTGGCCGGCTCAACCCCCCTCACCCCGACCCTCTCCCCCCGGGGGAGAGGGGGGCGGCACTTGAGGATAACAACGTACCGCCCCTCCCCCTTGATAGGGGAGGGTAAGGGTGGGGGTGATGGGCTTCAATGAACGATTTTTTCACACACCCCCCTTACAAAGGGGGCAACCCTAATTTCAGATACGCTTTATGGGAGCGCTTTTCCCCATGGACGATGCGCCCTACTCAAAGGAGATACTCCGGTTTTACGTTTTGTAACGCATGAAAGATG
>PDVJ01000542.1_pt1 | contig 12897 bp, 15 predicted proteins | sample 1369811 | NCBI WGS metagenome assembly PDVJ01 (sample SAMN07795376, study PRJNA414565) | Alkali sediment metagenome, whole genome shotgun sequencing project. | reverse complement strand
CAGATCGTAGGGGGTGCTGGAGCCGGTTATTATTCTATTAGATATATCCCTGAAGGTAGAGATCTGAAATTTGAAGAACTCGGTAAAAAATATTATGGACATATCGATATCGAAATTCTTAAACAAATCATGTATACGTCCCCGATTAGTGATTGGATCACTGATATAAAAGCGACTGACTCTGCTCTCATGAAGCAAAATGGGTTATGGGCGTTTTTCGGAAATCCACATCGCTCATTGTTCATATCCAATGTTGATTCTCAAGTGGTAAAAACCGAGGAAGTACCACCCGCAGGATGGGTACGGTTGTTTGGTATTCCATCCAAAGAAGATTTCATGTTACCTACACAAGAAGGAAAAAAAACCTTAGGAGAAACCACTGTGGCGTGGAAATTTGATACAAAACAAAATGTGAATAATTTTACCTTTGCAGGTTCCGTGGAAAACGAGAGGCTCTACATTACAATATCATCTGGTGTTCTGTTTTCACTAAATGCACAAACAGGTGGTCTTCGATGGCGTACTTCTTTAGGAAGGAACCCTACAGCACCAATAGCACGGAACGGATTGATTTTCGTAGGAGACGAAGAAGGAATTACTAAATTTTCTAAAATAGGAGACCGGCAATGGAAGGTACCAACGATTGGAAAAATCATTTCATGTCCGATAATAATAGAAGACAACCTTATCTGTACAGATTCATATGGGTATGTATATTCGCTTGCGATATCCAATGGACAAGAACAATGGAGACTGAAGTTTTCTAATGAAAGCTATCTGTCTCCAACATACGACGAAAACTTGTATCTTACCTCAGGAAACAATTGTTATGCGGTAAAGAGAAATAATCATTCCATTACATGGACATTTTCATCAAAAGGACGGATCACCTCAGCCCCCGTTCTTTCAAATAATACGATCTATCTTGCCTCCTGGGATAATTATGTCTATGCTCTTGATGCGACAACCGGTGCTGTAAAATGGAAATATCAAACCGGATGGGGATTTGATAGTTCTCCTGCTGTGTCAAAAGGTGTGACATTTGTCGGTGCCATGGATAATAATCTCTATGCATTTGGAGAAGATGGAACAGTAAAATGGATGTTTCCCTGTCAAGCAAGTATCCATTCCGCTCCAGTCCCGTATGGAGAATATGTGTTTTTTGGTTCTGATGACGGCAGAGTCTATGCAGTGAATCAATCAAACGGGGAACCAGCATGGTCGTTTGCACCACGGTTCACCGTAGATGGAGTGATGAACTACGCGACAACCCCGATTGTTTCTAATCCTGTAGTGGTGAATGGAACTGTGATTATTGGGGCGAATGGAACGATTTATGCCTTGAACGCACAAACAGTCGAAGTAACACACTCACGGGAACAAAAAACCACCGAGTCAATCTTTCCCGAGATACCGACAAGCTGGTATGTATGGATTCTTATAGCGCTGATAGCAATAGTCATCATTCTGTATGCACTATTTAGAAAAAAGGAATAAGGGTTATTTTTTCTGTTCCCGTTCCGCCAGATCTCGTTCTAACCTAGTTATTTCACTTTCCAATTGCATTATACCCAGGTCAATGCCCATGTTTTTTATAACGGTAAGGTACTCATCACTGAGCGTATTGCGTATCTCTTTGATGAAAAAATGTCCTGCGTTTTCCCCAAGTGAGCGATTCACCGAGTCGATGATAGCATGAAGCGCTTTTCCCAACTCTGTCGGTGGAACAGCATTAATATCAGACATCACACTGATAACCTCAGTCGTCTCTTCTTTATAGACGTCATCGTTGATTTGAACGTGTTTCAGGAAATTATATTTTGTCTCTAATCGTTTGATAAGATCATCCATCGTCATGACTGCATAAGGAAAATCAGTTTTTCTACTGGAAATCGAAATCAGTGTTTTTAACACACTTTTCATGACATCTGACTTTTCTGGTGCTGGCATACCTCGTCTCACTTCTTTGGGTTTTGTATCATTTCTCAACCTTACGACATCAATGATACTACGTGTCTATTAAAATCTTTTGTGGGATAAAAAACTATGGCAAGAAAAAATTTTAGTTCTTCTGCATAGAAACATATATATGATGATTATCCATATCTTTTTATCAGCAACTCAGGAGGGATGAGTGCATATGAAGAAAGGGTTATTGGTGGTGTTAGCAGTTGTTATTTGCGTAAGTGCGACGTTGAGCGGATGTCAAGACACCAGTAGTATAAAGACACAGCAAAGACCTCAAAATGTTTCTCTTGATTCAACGATCGTTGAGTTTGTCAATGTGACTTTTGAAAAACATATCAACAAATCAGGAGGCATTGAAGGGGTTACAGTTGGATGGCTGTTCCATAATATCGCAAATAAATTGATTAGTGCAAAGATAGACGTGAAATTTTTCGACAAAAATAATATATTCTTATATAACGACAGCAGAGCGATCTACTATATGCCAGCAGGGTACATTGAAAAATCTTTCTCACCTGGCGCTAACAGAGTAACCTATGAGGGAGCAGGTGCAGCGTTCGTTGATCACGTGGTCATTTCTGTGACTGAAATTTAACCCACAGTAAAAAAAATTTTTTCTGCGACGGATTTATAGGAAGAATTTCTTGTTATTTTTTTATTCTTCTGCACATAACAAGAATCATGATTGCAACGAGGATACAAGCGATTTCAAAACCAGGTGTCGAGGTTGTTTTCTTATCACCGTTTATGGATAGCGTATATACATAATAGCCAGAGTTTTCCGAGGTTGGTAAAATTTTAGGAGATGAGGGACCAAAACTGATATTGATAGGGATATCACCAGAGAGCGGTGTTGGCCAGTTCGCAAGAATGAATGTCTTATTTTCATCAGGATTCAACGAAGTGTTAAGAGGGGACAGTTTCATTGGTGGTGTCGTAGTTTTATTGAATTCTGGATCATAAAAATAAACGGTGATTTCATCTGATTTGACATCACCGGAATTATGGAGGACTGCGATGATATTGTAGACATGAACCACTCTGTTTCCGACGGGTTCTCGTGTTTCAACCAATTGTACACTGACTTTTATAGAAATAGTTCCCTGTTGAGCAGTACATACCGGACCTAGAAGCATTATAAAACTAAGACTGAGAAAGAGCATAATCAGAAACGACGTTCTCTTTGATTTCATATATCCCTCACTACATCCTGCAATCGAATGTACTATATTTAAACTTCGTCTTAGAAATAATCTATGTTTGCTACTTACATGGATTTGAAATAACTCTTTATATCGCTCATTCTATTCTTTTTGGTACTATGTAAAAGCTAACGATGGAAGAAATCATGTTAGAAGAAAGAGGGATACGAATAGGTATTGAGGTTTTAGTAAGAGATCCTGATGCTCCGAATCGTCCTGCAAGAAAAGGAATCGTCATCAGAACATATCCGCGTCCGAGTAGATGGTTCGTGGTAAAATTTGAAAGTGGTGATATGGAGCAAGTAGAAGAAACCCAGGTCACTACAATGTATGAAGAATACAAGAAAGGAATGTATTAAGTTTCTTAGAATCGTTTCTTGTTTTCACGCAGACCTTCAACAATTTCTTTGCCAAAATCAGTGAGACGGTATAACTTTATATCCCGATGTTTTCCCCCTTCAATCTGTTCAACAAGATTCAGACTTATAAGGGATTCATCGTCGCGATATCGTGTATTCATTCCACGGATCGCGCCAATCACATTTGTTGGTGTGGTTTTTACGCTGTACGCAATCTCAGAAGTATAACTCCCACTGGGACTAATCTCAAAGAGGTAATCCGCTATTTTTTTCCTTACGCTACTTCTCCGAAGCGATCTGATAATAAGAGGTTTTAACATCTCTGGAGAAATAGCTGTTTTTGTTCCATCCTGCATCCCATCCACGAAACCCAAATAGTGAATCGCGTTGTGATTAATAAGCTAATCGATTTAAATGATTGAAAAAAAATAAACGATGAATTGGACAAGTCGCTTTTGTTAATATCAAAAAATCAATAAATGTAGGTGTGGCGTAAAGGTCGAGGAAAAAAAATGTGAGTGGGCCAGGCCGGATTCGAACCGGCGGCCTTCGCCGTGTGAGAGCGATGTCATAACCAACTAGACCACTGGCCCTTTATTATTCAAAAGGTACAAGTGTGAATTTAGGAACCAGATAAATGCTTTTCGTTCATACAGAAACTCATGAATGATTCTTCGTAAGGAAAACCTTATCAAGTGTTAAAAAGATAACCTCTCCGAGAAAACAAGAATCGAGGGATTCTCTTTGCCAAAATGGAAGTTATTTAACCGGTCGAAAGGAAAAAAAGATGCTCCTACAGAAGTTGAGATGACCACTGAACATATTGGAGAATCTGAGGAAAAAACGATGATCCCTGAAACAAGAGAAGAACCGAAAGAAGTACCAATTAAAGAATACAACGAAACGTTATACTCAAAGGGTTCTGTACAAAAACAACCTGCGACAACGCTTCCAGAAAAGAAACAACCCTTAAAACGAACAAGCTGGGAAAGTGCTAGGACGATTGAATATAATGTTGACGACATGGGACACAAACAAACAGAGCTACCAGGAACTAGAATCCAAACGAGTAATGATACCGACAAGAAAGTTGATTTCATCCTTTTAAAGAAGAAAGTTAGGCGATAGAAAAACTCTGGTGATATCGGAGTATTTTTAAGACTCCTTTTCTTTTACCAATTACAAGGATGGTCATGTAATAGTGATAGCAGTTCTGAGAATTGGACATCGTATTGATCGTGATNCAGATACGATATTTATTACCACGAAAGATGAAAAAATTAAGAAAAACATCCAATCAGTCTGCAAGCGGTTTGGTGGTGATTTTCAGGTAGAAACTGGTCTTGATCCTAAAAAAATCATCAAATCATGGAAGGGTACAATTGTTCATCTCACGATGTATGGGGCGGAGCTAGAAAAAGCAGTTAACCATATTGATACTGATCACGATCTGCTGATTATCGTTGGAGCAGAAAAAGTTCCTCCATATTTTTACGAGATTGCTGATATAAACGTCTCAGTGGGGAATCAACCGCATTCCGAGGTGGCTGCACTAGCACTGTTTCTTGACCGCTATACAAAGGCGGCTTGGCAAAAAAAAGATTTCCACGGAAACATTCAAATTATTCCCTGTGTTAAGGGTAAAAAGGTTCTTTCAAAGGAAACGACATGAGCACGATTCCAAATCCGGGACAGTGTCTTCGATTATTGAGAGAGGCAGGATGTTCTGATGACGTTATTAATCATTGTGAGGCAGTGCGAAAGGTTGCAGTCAGGATAGCAAAAAAAGCACATGCGAATATTTTGCTTGTTGAAGCAGGTGCATTGCTCCATGATATCGGACGGTCGAAGACGCAGGGGATCATGCATGGGGTTGAAGGAGCAAAGATTGCGACAGAATTAGGTTTACCGTTAAGTATTGTGAACATTATCGAGCGGCATTTAGGTGCCGGGATACCAATAGAAGAAGCAGGAAGGTTAGGGTTACCTCCGAAAGATTATATGCCGATAACATTAGAAGAAAAGATAGTAGCCCACGCTGATAACCTGATTGATAACGACCGAGAACATCCAATTGAAAAAGAAGTTGAAAAAGCATTGCAGAAAGGGCACACGAAGCATGCGGAGCGGTTGATGGAGTTACATCGGGAACTGAGCCAACGATGTGGTATGGATCTCAATGATATCTGAGAGAGTCACCCGAAAAGATATATAGGTNANNNAAATACTTGCAGGGGTAGCCAAGCATGGTCAACGGCGCAAGGTTGAGGGCCTTGTCCTGTAGAGGTCCGCGAGTTCAAATCTCGTCCCCTGCATTTTTTATAATTTCAAAAGGAGAGAAAACCTTTTTTGTAAAAACTGTCCCTCACTCATTTTTATCGATACATTCTTGTCTAAATCTTCATTCTAAGTCCTTGTACTGGATACTTCTTCATGGTAATTTATTCTTGACAAAATTTCTTTCTGCTCCCTTTTTATACGAGAACCTAAATCTCCTTTAGGTGAACTGATGAAGTATGTTATCGTGTATTGGTCCCGTTACGGGAACGGCAAGAAGGTTGTTGATTCCTTGGCGGGAAAGCTGAAGGAGAAAGGGGCAGAAACGAAGATCTATAAGACTGATGAGACAGACCCTACCGCGATGCCCAAGGCAGACCTCTATATATTCTCCGCTGCAACAGAGGCATTCAACATCCAGAAGGAGATGAGAGCTTTCATGAAGAACCTCAAGGGGATGGAAGAAAGGAAATATGGCATCATCAATACCCATGGAATGAAAAAAGACCGCCTTCAGAAGATGGAAAAACTCCTTTCCAAGAAGAAGATGGTAAAGGTTACGAGTGTGGATTTCCAAGTTGGAGATGGTTCTCAAACCGGAAACGGACTTAAGGAAGGCTGGGAAGCAAAGCTCGACGAGTTCGTGGGACAGTTATAGATTTCTAGTACCGTCTTTCCGAGAGACGTTTCGTACTCTTTGTTCTTATCTTTTTAGATAATCTGCGAAATCACAGCATATCAACCGCACTCAAAACAACTGGCCAACCATTCAATCTCTTTTTCAAAAAAATATTAAAAAATAAAGTGAATTGCAAATTTACTTTCTTGGTTCAAAATCGGGACAATTTTCTAGACAACCACCCAATGGTATTTCATTACCCAATCGACACCGTTCGCTTTCCACATACTCTTTCCCATTAAGTGTAACCGTCGGAATACGATACTGTTCAAGATATTTGCATTTTATCATACTCTATCACTCCAGACATCATATTTTTGTAACATTTACTTCCTTAAAAACGTACCCTACCCAAGAACAAACTAGGGTTTCGTGTTATCGATAACCTTATTATTCTTTGTATTATCATTTTATCATAGTATGATGAGAACGCGCGGGTTTGTCAATTTTCTTGAAAAAATGTTTCCCTATCGTTTCCTTGCCGCAAAGATGACACGAGTGCCTCTCTTGAGAGAGATCATGAATAAAATGTTCTTTGATCAGACAAATCTGACGGTTCTTCCCAAAGATACAATCATTGAAATCAAACTCGATAAATTGATAGAACCTCCCGATAACATCGTGCTTCCCTCACAAGTGGTTGAATATTTCATACGCAAAACAAACTATCGTTTTATCATGAATTTCTGTTTGTGTCGTGATGCGATGCATTGTAAGAACCATCCGATTGAATTAGGTTGTTTGTTCTTGGGAGATGCCGCACGAGGTATTAACCCTGAGTTCGGCAGAGAAGCAACCATGGACGAGGCGCTTGCGCATGTGCGGAGATGTCGTGCGGCAGGGTTAATTCATTTGATCGGAAGGGATAAGATTGATGAGACATGGCTTGGTGTTGGATCTGAAGGAAAACTCTTGACGATCTGTAATTGTTGCAGTTGTTGTTGTCTCTGGAAGATACTATCTGACCTTGACCCTCAGATAAGCTCCAAAGTTAAGCGAATGCCAGGCGTGGAAGTGACAGTGACTGAGAAATGTACAGGATGTGGAACGTGCATAGAGAATTGTTTCGTACAGGCGATACACGTTCAAGATGGTCATGCGATCATCGGTGTTGATTGCAGAGGGTGTGGACGCTGTGCTGACCTTTGTCCAAATAAAGCGATTCACGTCACCATCGCTGATAAGAAGTTTCTTAAAAAGACAATAGATCGTATTGAATCCTCTGTTGATGTTTCCCTCAGCTCTTGACCAAATAGTATTCTCCATCGCAATTGGACATAACAATTTGAATTCTTTTTTAACGGTAGAATCATCTTCCTATTCTGACGCTAGAAGTGTGTTTGTTAGTTGATCAAAAGTAGAGGGTCGCTTGGTTTTTTACACTACTTTATTATTCTAGTGTATCGATGGATGTTTATAGTTTTTTCAAGGTTAAATTGATACCCAAACGTTGTTTCAGATAGTATTTCATTCGAAAAAAGATTTAGGGATGTGATGTTGATATCAAATTAGTATGATTTGTATGAAAAAAAATATATATCACTATTTTCTTACTGGCATTGGAAGTTGAAGATTTATGAAAGGAATGAAATTTTATGGTAGTACAACAATGGGTGAACGAGGGCAAATAGTTCTACCAGTAAAACTACGAAAGGATTTTAATTTAAAAAAGGGAGATAAACTCGTTGTTGCTGGAAACCCTGATTTATCTCGCATTGTCCTAATCAATGCAGATACTATGGATGATTATCTCGATATAATGAGCGAAAAAATCAACCAGATGAGAATAAAAATTAAGAAAAAGGGATACGAATGATTGAAAACACAACTGAGATAATCCAGATGAGACATGACTTCAAATGCCCTCGTTGTGGTCATATAAAAACATACACCGGACTACCTGGCGAATACCTCATCGTCACCTGTGCTTCTTGCGGAGTGAAGGGAAAAGTGACGATCCCGGGTGTTGCCGTACCGATTTCAACAAATAGTTCTGCAATTGAGATATCACATCTTAAGAAAGTTTTTGGGGATTTCGCAGCTGTAGACGATATCTCATTTTCTGTGAAAAAAGGAGAGATATTTGGGTTACTTGGACCGAATGGTGCTGGGAAATCCACTATCATAAGGATGTTGTGCACTCTGAGTAGACCCACCAAAGGCTCAGCAACAGTCGCTTCCTATGACATTGTAAAACAAGACGGCAAGGTAAGGCAGCATATCGGCCTTGTATCAGAGAAAATGATAATGTATGATCAGCTCACCGCACGAGAAAACCTTAAACTATTCGGGAAGCTCTATAATATTCCAAATCGTCTTCTGAATATACGAATCGATGAACTGTTGGGTTTTGTACGGATGGAAAAATGGGCGGATCATAGGATAGACACCTTCTCCACCGGCATGAAACAGCGGATTAATGTCATCCGTGCTCTCGTTAATGAACCGAACATTCTGTTTCTCGATGAGCCGACCCTGGGTTTGGATCCGCAATCAACCGCGGAGATACGGGAGCTTATTCGGAGAATCAATGCAGAAAATGGAACCACGATTATTCTTACGACGCACATCATGGTTGAGGCTGATATTCTGTGTAAAAGGATAGGAATCATTGATCATGGAAAAATTGTCGCTCTTGATACACCCGCTAATTTGAAAAAACTTGTCTCTGGTACCGAAGCCGCTGCATTTGAAGTCGAGATATCGAACCTTGATCCTCGTATGATGTCATCTTTACAATCTCAAAGTCTGGTAAAATCGCTTGTTCAGGTAGATCCAACGCACCTGATAGTTCGCGCAAACGGGAGCGATGCATTCGATAGTATTATTGATAACCTACGAAAAAATGGTGCTAAAGTACGAATGGTAAAAAACCTTGAGCCAACATTGGAGGATGTCTTCCTGCATCTGACCGGGCGTGAGGCAAGAGAGAAAGTATCGGAAAATGGTGGCAGTCAGAAACGTGGATTTGGGCCACATGGACAACGACGTAGAACCGCGAGGGTGAGGTAAGTGGATGTATGAGTGCAAAAAATGTTTTTCGCCATAGCTTGTGGATTTGTTGGAAAGATTTGCTGGAGTTTAGCAGGAGTAAATTGCGACTGGTCATGTTGATTCTGATGCCGTTATTCATGATGGTCGTGGTCGGATTTATTTTTCCATCAGGAAGCTCCATCAGCGATACGCCGATTGCTCTCGCAAACATGGATAACGGTTCTATGGGGACTTCTTTTATAACACAATTGAATACAATTAATAATAAAACCGGGATGATGAAGCTTAGTAATGCCAAAGATTATGATGACATTAAAAATATGCTTCAAAATAATGAAATCAACGGTGGAATTATCATTTCAGAGAATTTCTCATCGAATCTTCTTGCAGGAAAACAGGGGTATATCACGGTTGTCATCGATCAATCTAATCCACAGATGTCCCTGACGATTCAAGGTGTACTGTCTAAAACAATTGAGGCAATGGGCGAACAAATGGCCATCCACCAGCTTAACATAAAATACAATGTTTCCACAACCCAAGCAACCTCGATGGTAAAACCCTATACTGTTCAGTCTAAAGGAATCGTCCCTGGGGAGCCGAACTACTTCCAGTTTGTTGCACCTGGTATTATCGCCATGGTTGTCATGATGGCATTAATGACAGGACTTCCTCATGCAATTTCCTATGAAAAAGATATTGGGACTCTTGATGGTATGCTTGCTGCACCCATCAACCGACTTTCAATCATTCTTGGGAAGGTGATAGCTCAGACGATTCGAGGTATGATTCAAGGGTTCATTATCCTTATTCTAGCGGTGGTTCTCTTCGGTGTGGTCATCGAAGGAAATATTCTTCTGGTTATTTTCCTCATCCTTTTAACAGTTTTCAGTTTCGTCGGCCTTGGTATTCTTATCACCTCATTTACTGAGAATGAAGAAACTGCTACGATGGTGATGATGACCTTAATGTTCCCGATGATGTTTCTTTCGGGCGTGTTCTTCCCGCTTCAGCAGATGCCATGGTACATGCAGGGGATCGCCCATTTCCTTCCCTTGACGTATGCCACAACCGCATTACGAAAGGTGATGGTGCTTGGTGCGGACATTTCTGCAGTAGGAACGGAGATATTAATCCTGGTGGGATTTGGTATCGTGCTTCTGTTAATTGCCGTGCCGATGTTCAAGAGAGCGATGAGTAGGTAGGATTTATTCTTGCTACTTTTTCTATTCTTTTTATATTTGTATTATAGGAGAAATTCACACGAATTTACTAATAAATAATAATTTTTTATGGTTGTTTACCTTTGAGTCCATGAAGGATATTTTTATCTATTGGAAAACTTTTATATTAACCTAAGTAATGTGAACCCATACTTTAAGGGAAGATGGAAATAATGGAAAATGCGTTATGGTGGAGAGGTTTGGTTGAATCATGAATTACGATGTTGTCGTAGTTGGTGCAGGTCCTGCTGGTGCAACTGCAGCAAAATTCCTCGCTGAAAAAGGAGAAAAAGTTCTTCTTATCGATAAAAGCACGTTCCCTAGAGATAAACCATGTGGTGGTGGGTTATCAGTTAGAACTCTCAAACGATTTAACTACATTTCAAAAGATTTGATTGCTTCGTATTCCTTTGGTGGTAGCATCCATTCATCATCTCTCAAATATCAGGTCCAATTACATAAAGATGAACCTATCGCAGCATTTGTTCTCAGAAAGGATTTTGATAATGGCCTCCTGCAACTTGCAATTGAGAGTGGAACCACTTTTATGGAAGGGAAAATTGCTACAGATGTCAGTATACTTCCGGAAAAAGTAAAAATCAAATTGAATAAAGGAGAAAACGTTGAATCCCAAGTGGTTATAGGCGCTGATGGAATCTGGAGTACGATAGCTAAAAAATCTGGATTAGGTCATTACTACCAACATACAGGCAGATGCCTCTTTCAAGAATTCCCTCTAGCAAGTAGTCTGCTCGATGACTATTTTACTGAAAAAAGAATTTTTCACTTCCACTTAAGATTCATGGGAATAATTGGCTATGGATGGGTATTTCCCAAAAAAGATAGTGTAAATATTGGCATCGGCGAAATCAAACCATTAGCGTCCCAAACAACAAATATGCCGAATTTAAAAGAATTTTATGAAAATTATATTCGTCTTCTAAAGGAAAGTAAAATTATCCCTCCAACAATAAACCTAGGAAAGATTCAGGGAGGAATCCTCCCCTTAAATCCTTTAAAAAAAACCTTTGCAGATCGCGTTATTCTCTGTGGCGATGCAGCAGGACTCATGAATCCACTTACTGGCGATGGCATCGATTATGCTATGTCCTCCGGTAAGATAGCAGCGGAGGTTTGCATAGAGGCGCTAGAAGCAGATGACACCAGCGCATTCTTCTTATCGAAATACCAACGGCTCTGGAAAAATGATTTCGGGAAAGAAATCAAACTCTGTTTACGTATCTTGAAAGTATTATTGGAAAGGAATAGTGGCGAAAAATANGTCAGACTTTTATCCAGAGATACACANATTGTTGACATGGTTCTTACTCTATTGAATAACCAGGGGAGACTCCATGAGTATCAATGGAAATTAGTAAAACGNTTTGNNTATATTTATTGTAAGGATCTTCTTCGATTATAAAGAAACGTTTCTCATTTTTGTATCTCTAGTGATAGCGCTATGGACGTGCTTATTTTTTTAAATCTTCAGAACCGGTTGAACCAAACCAAAGGTTTTCACCAATAGTATACATAAACCGCTGATGGTAATCCCTGAGAGACCATAGGCATGCCATAAGGGGTATGCAGGCATCTTCTGCCGAAGTTCTTGAAGAAAAAAGGTTTCAGAGGATATCGTTTTTGATCGTTTCATCAGCGCATAGACTTCTTTGAATGAGAAATACCTTCCGAAAGCCACCAAAGGTACGAGAATGAGCAACCAAATGTTTATCAATAAAAATAAACCTATGAGAGCGAGTATTGTCAGAATTGAACCGATGACATTTAACAGAAATGATAGCCTAATTGTTTTGGAGAGTCCCCATTTCACCGCAGGGGTAAATAAACCCATTTTCTTATCAACTGGTTGATCCTCAGCTTGACTAATGAGTATTAATGCATAATGACCTATGGTTATCCCAGTTGCTGCAAGAAGGAAAAAAATAGTATATGGATCAGTCATAGACAACGATGAAACAAGGAAATAGGAATAGACGCCAGGGATAAAAAAAATTGGAAGCGCTACCATTGAATGAAGAATTCCTCGTCTCTTAAAACGAATAGGTTCAATGGAGTAACCAACACCAAGAAACGTACCAATCCAGACAAGGATGCTAATTTCGATTCTTTGTAAGACAATACTTAATTGAAACGCCAATACAAACGCTAGAAGAATATGTACTATGATGATCACT
>PDVJ01000540.1_pt1 | contig 12917 bp, 7 predicted proteins | sample 1369811 | NCBI WGS metagenome assembly PDVJ01 (sample SAMN07795376, study PRJNA414565) | Alkali sediment metagenome, whole genome shotgun sequencing project. | reverse complement strand
GAAGCGAAAGTCCACGAAGAAAAAGTCGTGAATATAAAAGTCGGGGCGGTGGAACAAAAATCCCTGAGACCTTACGTAGAGACGATAGGTACTTTGAAACCTTTTGAGGAGGTAATTATAAGCTCTGAAGTGGATGGCATTGTGAAGAATCTCAGGGTCAGTGAAGGATCGCCTGTATCGAAAGGGATGACCCTTGTTGAAATCAATGAAACGGATTATCGTCTTGAGGTAAACAGAGCAGAGGCTGCATTGAGGCAGGCGGAGGCATCCCTGGCCAATGCGAAACTGGAGTATGAAAGAAAAGCTGCTCTTTATAAAGAGGAACTGGTGACCAAACAGCAGTTTGATGATATATCGGCCCGTCAGGCCCTCGCGGAGGGCGAGTTGGACCGGGCCAGGGCAAGCCTTTCCCTGGCGAAAGAAAAACTCTTGAAAACAAAAATTTATTCTCCTTTACAGGGTGCCGTGAGAGAAAAAAAGGTAACAACAGGGGATTATGTAAAAAACGGATCGCAACTCCTGTGGATCGTGAAAGCAGATCCGATTAAATTACAATTTACCGTTCCAGAAAAGGAAGTAGGCAAGCTGAGAACAGGCCAGGACGTCATGTTTAAAGTGGACTCTTTCCCTGATTTCGAATTCAAAGGACGTGTAAACGCAATTTATCCAAGTCTGGAAGAGAGAACGAGGACCCTTCAGGTCGAGGCGCTCGTCCCCAATCACGATGCCAAATTAAAACCGGGCCTCTTCGCCAAGGTGACGCTCTATACGGGCCAGACGAGGGATATCATTGTCGTACCCATCACGGCAGTCCTTTATGAAGATTCAAGGGTTAAAGTCTTTGTTGCGGAAGGAGATCGAGCGAAGGAAAGACCGGTGAAAATAGGTTCTAAGTACGGAGAACATGTTGAAATATTAGAGGGGTTACAAAAGGACGAAACAGTTGTCGTTGTCGGTCAGAACAATCTGGCGGAAGGGGTGAAAATTAATGTGGCTCGCTAATACCTCGATTAAACGCCCTGTGTTCGCGACCATGTTTATCTTGGCCCTGGTCGTTTTAGGGGTAGTGAGTTATCCGGAGATCGGCGTGGACCTCTTTCCCAAGGTTGATTTCCCCATTATTAATATCACCACGACCCTCAAAGGCGCAAGTCCGGAGATCATGGATATCGACGTAACCGACAAGATCGAGGAGTCGGTCAATACCATCAATGGCGTCAAGACAATCACCTCGATGAGTGTGGAGGGCGCATCCGTGGTGACGGTGGAGTTTGTTCTGGAGCGGGACATTGATCTTGCCGTCCAGGATGTGAGGGAAAAGATATCTGTGATACGCTCCAAACTGCCGACGGATATTGATGAACCTATGATCGAAAAGGTCGACCCTGATGCCAACCCCGTGCTCTGGCTCAATCTCGTGGGGAAAAGACCCATACGGGAACTTTCTACCTATGCCGACGAGGTACTGAAGGAGAAACTGCAGCGGATCAACGAAGTGGGAGCTATCCGGATGTACGGCTTACGTCTCAGGCAGGTGAGGATATGGGTCGATGCGGACCGCATGAGGGCTTATGGGGTTGCCCCTGGCGATATCATGCAGGCCCTGCAGAGAGAGAATCTCGAGCTCCCGGGCGGACGCATCGAGAGTATTTCCAAAGAGTATGAAGTGAAAATCAAGGGGGAATTTTCCAGGGTACACGATTTCAATGATCTCGTCGTGACCTATTACAACGGCGCGCCGGTGAGGATTCGGGATATCGGAAAAGCCGAGGATGGGATGCAGGAAAAGCGAACCGTTGTGAGGTTCAACGGCGTATCGGCGGTTGGCCTGGGCATACAGAAACAGTCGGGAACCAATACGGTGGAAGTGGTAAACCGTGTCAAAAAGGAGCTGGAAAATATCAAAAAAACCCTGCCGCCGGGTATGGAGATCGGTATCGCCTTCGACCAATCCACCTTTATCAACAGATCTATTAATGAAGTACAGCACCACCTGATATTCGGCGGTTTCCTTGCCGTCCTTGCCGTGTTTATTTTTCTGCAAAATGTGAGGACGACGCTCATAAGCGCCGTGGCGCTTCCCGTCTCGGTGATCGCGACCTTCGCGCTGCTCCGGGCGTTTGGTTTTACCTTCAATAACATGACCATGCTGGCCCTCTCGCTCTCTATCGGCATCCTCATCGACGATGCCATAATCGTCATCGAAAATATCCATCGGCATATCGAGGATGGAATGGCCCCCGCGGAAGCAGCCTCTTTTGCCACCTCCGAAATAGGGCTTGCCGTCATGGCCACGACGTTTGCCATCGTCGCCATCTTTCTTCCCGTTGCCTTCATGAAAGGTATAATAGGAAGGTTTTTCCTCCAGTTTGCCCTCACGGTGGTCTTTGCCGTTCTCGTCTCCCTCATCGTTTCTTTTACGTTAACCCCCATGATGGCATCGATTTTTCTCAAGGTGCACGAGAAGAGCGCAGAGAGCACTCCGGCAAGCCCGTCGCGATTTGCTCCTGTCTTTAAGATTCGAGACTGGTGGGAGAGAGGGTATAAAAGAACGGAGACGTTATATCGGGGACTTCTCGATGTATCACTCCGCCACCGGGGATTGGTAATCTTCTTGGCTTTTGTGTCCGTTGTGGTGAGTATCTTCGTGGTCATGGTGATGGGGAAGGAGTTTGTACCCCCGGAGGATCAGAGCAGGTTTATCGTGCGCCTCGAGGCCCCTGTTGACTACTCTGTAGATCAGGCCGATGAGATGTTCAGCAAAGCGGAGAATATTGTCAAAGAAACACCGGAAGTCGTGTCTGCATTATATATTCAGGGGTACGGGCGCACCGTGCAGATAAACAAAGGGATTCTCCTTATCAGCTTGCAGAAGAAATCGGAAAGAAAAAAGAGCCAGGAGCAGATCAAAAGGGAACTGAGGCGGAAGTTTTTAGAGATACCGGGTCTCAAAGGTACCGCAGAGGATATTTCACTTGTCGGCGGCGGTGTGAGAAACGTCCCGATTCAATACAGCATCCGAGGACTCGATCTTTCCTCACTCCAATCCTATACACGGCAGATCGTAGCCGAATTTTCCAAGCTTCCCGGAATAGTGGATGTTGATACGTCACTTGAAGCGGGGAAACCGGAGCTGAAAGTTTTCATAGACCGTGATAAGGCAGCCGACCTGGGTGTGAGTGTGGCCTCAATTGCTGAGGCCGTGAATCTCCTGATCAGTGGCGAAGTGGATGTGACTAAATATAAGGATGAACAAAGGGGGAGGCGCTATGATGTGCGCGTAAGGCTCAATGCCGCGGACCGCACCAATCCCGATGATCTGGGAAATATTTATGTCCGGGCAAAAGATGGAAGGCTTGTACAGCTTGCCAATCTCGTGCGGATTCAGGAGGGGGGAGGTCCCAGCGTCATCAACCGCGTGGACCGGCAGCGCGCCATCAACATCTTCGCGAGCCTCGAGGGAAAACCGATGGGACAGGCCATCAGTGAACTCAATGCCATATCGGCAAAGGTGCTGCCCCTGGATTACATACCCAAATACAAGGGCATGGCGGAAACAATGGGAGAATCATTTCAGTACCTCATGTTTGCCTTGGTCCTCGGCGTTGTGATGGCCTATATGATCCTTGCGGCACAGTTCGAGAGCTTCCTCCACCCTGTCACGGTGCTTCTCTCCATGCCCCTGTCTTTTATCGGTGCCTTCGGAGCACTGTTGCTGACGGGAAAAACGCTCAGCATCTTCAGCTTTATCGGACTTATCCTGCTGATGGGTTTAGTGAAGAAGAACGCGATCCTTCTTGTGGATTATACCAATACGTTGAGAGAGAGGGGCATGCCGAAGAAAGAGGCCATTCTCCAGGCCGGACCGGTGAGACTGAGGCCTATCCTGATGACCACTTTTGCAATGGTTTTCGGTATGCTTCCCGTGGCCTTGGCGTTAGGGGAGGGTGCGGAAACGCGCTCACCCATGGGTATTGCCGTCATCGGAGGACTCCTTACCTCGCTCTTTCTGACACTTGTCGTTGTGCCTGTAGCCTACGATCTCTTTGATGATTTGCGAGAAATAATGAAGGGAGAGAAAAAGATCAGGTTCTTACGGTGGAAAAAAGAAATAAAATTATAACTGATCTGATAAGAAAGTTGAAGAAGGAACCTCCAAGGGCAGGCGTGAAGGCGTTCGTTCTTCCCGTTGAGGAGTGCATCTAAAGGAGCATATAAAATTTCCGATTGTTATATCATCACTGAAAAAATTCTTATCATTTTCATAATATTTAGTAGAATTTGGCTAAAATAGTTGATATTATAAATTGATACGTTATAGTGTGCCGCAGAGGCGCATAGTTCCCTAAAAGAAGTGCCCTGGCATATCAGACGCTGGCAGGCGAAGAATAACAAGATAACACGATGAAAAAACATATCAAATCAGGCATTACGGATATCGCAATCGGGATTGTACTCACCCTCATCACGCTCGCTGCGTTCTATTTCGAATGGATTCCCACGCAATTTCTCGAATGTAAGATGTATGACGTAGGTTCGAACATCAAGGAGAAGAATGTTCAGTCTCCCGTGGTGATTGTAGGCATTGACGATGAGAGTATTGCAAATATGGGGAGATGGCCTTGGCCACGGGGATACGTCGCCCAGATGATAGAGCTTATGCACAGGTATGAAGCGAAGGTAATAGGGGTAAATTTCATTTATTCAGAAAATGATTTCAATCAGGGCTTGCTTGCGGTGCGTGAGCTTGTCAGGAATATTGAGAATGACCCGGGTCTTTTGAAAAACAAGCTGGTTGGAGAAATTCACGCTTCCCTTAAGGAGTCGGAAAAAAAACTGGATAATGATGCGATTCTCTCCTCATCCATCGGAGAAAGCAAAAAGGTGGTATTGCCGCTTGTCTTTATACTGGGCAGTTCCATGGCAGCCGAAGGTTCCGATGTGCCCGAGTACCTGAAACAGAATTCTTTGCAGGTCTCACATCGTGAGAGCGGAGTGAAAGCGAGAGGAATTATCCCGCCCATACCTGATTTCGCGACAAAGGCCCTCGCGCTTGGGCATATCAATGTTATTGCCGATACGGATGGAACAGTGAGAAGTGAACCTCTGATGATATATTATGAAGGGCGGGCCTATCCATCCTTTGGGCTGCAACTGATCTTAAAATATTTGAACTACGATATTAAGGACGTAAGTATCGCGAAGGGAGTGGAGTTTGGGAACACTCATGTTCCCACTTATGATAAGAATAAAATGCTGATCAGCTTCAGCAAGGCTTTTCCGTATTTCTCCTTCTATGATGTGATCAGCAACAAGGTGCCTCCCGATGCATTCAAGAATAAAATTGTCATAATTGCCCAGAGTGCCATCGGCCTCGGTGCAATGCAAGTTACGCCGATAGGACCTAATGTGCCGTCATGGGGTATTATTGCAAATGTCGTTGATAATATTCTCTCCAATAATTATATCGTACGACCCGAATGGTCCTTTCCTCTGGAAATTGGGGTTATCATCCTTTTTGGCGCTTTTCTGGCACTTGCCATACCAAGACTGAAAGCCAAAATCAGCGCCGTCGTATCGTTGATTATTCTCTTAATCTGGCTTGGTGCAGGAGTGTATCTCCTGATCAATTACGGATACTGGATCAAGATTGTTCACCCCCTCCTGCTTCTCCTTATCGGATATATTATAATAGTATCGAAGGGCTACTTTTTTACGGAAAAAGCGAAGGAGCGCATCGAGGCGGATAGTGTTGAAACGAATAAAATGCTGGGACTTTCGTTCCAGGGGCAGGGTATGTTGGACATGGCCTTCGAAAAATTCAGGAAATGTCCGGTCGAGGATGAAAAGGTGAAGGAGTTGCTTTATAACCTTGGTCTCGATTTTGAGAGAAAAAGGATGTTTAACAAAGCGGTGGCCGTGTACGAGCATATCGCGCACGCGGGAAGATATAAAGATATTGAGGATCGGACGAAAAAACTAAGAGCAGCGGGAGAAACTTTCATATTCGGGTTGGGCGGTGCGAAAAAGGACGCCACTCTGCTTGTTGATAGTGCGCAAACAAAGCCGACGCTGGGTCGCTATGAAATTGCGAAGGAACTCGGGCGAGGCGCCATGGGAACGGTATATTTGGGCAAGGACCCCAAGATCAACCGGGAAGTGGCCATAAAGACCTTGAGATATGAAGAGATCGATGAAGATCAGCGTGCAGAGGTGAAAAAGCGATTTTTCAGAGAGGCTGAGGCCGCGGGGAAACTTTCTCACACCAACATCGTCACTATTTATGATGTGGGAGAAGATTACGACCTTGCCTATATGGCGATGGAGCTGCTTGACGGGACTGACCTGACGCAATACTGCCAAAAGGAAAGTTTATTACCTCATCGCGATGTCATGAAGATCATCTCATCGGTAGCTCAAGCCCTCGATTATGCCCATGGCAATGGAGTTGTTCACAGGGACATTAAGCCCGCAAATATTATGGTGCTGAAAAGCGGCGACGTAAAAGTCACGGATTTCGGAATTGCCAGGGTAATGGCGACATCAAAGACGCAGACAGGTGTAATATTAGGTACCCCGAGCTATATGTCGCCGGAACAGATAGCAGGGCAAAAAGTGGATGGCCGTTCCGATCTTTTTTCCCTTGGTGTTGTCTTCTATGAACTGCTTACGGGTGAAAGGCCGTTTCAGGGAGACAGCATTGCCACCCTCATGTTTAATATCACCACATCGCCGCCTGCTCCGTTAAAAGAAATAATGCCGGATATCCCGGAGCGATTGGTTTCTATGCTGGAAAAGTTGCTTGCCAAGGACAGGGAGATAAGATACCAGCAAGGTCGTGAGCTTGTTCGGGATCTCGCTGAGTGCATGAATCCTTAGGAGACGCCATTGAATATTCTTGTGAATGGGAAAACGGATAAAGGACGTGTGAGAGCCAACAACGAGGATAATTTGTACCTTGATGAGAAGGGAGGACTCCTTGTCGTGGCGGATGGCATGGGGGGACATGCGTCTGGAGAAATCGCGAGCAAAATTGCCGTCGATGTAATCAGGGACTACTTTAACGCGGTGAAAGAGGACAGGGCGGCACTGGTGGGAAAATACCGGGAAGAATATTCTGAAACGACAAATCATATCAGCTCTGCCGTAAACCTTGCCAACGTGGCCATATATGAAGCGGCAAAGAGCAATTCCGCGTGGCAAGGAATGGGAACCACGGTCGCGGCGGCGTTGCTGAATGGGAATAGACTCAGCGTCGCCCATGTGGGAGACAGCAGGGTGTATCTCGTCAGGGCCGCTCACATTGAACAGTTGACTGATGATCATTCAGTGGTCTATGAGCAGGTAAAGCGTGAGCTGATAACAAAAGAAGAAGCACAAACGTCGGAGATGAAACATCTGTTAACAAGAGCCCTCGGTACATCATCAGAGGTGGAGGTGGATGTCGATGAGTTGACTCTGGCGGGTGGCGATATTCTGTTACTATGTACAGACGGTCTCAATTCCATGGTTTCCGATGATGCTATTCTCTCTGCCGTCGTGTCAACACACGACCCTGCGACGGCATGCGAAACGCTTGTCAATATGGCCAACAATAACGGTGGTAAAGATAACGTAACGGTTATTACAGGATATATGAGAAAAAAATGCTGGTATTCGTTTTTATTAAACATCAAGGAATGGTTCAGGAGGTAAAATATGGCAAAGGTTTTACTGAAATTTAAAGAAGCCGTGGTAAAAGAGATACCGCTTGATGAGGATTTTATCACTATCGGGAGAAAGCCGGAAAATGGGATAGTTATTGACAATCAAGCGGTATCCGGACGCCATGCCCAGTTCAAGAAAGAAGGTGATTCTGTATTCATCGAGGATGCGAACAGCCTTAACGGTACGTATGTGAATGGCCAGAAAATTCAGAAATGTGAATTGTATAACGGCGATCTCATCCTGATCGGCGTTCATACTCTTGAAATCATATCTGATAAAATCAGGGATACAGACTCAAAAAGCTTTGCCGTACGGGGCCGTTCCATGGATGAAACGATGGTGATTGCTCCGCAAGACCAGAAGAAGATACTGGCCGCAGTTGATAAAGGGAAAGTCGATGTCATAGGAGGTTTCCTTGTCATTGAAGGCTCGACTGACAGGAGGGACTACCTCCTGAAAGAGAGAGTCACCACTATCGGGAAAGAGGACGCCGCCGGGATTCGTTTGAAAGGTTTTTTTGCCCCTAAGGTGGCTGCCCTCGTGAACAGAAGGAAAGAGGGATATTTTATTACGCCTGCGGGAGGAAAGTCGCTTAAGGTAAACGGTCAGGAAGTTGATACAAAGCATGATCTGAAAGACGGTGATATCATAGAGACCAGCGGCCTTAAGATGCAGTTCTATATAAAAGAGTAAATTACCAATGGCAAAAGAGACCGTTACGAGAAGGCAAAAAGATATAGCTCGAGTGCTGCGTGAAAAGAATCGGCTACGCAAGGGTCTCACGAAAAAGACAAAAAAGAAATAGCGCATCCAGGAATTCTGGCAGGTAGATTATTTATACATTTATTAAAGGTGCTCTGTCTTCTGCTTTACGGAAAGGAACGAGCACCTTTTTTAGTCATTCGCACGTATAGTGATTATGAATGATGCACATTTGTTTAAAATGATATTAACCCACGCGGATATAAGACAAATCGAAAAAGAGGGGCTGAGCGTTGATCAGGTGCTGGCGCAGATCGAACTTTTCGAGAGAGGCGCCTTTCCGGTCACATTGAACAGGCCTTGTACTATAAACGATGGGATTGTAGCCATTCCCGAAGGGAATCTGAACACGATAACGGCATTATATGAAGCGGAAGTCCGGAAGGGGAGAATGCTGAAATTCGTGCCTGCATCCGGCGCTGCAAGCCGCATGTTTAAAGACTGGTATAGATGTTTTGAAGAAGGCGGTTTTGAATCCCAAGAAGCAGGTGCGGCATTCATCATCAGCGTGAAGAAATACGCTTTTTTTAATGATTTGCTTGATGCGATCTCCCGTAAAGGTGAAGATATTACACAGCTCATAGAGGCAAAGAGAATACCCGAAATATTGGAGTATGTGTTGACATCGAAAGGGTTGAATTATGGAAATCTGCCGAAGGCACTTCTGAAATTTCATGTATACCCGGATGGCAATCGAACCGCCCTCGAAGAGCATCTCGTAGAGGCAGCCCTCTATGTAAAAGATGCACACAAAATATGTCGTCTCCATTATACGGTTTCCGAAGAGCATCAGAAACAAGTAGAAGAGTATCTGTTACAGATTAAAGAACCCTATGAAAAATATTATGAGGTAAAATATGACATCATTCTCTCCTGCCAGAAATCCTCAACCAATACTGTCGCGGTAGATTTGGATAACCGTCCGTTTCATGACCAGCAGGGAATGCTTGTGTTCAGACCCGGGGGACATGGGGCGCTTCTTGAGAATTTAAATGGTATTGACGGAGACATAATTTTTTTAAAAAATATTGATAATGTGGTTTCTGACAGATTAAAACCGGCCACAATATTGTATAAAAAGATTTTGGGGGGTTATCTCATATCCCTTCAGAACGAGATATTCCGTTATCTGCGAATGTTAGTGAAGGAAGATCCAGGCGAAGATACGATAGCGGAGATAGAATTGTATTGTGAGAAGATGCTTCATATTGTGTTCCCGCCTGGGTTTAAACATTTGCCTCTGCGGGAGAAACGCATTTTTATTTTTAATAAGCTGAACAGACCTATTCGGGTATGCGGCATGGTAAAAAATGAAGGAGAACCAGGAGGAGGACCTTTCTGGGTGAACGAGGAAGACGGTACACAATCTTTACAAATCATCGAAGAATCACAGATAGATTTACGTGAAAAAGAACAGAAGGCCATCTGGAAATCAGCAACGCATTTCAATCCTGTCGATCTTGTATGCGGGGTGAAGGATTATCGTGCCCAGAAATTCAATCTCCCCGAGTTTGTAAATGAAAAGTCAGGGCTCTTGAGCTTCCAGGTCTGTGGAATGGCTCCATGGCTGCCTGGAATACTATTTTCGTGGAAGTGCCCATCGATACGTTCAATCCTGTGAAGACAGTCTATGATTTGCTGAGGCCGCAGCATTTGGCCTGACAAAAGTCTCATATCATCCGCTGTTCAGCGTCTTCTCTCTGTGCCGCTTTTATCCTGATAGTCTGTGAGCTATCTCCTTTCCTGCACACAACAACAACGTCCTCATCTTTTGGGGCATCACTATAAAGGGCGCAGAGAGACGCGGCATAGTGGACTGTCGTATCATCGCTTTGAGAGGGAACGAGAACGGTCGGTCCGGGAAACTGTGCCATATGAATTAAGACGTCCTCTCCCGTGGACAATCTCTCGAGCGACTCGTTTTCAAAGCTATTCCGCCCGACAATAATTCTGGATGCATCATTAATACGAAAGTGTCTGCCATGTTTCAGGAGTTCTATATCCCTTGTCAGGAAATTCCTGTGATACGCAAAAAGGTCCCTCAGCCTTTTTGTAAACATGGGATCGGTGAGCAGGCATCCTCCCGCAGGCGCGGCGTAACCGGTGATACCATAACGCTGTGCGAGTTCAATCTGGTTTTTTCTGCTTCTTCCCCGGATGGCCAGGAGTCTTTGACGGTCCACTTTACCCTCAGTTTCAAGCTTCGTTTCAGGGAGAAGCTTTGCGCTCAAAGGTCTTATAATGTAATCCTGGTACCCTGAATTTTTCGCAACGACATGAAGGGACTGTTTCGTTTGGGACATGGGGCGCTGGCCGAGAACTTCCCCCGTGAATATGAAATCCGCCCCCGCATCTTTCATTATACCGCCGGCAATTTTCAGCATAAGCGTATGACAATCTATGCATGGATTCATATTCTTTCCGTATCCATACTTAGGAGCCTTCAAAATCTCCAGATGTTCTTCCGTGATGTCTATTATTGTGAGGGTGAGACCGATTATCTTTGCTGCAGCCTTGGCCTTTTTCTCACCAAAAAAAGGGGTTTTAAATGTGACCCCCAGAACTTCAATACCCTGTTCCAGAATGACCTTTACGGCAAGGGTGCTGTCAAGACCTCCGGAAAATAATGAGATTCCTTTTACTTTCAATAACGATTCTTCTCCTTTTTTGTTGCTCAAAGGATTCGAGGGTTCCATATTTAACTACCATGAACAATGCACGTAATTCCTTGATACCGTGAATCCCGAACGCGATGCCAATGATCTCGGAGGCGTGTCTCAATATTTGACAATGGTTATTTCCCGCTTATTGTGAAGCAGACTATAGATATCCCGATCGATATCGAATTCAGTCAGATAGATATGCCCTTTATCGCGTGCTGTTTTAAAGGCAGGGAAACTGATGCGGGCCTTTGGGGAATCGGTCTTTTCAGGAAATGAGAATATAAAGTTATCATATGAAAAGGGGATATTTATCGACTGTAAAACCTTTCCAATAACGGATTTTAGAGGTTCTCCATCTTCAAATATGACGACTTCCGTTCCTCTGGTTCGTAAATTGTCTATGTATTGCTGGGGGATTCTCTTGGAGTGAAATATGATGTGTGTGTCCCCCTTTTTTACACGGAGGTCGATTTTCATGGATAGGTTAAAACCTTCTTTGCCTGTTTCAAATACAGTGAACTCAGAATCTTTCACTGCGCGGTAACCCAATAAAAGAAGAAGTGCATCGGCAAGTTCTACGTTTGTTCGTGAGGGGAGGCTGGATAACTGGGGCAATGCATATTTTTCATCCGGCGCACTCATCACACCTTGACCATCCAGGATTTCCGTAATCATCGTGCCGCTTTTTTCTGCGTATGCAATGAGTTTTCTGGGTAAGAGCTCAGAAATATCCTTGATAAAGGACAACCCCTGTGAATACGATTTATCAGAGGCGTTTTTCTTTGTAATCAGCCAGTCCAGAGCAAGAGTTGTCCGTGGAGTTTCTCCGATGAGGTGGGGGTTTGTACTTTTTGCCATGGTATATTCACGTGATGAATCAACAATTTTCTTAATAATGGTTGCGGTACCGTCAAAATTGTTGACTTTTACGAAATTATAATTTTTCCAGCTCGCGTGAATGATATTTTTGAGAGAATCCGGTATCTGATCGGAAAAATCCAGGAGAATCCTACTTCCATCATCAAGTTCAGCAACTGGTATCGTGGAACAGTCAACAGTTACCTGCCCTGCGTTAGGGATGGGGATATAGTATTTCCCCGATGTTATGAGACTTCCCTTCATGCGGCTGATTACGTGTCCGATTATTGCAAGACGGGTTTCCGGCACCATAACCTGTTTTTCTTTCAATTCATCTTTGATGAGCGGGGACGACTCCGCCTCTGACGCCTTCTTCTCTTGCGTGGTAAGTACAATGCCTCTTCGCGGCAGCCGCAGCGCATGCCCAGGATAAATCAGGTCATAGTTCTTGATAGTGGGATTGAGCCGTTTAATGTCATTTACGGTTCTCCTTAGCTCATATGGTGCAACATGTAATTGCCGGATGGCAATCCTGGTGATGGAATCACCTTTCTTTATTATATAATCCGTTGATCCTTCGCGGTGCGGAGTTATGTCGGGGAGATATATGATGTCGCCGGGTTCTATTTTATCTACATCTTTAATGTGTGGATTCAGAGCCTTTATTATGGTATGTCGGCCCGAGGTTATGCCGACTTGTGTACGCAGGATGTCGAAGAGCCATTCACCTTTTTTCACCACATAGGGACGTTTCTTTGACAGAGAGGTCGCTGTTTTTCGAAATTCGATATGAGCTGTTTCGTCCTTCGCCTGGATTATTTCGAAGGTCCCTGAGAGAAAGACACACGATATAAAAATAAAAGCACACGCGGTGAATCGAAGAATCTTCATAGAAATACCTCACCGTATCGGGCGCACCCTCGATAT
>PDVJ01000539.1_pt1 | contig 12938 bp, 12 predicted proteins | sample 1369811 | NCBI WGS metagenome assembly PDVJ01 (sample SAMN07795376, study PRJNA414565) | Alkali sediment metagenome, whole genome shotgun sequencing project. | reverse complement strand
CGTTATCGTGGGGTATGTGAGGGGCGGGAAGTTTACCGTGTACGCCGGCGAGGACACCGTCGTTGCGGAGTAATGGAATATTGGAATGCTGGACTAATGGGTTTTCGAATACAGGAGGCAAGATCCATCATTTTTGTGAAAGAGTTCCGGGCAGGCGATCCATCCTGAACGACCAGCGGCCGCCGGGCATCAGGCAATAAACAACAGGAAGGAACTGGATGAAATCCCTATTCGTAAAAGACATCAAGGCAGGCGAGAAGATCAAGGCGTCCTTTCTCGTCATGGAAAAGAATCTCGCCTATTCCCAGAAAGGGGCGCCCTACCTCAGCGTCAAACTCCGTGATCGGACGGGGGACATCGAAGGACGCGTCTGGGACAATGTGGCGGCCCTCGACCCGCTTTTCCGGAAGGGCGACATCGTTTTCGTGCAGGCCCGCGCCGTCAGCTACCGCGAAAACACGCAGCTCGCCGTCCTCGACATCCGCAAGATAGAGGAGACCGACATCGACCCCTGGGATTATTTCCCGACCACGAAGAGCGACGTGGAGGAGATGTTCGCCGCGCTTACAGGCTATGTGGCCACCGTGGAGAGCCCCTGGCTGAAAAAACTGCTGGAGGGCTTCTTGGGCGACGGGGATCTGGCCGCGCGGCTCAAGAGGGCGCCCGCCGCAAAAGGATTCCACCACGCCTACCTCGGGGGGCTCCTGGAGCACACCCTTTCCATGGTACGGATCCTGGATTTTCTGGCGAGCCACTACCCGACGGCGAACCGCGACATGCTGATTGCCGGCGGGATCCTGCACGACATCGGCAAGATCGAGGAATTCTCCTACGACCGGGCCATCGATTACTCGACGCCGGGCCGGCTCCTGGGGCACATCTACCTCGGAGTGGAGATGCTCGACCGGAAGATTGCGGCCATCGACGGGTTCCCGGAGGGCCTGGCCCTGGAGCTCAAGCACGTGGTCCTTGCCCATCACGGCGAGCTCGATTTCGGCTCTCCCAAGCGTCCCAAGACCGTGGAGGCCCTCATCGTCCACTTCGTCGACGATCTGGACGCCAAGGTGATGGCCTTCCGTGAGTTTTATAGGGTATAGGGTATAGGGTATAGGGTATAGGGTATAGGGTCAACGACACTAAAGATTCTTTTCCGGAAGCCTGAAGCCCGAGGCCTGAAGCCCGCGTCCCGCTATGCGGGACGCTCCCCGAAGATCGCCCGGCCGATGCGGACGAGGGTGGCGCCTTCCTCGACGGCCACTTCGAAGTCGTCCGTCATTCCCATCGAGAGCTCCCGCATGGTGACGTTCGGGATGTTCTCGTCGATGATGCGGTCGCGCAGGGCCCGCAGGCCCGCAAAACAGGGTCTTGCCTTCTCGGGATCGTCATACCAGGGCGCCATGGTCATGAGGCCCTGGATCGAGAGGTTCGGCATCCCGGCGGCGATCGCGCGGATCAGGCCCGGCGCCTCGTTGGGCGGGGCACCGCTCTTCGATTCCTCCCCTCCCAGGTTGACCTCCACGAGAATCCTGCAGACAATTCCAGCGGCGGCGGCCCTCCGGTTGATCTCCTCGGCCAGGCTCATCCGGTTCACGGAGTGGATCATGTCGAAGAGGCGCACGGCGTACTTTGCCTTGTTGGTCTGCAGGTGGCCGATGAGATGCCACTCCACGCTCTTGCCCATCAGCTCGATCTTCCGCTTTGCCTCCTGGACGTAGTTCTCGCCGATGATCTCGATCCCGGCCCCGATGGCCTCCCGAATCCGTTCGTCGCTGACGGTCTTTGTGACGGCCATGAGGCGCACCCCGGACGGGTCACGGCCTGCGCGCGCGGCTGCCGCCGCAACCCGCTCCCGGATTCGACGGATGTTCTCGTTCACTTCGGACATGGATCACCCCTGTTTGAAATCTGCCAGGCCCAGTTCCTTCAGCGCCTCGACGACTTCGCAAAGCGGAAGCCCAACGACATTGGTCCAGGAGCCGTGGATCTCGGAGACGAGAAAGGACGCTTTCCCCTGGACGGCGTAGCCGCCGGCCTTGTCGTAGGGCTCGTCGGTTGCCACGTACCACTCCACCTCGTCGTCGGGGACGTCTTTGAAGCGGACCCGTGAGGCGACGGCCCGCCGAATGACCTCCCCACGCCCGCTGTTGAGCAGGGTGAACGCGGTAATGACCGTGTGCTCGCGCCCGCTCAACTTGCGGATCATACACCGGGCCTCGTCGATCGTGGCCGGTTTCCCCAGAAGCTCACCGTCGATCGTCACGATCGTGTCCGCCCCCAGGACCCAGCGGCCGGGGCGCATTGCCGCAACGGCCCTTGCCTTTGCTTCGGAGAGCCGCAGGGCATACTCCTCCGGCGCCTCCCCCGGCCCCGGCGCCTCGTCCACGTTGCCGTGCAGGATGACAAAGCGAACCCCGGCAAGCCGGAGCATCTCCTTGCGGCGGGGCGAGGCCGAGGCCAGAATAAGTCGAGGTGCTGCCATGATGATCCTGCCCTTTCGGTTCCGTTTCCGCCGGTTGCCGGCGGCTCATCCGCTGCTTCTTTATCACAGAAAGGGCGGCCGATAAAGGGTGCAACCCGCAACCGGATAACCATCTGAAATCCAACGTTTTTAAAGCCCTTTGGCCTGCGCCCTGCAGCCTGCTGCCCTTGGGCCGGTTGATGGTATGCTTCATGCATCGCTATCTTGGCGGTGAGGTGTGCTATGCCTGCGGGACATAGGTCTGTCCATGCTGTGCGGGCAGCCACACCGCCTTCCGAAACAACGCGAGCAGGATCACTGCATGGGAATCGAGATCCGTCAAACCGCCGGGAAAGCGCAAAACATGTCGATCGGCAATGAGGAGTATCTGAAGGCCCTCTTCGACGCGGTCCATACGGGGATTCTCGTCATCGATCCCGCAACGCACCGGATCATCGACGTGAACCCGTCGGCGGCGCGCATGATCGGCCTTCCCCGGGATCAGATCGTCGGCTCCGTCTGTCACCGCTTCGTCTGTCCAGCCGAGGAGGGAAAGTGCCCCGTTACGGATCTCGCCCAGGCGGTTCACCAGTCGGAGCGGGTCCTGTGCACGGCCGACGGCCGGGAGATCCCGATCATCAAGACCGTTGTCCCGGCCACCATGAACGGCAGGCGCTGCCTGATCGAAAGCTTCGTCGACATCTCCGAGCAGAAACGGATCCGGCGCGAGATCGAGGACAGCGAGCAACGGACCCGGGAGCTGGCCGATTCGCTGCCGCAGATCGTCTTCGAGACGGACGTGGTCGGCAAGATCACCTTCGGCAACCGCAGGGGCCTCGAGGTGCTGCAATACACGCAGGAGGACCTGGCAAGGGGCGTCAACGCCCTCGATATCTTCATCCCCGAGGACCAGGAACGCATCCAGAAAAACATCATCCGGATCCTGAAGGGAGAGATCCTGCCCGACGTCGAGTACACGGCAAGGCGCAAGGACGGGCGCACCTTTCCCGTGATCATCAATGCCGCCCCGATCAACCGGGGCGGAAGGGCTGCAGGCATCCGGGGCATCGTCGTCGACATCACCGACATCAAGCGCTCGGAAGCCGCCCTCCGGGAATCCGAGGCGATGTACCGGGCCCTCTTCGAGGGTTCCGGCACGGCCATGGTGATCATCGAGGACGACACCACGATCGCGCTGGTGAACACGGAGTTCGAAAAATTCACAGGGCTTCCGCGGCACCAGATCGAGGGGAGGCGAAGCTGGATCGAGTTCACGCCTCCCGACGAACTGTTGAGGCTCATGACGTATCACGACATGAGACGGCAGGATCCCGATTCGGTTCCCCGTCGCTACGAGCTCAAGATGCGCGACGGCGAGGGCCGCATCCGGCATGTTCTGCTGAGCGTTGCCCTGATCCCGGGCACCACGCACAGCATCGCATCCATGCTGGACATCACGGAGCGCAAGCAGGCCGAGGAGGGCCTGAAGAAAGCCAAAGAGGAAGCCGAGCGGATCAACCGGGAGCTCGAGGCCATCAACCGCCAACTCGAAGAATCCATCGAGCGGGCCGGCATCATGGCCCAGGCCGCCGAGGCGGCCAACCGCGCCAAGTCGGAATTTCTGGCGAACATGAGCCACGAGATCCGCACGCCCATGAACGGGATCATCGGGTTTTCGACGCTGCTGCAGGAGACGGATCTCGACGGCGAGCAGCGGGAATACGCGGAGGCCGTCAAGTTGTCGGCGGAGAACCTGCTGGCCCTCATCAACGACATCCTGGACTTCTCGAAGATCGAGGCGGGAAAGCTCACCATCGAGCCCATTCCCTTCGACCTTCGCACCACCGTGGAAAAGCTGGCCGACCTGCTGGTCGTGAAGGCCGACGAGAAGGGACTGAGCCTGATCGTGCGCTATCTCTGCGGCGCCGAGCGCCGCGTGATCGGCGACCCGGGCCGCATCCGGCAGGTGCTGACGAACCTGGTGAGCAATTCCGTCAAATTCACCGAGAAGGGGCACGTCATCATCAGCGTGAGCTGCGAGACGAAACCGGACGGTTTGCCGTCCTTCCATTTCAGCGTGGAAGACACGGGGATCGGGATCCCCGAGGGGAAACTGGAATACATCTTCGAAAAGTTCACCCAGGCCGACACGTCCACGACGCGCCGCTACGGAGGCACGGGCCTGGGACTGGCCATTTCCAAACAGCTCGTCGAATGCATGGGCGGCACGATCGGGGTGACGAGCCGGGAAGGGAAGGGCTCCACGTTCTGGTTCACCCTTCCGATGACGATCGATCAGGAGGCCGCCGTCAGCGTCGTCGAGGAGGCCGATCTCTCGGGGGTTCGGCTTCTCATCGTCGACGACCGGGAGATCAACCGCCGCACCCTGGAGGAACAGGTCGCCGGCTGGGGCATGCGCTACGCCAGTTGCAGCTCGAACGACGAGGCGCTTCAGCTGCTGCTCCGGGACCATGAGGCCGGGGATCCCTTCCAGATGGCCATCATCGCATACCACGATGAGCACAGTGAAAGCGAAGAGCTGGGCCGCCGGATCAAGGGGGATGACCGTCTGAGGCAGACGGTGCTCATCATGATCGCATCCATCGGCAAACGCGGCGACGCCAAACGGATGCAGGACGTCGGGTTTGCAGCATACCTGGTCAAGCCGGTCCACCAGTCCATTCTGATGGATGCCCTGGCGACGGCCTGGAACGCCAGCCTCAAGGGGCAGCCCCTGCAGCTCATCACCCGCCACAGCCTGGCGGAGGCCCGTGCGGAAAAGAAGCCGATCGAGCCCGAGGCGGCGCCGGCCGAGCGCGTGCGCGTGCTCGTGGCGGAGGACAACCCCGTGAACCAGAAGCTGGCCCTCCGGATGCTCGAGAAGTTCAACCTGGCGGTGGATGTCGCGGCAAACGGCAGGGAGGTCATCGACATGCTGCAGAAGACCGCCTTCGACCTCATTTTCATGGACTGCCAGATGCCTGAAATGGACGGCTATGAAGCCACGGCGGCGATCCGGCAGGCCGAGCGGGAAAGCGGGAAGCATCTCGCGATCGTTGCCATGACGGCCAACGCGATGCAGGGCGACCGGGAGAAGTGCCTCTCCGCCGGTATGGACGATTACATCACGAAGCCGATCCGCAGGGAAGCCATCCAGGAGATGCTCCAGAAGTGGACGCCGAAGAGCAGGGTCGAGGGTAGAGGGTAAAGGGTAAAAGGTAAAAGGGTAAAGACGAGAGCATTGAAGACAACGAAAAGAGAAATATAGAAGGACGAAGAAAGATGAATTTCAACGAGATGGCGGAGAATATCGGGCTCGATGAGCAGGATTTCCGGGAGATGGCCGAACTGTTCGTCAGCGTGGGGGTGACGGATCTCGAAAAGTTGCGCGATGCCTGGGCGAGCCGCAATTGTCAGGGTGTGGTCATGTCCGCCCATTCCCTGAAGGGGGCGTCGGCCAACCTGGGATTCACCGACATCTACGAGATTGCGAAGCGCGTCGAGGCGGACGCCCGGGCGCAGAAGCTCGACGGGGCCGATGAGGCCATCGGTGAGATCGCGCAGAAGCTCACCTCGATTTCAGCGGCCCTCGAGGGGCATTGACAGGCAGGCGGCAGATGAGTCCTCAGGGAATAGAAAACAGGGAATAACGCTTGTGGGGTCCCGGGGTTTCAGACTCCCGGGGATGGGTTCCCGAATGATGGAACAGCAATCCGTACCGATCCTGATCGCCGCGGAGGATCCCGCAGACCGGAAGGTTCTGGGGAAAGCCCTCGCCGATGCGGGATACCGGAAGATCGTGACCGTAGCAGACGGCCGCAAGGCCATCGCCGCCATGGCGGGGGAGTTTTTCCCCATCGTGATTGCGGCCCCGCGCCTGGCCGGGATGGACGGCTTCGAGCTGTGCCGGACCCTCCGCGCCCGCAACCTGCCCGGCTACGTCTATATCCTGATGCTGACCCGGGGGAACCGGAAGTCCGAAATCCTCAAGGGGCTCGAGGCCGGGGCCGACAACCACCTGGCCAGGCCTGTCGATCCGGCCGATCTTGATGCCCGGCTCAAGGCTGCCCGGCGGGTCATCGATCTCGAGCGGCGGCTGCGGCTCTCGCACGAAGAGGTGCGCGCCCTGTCCATCCGGGATCCCCTCACGGGGATCTTCAACCGGGTGTACCTCACGGAGCGTCTCCACCAGGAGCTCAAACGCTCCCAGCGCTACGGGCACCCGCTGTCGGTCATCATGTGCGACATCGACCACTTCAAGGACGTCAACGACCAGCACGGGCACCGGGCCGGCGATCAGGTCCTGAAGGATTTCGTGAGACGGATTGCCGGCTCCATCCGCATCGACGTGGACTGGATGGCCCGTTACGGAGGTGAAGAGTTCCTCATCGTGCTTCCGGAGACGGACCTGCCTTCGTCCTACGTCGTGGCCGAGAGGCTCAGGCGACTCGTGGCCGAGGCCCCCTTCCATCTCAAAGGCGGGGAGTTCCGCATCACGGCCAGTTTCGGCGTTACCAGCTACAGGCCGGTCCTGCAGGCCGAAAAGATCACCCTGGATCAATTGATGGAGCAGGCCGACGAGTTTTTGTACCAGGCAAAGCGAGAGGGGAGAAACGCGGTTCGGGGGGCGAGGCCCGTCGGACCCGAGACGAAAGGATGCGCGGCATGAAAAAGAAAAAAATCCTCGTCGTGGACAACCACCCGATCATCCTGGAGTACATGTCCAAGTTCCTGAGCAAAATCGGGCATGAGGTCCGCACCTCCGAGGACGGCCTGCACGCACTTGATATTCTGGAAACCTGGCGCCCCGACATCATTTTCGTGGACCTCATCATGCCCAACATCGACGGCAAGAAGCTCTGCCAGATCATCCGGGCCATGCCCGAGATGAAGGACACCTACCTCATCATCCTCTCGGCCGCCGCCGCCGAGGAACAGCTCGACTTCCGGGCCATCGGGGCCAATGCCTGCATCGCCAAGGGGCCGCTGGGCAAGATGGGCCAGTATGTCGCTGCCGCGCTCCACGATGCCGAGCACCGGGGCACGCGGGACGTGCAGGAGCGCATCTTCGGCGTCGAGAACCTCTACTCGCGGCAGATCACGAAGGAGCTGCTCTCCATCTGGAAACACTACGAGGTTGTGCTGGGGAGCCTCTCCGAGGGCATCCTGGAGATCACCCCGGAGGGCCGCATCGTCTTTGCCAACCCCACGGCCATTGCCCTCACCGGCATTCCCGAGGAGCGGCTTCTGGCCTCGAGCGTGCTCGGCCTCTTCAACCCCAGGGACAAGGAGCTGGTGCGGGAGATGATCGACCGCGTGACGGCCGAGGCAGATATCGTGGCAACCGACAGCCCCGTGAAGCTCAACGACCGGGAGTTCATGATCAAGCTCCTGCCGATCCGCGACGACATGAAGCGCACCCTCATCCTGGTGCTCGACGATGTGAGCGAGCGCAAGCAGATCGAGGCCCAGTTCCATCACGCCCAGAAGATGGAGGCCGTAGGCACCCTGGCCGGCGGCATCGCCCATGACTTCAACAACCTCCTCATGGTCATCCAGGGCAACATCTCGCTCATGCTCTTCGACCTTGACCCGAAGCACCCCTTCTACGAGCGGCTAAAAAGCATCGAGAAGCAGGTCCAGAGCGGCTCCCGTCTCACGGCGCAACTTCTGGGCTATGCCCGCAAGGGCCGCTACGAGGTCAGGCCCATCGACCTCAACCATCTGGTCCAGGAGGCCTGTGAAACCTTCAACCGGACGCGAAAGGAGATCCTCATCCACCACGAACTGACCCGCGATCTCTACGCCATCGAGGCCGACGCCGGCCAGCTCGAGCAGGTCCTCATGAACCTCTTCGTCAATGCCGCCGACGCCATGCAGGGCGGCGGGAGCCTCGTGATCCGGACGGTCAATACGGACCACCATGCCATGAAGGGAAAGCTCTACAACCCCAAACCGGGCAACTACGTTCTGCTCTCCGTGACGGACTCCGGGACGGGCATGGACCGCAAGACCATGGAGCGGATCTTCGAGCCTTTCTTCACGACCAAGGAGATGGGGCGCGGGACGGGGCTGGGGCTCGCCTCCGTTTACGGCATCGTCAAGGGGCACGGCGGGTTCATCGACGTGGAATCGGAAAAGGGTCAGTCGCACGCAACGGCGTCGAGGTCCAAGAACCGATCAAGCGGGGCAGCGAAACCATCCTGCTCGTCGACGATGAGCAGATGATGCTCGAGATCGGCCGGGACCTGCTGCAGACCATGGGATACCGCGTCATCACGGCCCGAGACGGCGAAGAGGCCGTGGAGGTCTACCGGGGCCGGTGCGACGAGATCGACCTCGTCCTGCTGGACATTGTCATGCCCAAGATGGGCGGGGGGCAGGCCTATGACTGCATGAAGGCGATGAACCCCGAAGTGAAAGTGCTCCTTCTCTCCGGGTACAGTATCGACGGGGAGGCGACGCAGATCCTCGAGCGCGGGTGCAGCGGCTTCATTCAGAAGCCCTTCAACCTCGAGCAGCTCTCCCGGAGCGTCAAGGCCGTGCTCACCGGAAACGGGCTGCAGAAAAAGGGAAACGGCGGGGCAGCGGGCCTTGCCAGAGGCATCCGGGCATAACGCCGCCCCCCTGTGAAGGATAAAAAACATGTCAACGGGACCCATGGAAACCAGGGATACTGCTGGGAGCAAGGAAACGATCCTGATCGTCGACGATCACCCCGTGAACGTCAAGCTGCTGGAAAAGATCCTGAAAAGTGCCGGCTACGGAACCCTTTCGGCCGAGAACGGGCCCGACGGCAGGAGCCTTGCCGCCTTGCGCCTGCCGGATCTGATCCTGCTGGACATCATGATGCCGGGCGAAAGCGGCTTCGAGTCCTGCGAGAAACTGAAGAAGGATCTGCGGACGGCCCACATCCCCATTGTTTTCCTGTCGGCCAAGACCGACACGGAGAGCAAGGTGACGGGGCTGAGACTCGGGGCCGTGGATTACATGACCAAGCCCTTCGACAAGACGGAGGTCCTCGCGCGGGTGGGCAGGCACCTCGAGACGCGGGACTCCTACCGGAGCATCATCGAGCTGCAGGCGGCAAAACTCAAGCAGGTCCACGAGGCCCAGCAAGCGATCCTGCCGCGGCCGGTGGAGTTCCCCGATGCGGTCTTCGGGGTGAGCTACACCCCCATCATCGAAGCCGGCGGGGACTTCTACGACGTCTTTCCCGTGGGGGAAGGGGCATTCGGCTATTTCGCCGCCGATGTCAGCGGGCACGACATCCGCGCCTCCTACAACACCTTTGCCCTGAAGGCCCTGATCAGCCAGAACACGGGACCGCAGATCCCGCCTGCAGAGACGATGCAGGTCATCAACCGGGTGTTCACGAGCCTCATGAAGAACGGCGAGCACCTGACGGGCGTCTACGCGCGGCTCGACCGCCGGGCCTCGGAGCTGACCGTCGTCAATGCGGGGCATCCTCCGGTGCTCTACCTCACCGCAGGCGGGGAGATCCGGTCGCTGGCGGCCGAGGGCGACATCCTGGGCGTCTTCGACGATGTCCTCTTCGAGCCGCTTTGCGTCAGCGTCAGAGGGGGAGACCGCTTCTTTCTCTTTACGGACGGACTGCTGGAAGTCTTCGGGGAGGATCCCCGCAGCCGCGAGGAGGGGATCGACGCGCTCATGGCCTGCTGCGTGGAAACGCGGGATCTCCCGATAGAAAAAGCCGTCGACGAGATCGTGTCGCTGATCTGCCCGGACCGGGGTCGCCTGCAGGACGATGTCCTGCTGCTCGGTGTGGAGGTGTGAAGGCGCCCCCGAAAGGGTCATCGGGACCGTATTGTGCAGTGGTCGGGTAGCAAGGACGGGTTGCATGGATATTTTCGAGGTCAGCAGGGCAGAAGGACGCCTGGACATATTCATTTCGCCGAAGCTCCGGTACATCGACCGGGCAGGCGAGGAGACGGAGCGCTTCCTCGAGGAGAGCGGCGCGGGGGTCAGCCCCTTCGGCGTGTTGCTCATCATGAGGGAAGCCCTCACCAACGCGGTGCTCTATGGGAGCCGTCACGAGGACACGAGGAGGATTCGAGGGTCCGATACAGCCTGAGCCTCGATGCCGGTACGCTTACCATGGAAGTGGAGGACGACGGCGACGGGTTCGACTGGAAGAGCCAGACGGCGGAAGTGCCCGACATCACGTCGGAGTCCGGACGGGGGATGGCGATCATGTCGGTCTATGCCTCCGGCTTTCAATACAACGAAAAGGGAAACCGGCTCGCCGTCTTCTGGCAGTTTGAGTGACGCCGCGGGCCTTGTGACACCGCATATCTAGCAGACAGAACCAACAGGAGGTTTCATGGAAGAGGCAATCAAAAAAGAAAAACAGACGCTCATTGCACCGGGCAGGGACATTGTAGCCTCCTATGCCCAGGAGTTACGGCGCAATCTGTGGTCCCTCATCGAGGAGGGCGTCACGGACGTGACGATCGATCTGGCCGGCGTGCAGATGATCGATTCCATCGGTCTCGGGGTGCTGATCGCGGCCCACAACTCGCTCAAGAAGAAGCAGGGCCGGCTCGCGATCACCCACGTGTCGAAGGAAATCCTGGGGCTGCTGAAGACCATGCGCCTCGATCGCCACTTCGACATCAAGGAGTGACACCGCGGCCTTGACGGGCGCGCGATCCGGAGAGCGTGAACACGGCCCGAGACGCTGCGGGCGGGAGCCGCCCGCCTGCAGCGGGTTCGTGCGCCCGGCCGTTCCTCGAAGAGGCTGGGTACAGGGTGTCGGAGAACGCCCCCTTGCCTCTTCCCGAAGCCACACGTTCATCCCAACCGCGAACCACGAACGCCCGGCTCTTCGCGCAGGCTTCAGGCATCAGGCAGCCGCGTCACGGCGGGAATCCGGATGCCCGGGGATCCTTCCTTTTTTTCACTTCTTCCCCTTTGTACACTCTCCCGCTTCTGTCATGGGAACCCCTTGTCTTTTCCCTTTCTTGTCCGCCTTGACATCGCCTGCGCGTTCATGTATGTAAGTGCTTACTATCATGAGTGCGGAACAGACAAGAGACAGAATCCTGGACGCGGCGCTGAAGCTCTTCTCGCAGAAGGGCTATCTCGGCGCCCCCACGCGCGAGATTGCCAGGGAGGCGAGGGTGGCCGAAGTGACCCTCTTCAGGCATTTCCCGGCCAAGGAGGCGCTTTTCAAAGAGGTGATCCGGCGGTATTCCTTTCTGCCGGCACTGCGCTCGATCCTGCCCGGACTGGAGGATGCGGGCTACGAAGAGGCCCTCCTGGCGATCGCCCGCCGGTTCCTGGCCACACTCGACGAGCGCCGGGATCTCATCCGGATCATGCTGGCGGAGAGGCATCTCTACCCCTCCCAGGTGAAGGGGATCTTTCGGGGATTTCTCGGGGAGATGGTCAGGATGCTGTCCGATTATTTCCGTCAGCTTCAGGCCAGGGGGGTCCTCCGTGATTTCGACCCCGACGCCGCGGCAAAGGCATTTCTCGGGGCGTTCTTTGCGTACGTCCATTTCCTGGGGTTTTTTTTCGAGACCGCCGAAAATCGGCGTCACAATGACCGGTTTGCCGTCGAGTTCGTGAGCCTGTTCATCCAGGGGACCGTCCGGCATGGCGCTGCGGTAGGATCGTGGGGGAAGCCGGGACGCGGGGATGGGGGAAGCAGGAAGGGTGGAGCAGCCAGGCGGACCGGAAGGACCGGATTGACGGGATAGACCCGGAGGAGGATGTCGGTGAAAAAGAAAAAGATCATCATCGTTGCGTTTGTCGCACTGCTGCTCGGAGCGGGACTCATGGTCTGGTTCGGTCAGCAGAACCTGAAAAAAGACGGACTCTATTACTCGGGCTCCGTCGAGGCCGCCACCATCTCGAACCTCTCCTTCCAGGTCGGGGGGAAGGTGGTGAAGGTGCTCGTCACGGAGGGACAGCGCGTGGAGAAGGACCAGTCTTTGGCGGAGCTCGACGGCGCCGAGTTCGAGGCGGCCCGCGATCAGGCGAGGGCGACGCTCGACCGTTCGGAGCGGAGCCAGGACCAGGCGGCGGCGCTTTTGGAAGTCTACCGCAAGACCCTGCCCGATGAGGTGGCGCGGGCCGAGGCGGGTGTTGCCGGTGTCCGCGACGTGCTCACGGAAGCGCAGTCGAACAAGGAGCGTTATGATCAGCTCTACGCCAGGCAGGTCGTCTCCAAGAAGGAGTGGGAGACGGTAAAACTCAACTACGATACGGCGCGCTCGAGGCTTGCCGAGGCCGAGGCGGTGCTGAGGCAGGCGAAGGGCAACCTGGGCCGGATCGGAGCCACGGAGCGCGAGGTGGAGGCGGCCCGTGCCCAGGCAGCGGCATCGAAAGCCGCCCTCGAGCAGGCCCGCATCCAGCTCGACCGGACGCAGCTGCGGGCCCCCTTTGCGGGGATCGTGACGAGCAGAAATATCGAGCAGGGCGAAGTCGTAACCCCGACGCGCCAGGCCCTGAG
>PDVJ01000538.1_pt1 | contig 12945 bp, 10 predicted proteins | sample 1369811 | NCBI WGS metagenome assembly PDVJ01 (sample SAMN07795376, study PRJNA414565) | Alkali sediment metagenome, whole genome shotgun sequencing project. | reverse complement strand
TCAAGCCGCCTACACGCTCTTTACGCCCAATAATTCCGAACAACGCTTGCACCCCCCGTATTACCGCGGCTGCTGGCACGGAGTTAGCCGGTGCTTCCTTTAGCGGTACCGTCAAGCATTATGGATATTAGCCATAATGCATTTCTTTCCGCTCGACAGAGCTTTACAATCCGAAAACCTTCCTCACTCACGCGGCGTTGCTGCGTCAGGGTTGCCCCCATTGCGCAATATTCCTCACTGCTGCCTCCCGTAGGAGTCTGGACCGTGTCTCAGTTCCAGTGTGGCTGATCATCCTCTCAGACCAGCTAACCATCGTCGCCTTGGTAGGCCATTACCCTACCAACTAGCTAATGGTACGCGGACTCATCCTTTAGTGATAGCTTGTAAACAGAGGCTACCTTTGACTGCTTCACCGCAGTAAAAGCAGTATTATCGGGTATTAGCCCACCTTTCGATGAGTTATTCCCAGCTAAAGGGCAGATTATCCACGCGTTACTCACCCGTGCGCCACTTTACTTACTCGCCGAAGCGAATTTTCTCGTACGACTTGCATGTGTTAGGCACGCCGCCAGCGTTTGTTCTGAGCCAGGATCAAACTCTCCAGTTTTAATCCTTATAGAGATTTCTCTCCATCTTTTCTTGTAAAAAAAGGACCCACAAATCTATTATCCCACTATTCAATTTCCAAAGAACGATTTTTAGGAGCGAGCTTTTAAAGTAACTCATTTTTCTCGCTCTGTCAATACTTTTTCTTATCTAATTTTAACAATTACTTGATGCGTTGTTGCGAAATATACAGAACTGAGGTTTTCTAAAAGACTTACCAATGGCTTTTGAGATTATATCAGTCAACCCAGCTATAATCGGGTTTTCAGTTCACCGCAATAACAATTTTTAAAGATCTTTTTTACAATCATATTATTAGTGATAATATGTCAAGAATCACAAAAGTCGGCATATCTACCTATTCTTTTTATTTTAGTCAAGATAAATTTTTCAATTATTGAAAAATAATCATTCCACAGTGAGAACCACATGTTTTTTCTTGCCTTTTCGCAGGTGTATTTCTCCATGCTCGTTAAGACTGTGTATATCAATATTCTCATCGAATCTCTCTATGGGACGGTCATTGACATACATTCCACCTTGGGCAATCAAGCGTCTCGCTTCTCCCCTCGACCCCGCTAGTCCCGCAACATAGGCAAGCTCGAATGCGGGGATGCCTTTCTCAAGTTCGGACCGTGTCTTTTTGGTCGATGGAACTGCCGACATGTCCCTCATAGCATCTTCTCTTGGAATGGTGCTAGTCGGGAGAATATCTCTTTCTACAGGCCTCGTATGGAAGGCTGTGGCGGATGCTCTCCATGCAGCAATTGCCGCCTCGCGGCCATGGGTTACGTGCGTAGCCTCAAAGGCCAGAACAGCCTTTGCCATATTCAACCTTGAATCGGCCAATGTGCGGACTTCTTTTATCTCTTCCATGGGCAAAAAGGTGAAGAGGGCCAGAAAGCGCTCTACATCGGAATCTTCCGTATTGATCCAGTACTGATAATACTCATAAGGAGACGTCAGTTCCGCTTCCAGCCACACAGTTCCTTTTTCTGTTTTTCCCATTTTATGGCCGTGCGATGTGGTAATCAGAGGAAATGTCATACTGAAAACATTTTTTCCTTCCACTCTCCGAATAAGGTCACTGCCGGCCAGCATATTTCCCCACTGATCGTTTCCGCCCATCTGAAAAACGCACGCATAATTTCTGAACAAATAGAGATAGTCATATGCCTGGAGGAGCATGTAATTAAACTCGATAAAGTTAAGGCCTGTTTCCAGACGCATCCTGTAGCTCTCTGCCGCCAGCATCTTATTTACGCTAAAATGCCGTCCTATATCTCTCAGAAATTCTATATAGTTTAGTTCAGTCAACCACTCTGCGTTATTCAATAATAAGGCCTGCGCCTCTGTAAAATCTATGTACTTCGCCAATTGCGTTTGCAGGTACGAGACATTGGTATCAATTTCTTGACGTGTCAGAATCTGACGCATTTCAGACTTACCGCTCGGATCACCTATAAGCCCTGTTCCCCCACCGATTAAGACTATGGGCCTGTGTCCGTATTTCTGCATATGCATCAGTGCCATTATCGGAACAAGGCTCCCGACATGAAGACTTTTAGCAGTCGGATCAAAGCCAATATAGCACGTAATACGTTCATTCTGAAGAAGCGCTCGCAGTTCCGGCTCGTCCGTAACCTGTTCTATAAAGCCTCTTTTGGCAAAAACATCATATACGCTTTTCAATTTCCATTCACCTGCACAGCGCCGTATCGTTGAAGGTTCCATTGTATATACTGTATCATCATATCGAATACGGCCAATCGGTCATCAGTCCCTGTTCTGTCTCAGTATCTTAAGCGCTCCGTCAATCTCTCAATCTTCACAGCTTTGCCACTCTTGCTGTCAACATCAAGAATGACTCCCTGAAGACGGACATCATCTTTTGCTACATCAAACTTATTCGGCAGCTGAGTTAAGAACCGCTCAAGAATAGCATCCTTTTTTATTCCAATGATCGAATTAAAAGGCCCTGTCATCCCCACATCCGTGATATACGCCGTCCCGCCGGGTAAAATATCCTCATCAGCAGTCTGCACATGAGTATGTGTTCCCAAAACAGCGCTCACACGGCCATCAAGGAACCACCCCATAGCTTCCTTTTCTGATGTTGCCTCTGCATGGATATCAACGATAATAATCCTTGCAGTGTTCTTTATTTTTTCTATTTCCCTTTCCGCAGTTCTGAACGGACAATCAATGGGCTTCATGAAGACCCTTCCCGCCAAATTAATCACACCGACAAATACCCCTGATGAATTGGGCATCACCACACTACCCCACCCGGGTGAGCCATCGGGATAATTCGCAGGCCGAAGAAGTGTTTTATAGTCTTCAGCGAATTCTCTGATTTCCTTCTTATCCCATATGTGATTTCCCGAAGTCAATACATTGACATGGTTAGCATAAAGCTCTTCTACTATTTCTCTTGTTACACCAAAGCCGGCAGCCGCATTCTCACAATTCGCAATGACAAAATCAATTCGGTGTTCGCATATGATTTCTGGAAGCAGTTCTCTAATGGCTCGTCTGCCCGGCTTGCCAACTATATCGCCGATAAACAATATCTTCATGGTCTTTGTCTTCTATCGCGCATAATCAGAAACTCGCGTTTCCCTGATAACGGTTACTTTTATCTGGCCGGGATATGTTAAATCCGTTTCAATCTTTTTGATAATGTCCTTGCAGAGCATGACGACATCATCATCGGATATCTTTTCGTTTTCTACCAATATTCTGATCTCTCGTCCTGCCTGAATGGCATAACATTTATCGACCCCGCTGAAAGAATTCGCGATATTTTCAAGTTCCTCCAGGCGCCTGACATAGGTTTCAAGCATTTCCCTCCGAGCGCCAGGCCTTGCTGCTGACAGGGTATCAGCCGCTTGAATAAGTACACCCAGAAGCGTATTGGTGCGGCCATCATCATGGTGGGTAGCAATAGCCTGAATAATCCGCGAGGTTTCACCGAATCGCTTCGCATAATCGGCTCCGATTGCCGCATGGGTGCCTTCAACCTTATGATCCACTGCCTTTCCTATGTCATGAAGCAACCCCGCTCTTTTCGCTTCCTTCACATTCATTTTTAATTCAGCAGCCATTATTCCCGTAAGGTGAGCAACCTCCACCGAGTGCTGGAGGACATTTTGGGAAAAGCTCGTCCTGAATTTGAGGCTTCCCAGAAGATACACGATTTCAGCATGAAGATCATGAACTCCCACATCAAAAGATGTCCGTTCTCCCGTTTCACGGATTATCGTGTCAACTTCTGTTTTTACCTTCTTCACAATATCTTCAATTCTCCCGGGGTGTATTCTCCCGTCCGTGATCAATCGCTCAAGAGATACCCTCGCGACTTCACGCCTGATGGGGTCAAAACTCGAGAGTACAACCGCTTCAGGAGTGTCATCAACGATCAAGTCTATCCCCGTAGCCGCTTCTATGGCTCTAATATTTCGCCCTTCTCTTCCGATTATTCTCCCTTTCATCTCATCGCTGGGGAGATTGACCACCGATACCGTGTTTTCCGTAACACACTCACTCGCATACCTTTGAACAGCGTAGGTGATGATTTCCCGGGCACTTTTATCGGCAGTTTTTTTTGTTTCTTCCTCTATTTTCCTCACCATCATCGCAGCCTCCCGTTTCGCGGCCGCTTCCATCGACTGAATGAGATAATTTTTCGCTTCCTCTGAGGATATCCCGGCAATCTTTTCCAACTTTTCTTTCTGCTCTTCAAGCATTCTGTTTAGTCTCTCGTGTTTCTCGCCTATCTGCGATTCTTTTTGTATGAGGGACTTTTCCCGGGTATCAATACCCAGCTCTTTCTGAGAGAGCTGGTCAATCCTTTTATCTATATTTTCTTCTTTGGATCGCAATCTCCTTTCGAGATTGTCGAGTTCCTGTTTCCTTTCTTTTGTATCTTTCTCGAATTCCGTTTTCGTTTTGAGAAGATTTTCCTTGGCCTGAAGTATGGCCTCCTTTTTTATGGTTTCTGCTTCTTTCTTCGCCTCATCGATAATTCTCGCTGAGAGGTTTTCCGATGATTCCAGTTTTTTCTTGGAAACTTTTTGCCTCAAAGCATATCCCGACAAGGCACCAATCGCCATGGCTCCAAAAATAACTAATATAATTAATGTTTCATATATCAAAGCCTTTCCACCTCCTTATCTTATGACATTAAGGCTTATAATGGGGAGAACTTTCCCTCTGTAAAACTAAACCTATGCTCGTATGATTCTCCTTACTCGCTCAGGCATATTCAACTATGGTTTTATTTGCGGTCCTATCTTAAAAAATTCACATCGTATTGAATCCGGCAGCGAGCGTATTCCCCGTAGCTTGGCGAGTGGGTAACATCGTTATTCCTTATGGATCTAAGATTCTCCACAGCGTGCTGTGGAGAGCTTCAATTACTGGGGATGTGACGGAAGGAATATTAATGATTGCGCGGCTGTGGGAATGGGTGTTTATGCACTACACTAGTATTACAAACAAAAAACCCCCGCCTATGCCGTGTTAACCACCTTTTTGAACCTTCCGATAAGGTGGGCACCCTATTGTTGCTTCAGGCTTTCCACCCCCGTTTTTACGGGATGCTGGCAGACATGCACACCGCTAACAAGGAAAGGCCCCCGGTTCCAAGGTGTTGGCTCAAAAAATGAATGTTAATCACGCACATTGCAGGGGATATTGCATTACCTTATTTCATTAATTAGATTAATTAATTTTTCAGATCTACTCTCTAACTGATTACAAATACCTTCTTTTACTTCCTTATATTTAATATATTCGTCAGCAATGTTTAGAGCAGTCAGTATGGCGATGTTCAAAGTGTTAATATTACCGGATGCATGTTCCACTTCTTTTACCTTGTCATCAACATACTTGACTACATATGCTACATGTTCATCCCCTGCATCAGATAAAACAGATAATTTTTGCCCCAGTATATTTATAGTAAAACTCTTCCCCAAAAGCGCGACCTCAACTCCGATTATTGTGCATTGATATCCTGAAGCAAATCAAGCATTGAATCCACCTTAGTGCGTATCGTATTCCTTTCCTCGTTTAGCCCCCTTATATTATTGTTTGCCTCTTCTAACTCCAATCCTTTACTTCTTATAATTTCCTCTAATTCGCGATTCTTCTTTTTTAAAAATATATGCTCTTCAAGAAGATTTCTAAGTTTACTTTCCAATTCCTCAAATTTAACAAGTTCCACAATTCACCATATCCTTTGCGTATCGACTTCGTGCGATCCTTACTATCAATCTATAGCTACACAAGAGTAATTAAATGAAACCATTTTCTGATAGATCGACAATATTTTAATCAAAGAGTACTTTTTAACATTTCCGTTGAATAACGTTAACCAAATTATGCCAAGTCGGCCTATAAAAGTCAAGTTCTTATTTTATCACGCTCTTACTTGTTCGGCATATCCAGTGACTGAGTAAAAAAACGGGAAAGTTCAGATAATACAGCTTTTTTATCATCAATTTTTCCCACTGCTTCTCTGAAAAGACTGCCGCCTCTCATGCCTTTCGTGTACCACAGAAGGTGTTTTCGAAAATTTCTGACACCGAGACGTTCACCCCAGAAATTTATCTCCATCTCCATATGGTATTGTATAATTCTCTCACGTTCCGAAGGGAACGGTGGGAGAAAGCTTTTCTGCCCGTTAAGAAAAGATATAATATTTTTGAAAATCCAGGGATTGCCGAGTGCCCCTCTTCCAATCATCACCGCATCGCACCCTGTTAAGAGGAGCATATTGTATGCATCCTCAGGACCTCTTACATCACCGCTTCCTATTACGGGAATAGACAAATTCTTCTTTATTACTTCAATAACGTTCCAGTCAGCATTGCCGCTGAACCCTTGATCGGCCGTACGGGGATGTATAATTACCGCATCTATTCCGGAATCTTCGGCAATGCGTGCGATCTCAAGCGCTTTCATATCACCACGATTCCAGCCCGATCGAACTTTCACGGTCAATGGAATTGAAACCGCCTTCCTGACCGCACGAAGAATAAGGCGTACCTGCCCTAAATTTTTCATCAGGGCGGCTCCCGCCCCCGTTTTTACAACCTTTTTCACGGGACAACCCATGTTTATATCCAGTAAATCGGCGCCGCTGTCCGATACCACGCGTGCCGCTTCGGAAAGAACTGCGGGATCAGAACCAAATATCTGGACGCCTAAGGGTTTATCCTTAAGGGAAGAATTAAGAAACCGGTAGCTTTTCCCTGTTTTTCTGACAAGACCGTTGGCGCTGATCATCTCTGTAAACGCCAGCGCACATCCGAAATCTCTCACGAGTAACCGAAAAGGCAGGTTTGTAATACCTGCCATTGGAGCCATCAACACGTTGTGAGGTAAAGTCAAATTTCTTATGCTTAAGTTCATGCCTTCATATGCTCAGATGCCCTAATAAGATCGTAAGGCGTGTTAATGCCCATCACTTCAAAAGAATTGACAGCGACAAAGGACCTTGTCTTAAAACCTTTTTTCCAGGCGATTCCCACTATATCCGTCAGATAATATTCTCTCTGTACATTTTCATTGCCAACTTCGGCAACCGCTCTGAAGAGGAAATCGGACTCAACACAGTATATTCCCGTATTAATTTCCCTGATTGTTTTCTCATCAGGTGACGCATCTTTTTCCTCAATAATCCCCACTACCTCTCCTGTGTTACTCCCTTTTATTATACGTCCATAACCGGTAGGGTCTTCGAGGACGGTCGTTAACACAGTAAGCGCCGCTTTTTCCGTAATGTGATACTCAAAGAGTGCAGTGGCGGTTGAAGGACACAGCAAAGGAACATCACCGCATAAGATAAGTATTGTACCATCGTAATTACAAAAGGTATCCCTCGTCTGAAGAACGGCATGCCCCGTTCCCAGTTGTTCACGCTGCTCAATGAAGATCAATCCTTGATCTTTGAATACTTCTCTTACAACATCTGCCTGATGTCCAATTATCACCGCTATTTTCTCCGCGCCGATTGCCCGGGCCACATCGACGGAATACGTCAGCAGAGGCTTTCCGCAGAGAGGATGCAAAACCTTCGCCAGATCCGATTTCATTCTCGTCCCTTTCCCTGCGGCCAATATAACGGCACTTAGTCTTCTTTTTTCATATCCGCTCATGTTGATTCACCTATTGATTCACCTATCTATTGCCTCACGTTCTTTTTCCATTTAGTTGCAAAAAGGATTCGAGGTCTCAAGGATTCAAGGGTTCACTGGAGAAGTGAGCCTCATTTTCTGAAATACACCTAATTGCCGGTCCTGTTCTCCACATCGCCCGGTAATTCTATCAGCACCTCTTTGATTGATTTTACGTCCGCATCCTCTATTACAAAGAGTATATTTCCATATCGCAACGTATCTTTTCTCTTGGGTATCTTCCCCATCTTGTAAAGCAGGAATCCCCCGAGGGTCTCATAATCTCCCTGGGGAAGTTCAAGTGGGATCAACTGCTTAACTTTCTCTATGCTTATTTTTGCATTAAAAAGATACTTTCCGGATCCGATCCTTTTATGCATCCTTTCTCCGGTGTCATATTCATCATCCATTTCGCCTACAATCTCCTCGAGGATATCCTCCAGCGTCACAATTCCCACTGCCCCGCCATACTCATCAACGACAACGGCCATCCGTTCACCCCGGACATGCAATTCAATCAGCAAGTCCTTGACGATTTTTGTCTCAGGAACATAAAAAACAACCGGTTTCATACAACACTCTATCGTTTTATTTGCTGCACCATGTGATTGATTCGCAATCTCAGTGCGTAGCATTTCCAAAAGATCAAAATAATGCAGAATGCCGATGATATTAAAAACCTGATCACGATACACAGGAATGCGTAGAAAATTTTTTATCGCTGCCAGTTTTTCAGCATCCTGTAATGTTGCCGTCACGGGAAGAGAAACCATTTTCGAGAGAGGAACCATGATTCTGCCCACCATTACATCCGAGAAATCGATTATATTCCTGACCATATCTTTTTCCACACGAAGGATGTCGGTATGTGTGCCCTGCTTTTCGAGAATATATTTCAATCCGTTTTTCGTCACATATGAGTACGGACGTCCGGCCTCACCGCCAGATATTTTCAGCGTCCCCCGGGAGAGCTTCGCAATGACATATACCGCGGGAAATAAAAGAAAGGACGAATACCAGATAAAATGGGCAAGTTTTATCGCCATCGTTTCCGCATGCTGCTGAAAGAGACTCCTTGATACAATCATCAGAAGCAATGTGGGAACGATGATCAGCAGAGAAACCATTTCTCCTCGGGCGGTACCCAGCATCGTGATGAAGAGAACCGTTGCCATGGTTGTGCTGGTCACGATGGACACATTCGTCCCCGTAAGGGTAGTAGCCAAAAACCATTCAGGCGTCTCAAGAAGTTTCAAGGCACGCTGGGCGGATCGGGAACCCTTCTGCGCCCTGCTGCGTATGCGGTGTATATCCGATGAGATAAAGGCAATTTCTCCCCCGGAGTACAAACCCTCCAGACACAAACAGACCACAATAACTGCAAGGGTGACTATGTTATCCATTGTATCGTGTTCTCTTTCTTCTCGACCCTCAGTATGAGTATTCTGGTGCCGCCCATCTTCTCTACTCGAAATGTATAATTTTCAAAGGAGACATTTTCCCCCTTCGCCGGCAACTTCCCAAAGAGATGAAAAACAAAGCCCCCTACCGTATCAAAATCCTCCATGGGAAGGATAAGACCGGTCAGTTCACTGAACCCATCCATGGGCATCCTTCCCGATACGAGGTATGTCTGTTCGTCTATTTTCTGCCAAAGTTTTGTTTTGAGACCATAATTATCGTAGATGTCTTCAAACAGGTCTTCCAGGATGTCTTCCAGGGTTACCAGACCGGAAACGCCGCCATACTCATCCACAACAATAGCCATCTTGATTTTCATCGTTTGAAAATCGCGCAGCATGGCCGCCGCGCTTCTATTTTCCGGTACAAAATACGCCTTGCGCAGCAGTTCCTCTATGTGCAGTATTCTCCTGCCGCTTGCCACGCGGTGCAACAGTTCTTTGGCCAACAGAATCCCTCTAATATCATCGCGATCTGTTCCGCACACCGGAATGCGTTCATGGCGGGCTTTGATGACTTCCCTTGCCATATCTTCAGTCCCCAGAGATACGGGAAGGCAGACCATGTCGACCCGGGGAATCATGATTTCCGAAACCGGTTTATCTCCCAGTTCAAATATCCCATGAATGAGATCGCGCTGAGATGGCTCGAGGGATCCTTCTTTTTCGCCTGTATCAACGAGGACCCTGAATTCATCCTCTGTCAAGGAAACCCTCTCCCGTGCGTATCCGCCGGGAAATAACGATACAATCAGAGCCGACACCCTTTCCAGAATCCACACAACCGGACGTGCACACCATGATACTATGACAAGAAGCGGCGCTGAAATTAAAGAGAGGCGTATCGGATAGGTCACCCCGAATGTTTTTGGAATGGCTTCACCAAAAACGAGAAGCAGTGAGGTCGTGAAGGCAATGGACACCCATTGACCTTCGATGCCAAGCCACTGTATGAACAGAGAAGCCGTAAGCACGGAAAGGCCTATATTCACGGCCTCGTTCCCCACGATGAGTGTAATCAGCAACCGCTGAGGATAATTCAACAAGCCGCGGATGGAAGCGAGAACAGGAAATCTCTCTTCCTGCATTTTATGGAGATGAAGGGGGGTAAGAGAAAAGAGTGCTGCCTCTGAACAGGAAAAAAACCCGGAGAGGATAAAAAGGAACACCAACAATACTATTTTATACGTTATCAGGGCATCCAATGCAATTCTTCTCTCATTGAGCGGTGAAAAAAAGAGTATTGAAGCTCTCCGCAGTAAACTGCGGAGAATCTTCGATCCATAAGGAATAATAATGTTCCCCATTCGCTCGCTTACCCCGCAGCACGTTACGGGGAATGCGCTCGCGAGCGGATTCAAGGGTTCAATCGTTTGTTGTGTACTATTCACTCGAAACATCGAGTCCACTCTTCCTTGAATCCTGTAAGAAGATACCAACTTTTTCGGAGTTGAACCAGATTTATTTGACGCGGATGAATTTTTCCGATATTTAATACGGGAACATCGAGGGCTGAAGTTTGCAAATATCCGACTTATGGCAGGTTTCACACCTGCCCCTTCACAGACATTGTACAAGGAGAATCGACTATGTTTAATGTGCTATTAATCGGAAACGGTGCCCGTGAGCACGCCATTGCCGAGGCAGTTGTGCAATCGGGGCATAAGCCCAAACTTTTTTCTTTCATGAAAGCCAACAATCCTGGTATTGCATCTCTCTCGCAAAAAATCCATATTGGAAGCTACAGTGATCTGGCTGCAGTGAAGGCCTATGCGAAAGAGTGCCGCATAGATTTCGCGATCATTGGACCTGAAGATCCTCTGAATAATGGCGTTGTAGACGCCCTGAAAGAAATCGGCGTACCCGCGGTCGGTCCTACAAAAAACCTTGCCCGTCTTGAAACCTCAAAATCCTTCACGAGAGATCTCGTCAGGAAATACAATATTCCCGGAAACCCGAAATTTCGCATATTCACATCCATGGAAGGCATTAAAGAATTCCTGGATGAACTTGACGGCATCGTGGTGAAACCGGACGGCCTGACAGGAGGCAAGGGGGTTATGGTTCAAGGGGATCACTTCCAGACGAAGGAAGAAGCATTGGCCTACTGCAAGCAGGTTTTAACCGAACATCCGAGTGTGATCATTGACGAGAGATTGGAGGGTGAAGAATTTTCCCTCCAATGCCTGTGTGACGGCAAAACCGTGGTAGTAACGCCTCCGGTCCAGGATCACAAGAGAAGGTTCGTCGACGATAAGGGTCCCAACACGGGAGGAATGGGTTCTTATTCCTGTGAAGACCATGCCCTGCCGTTTATGACGCAGAGAGAAGTAACAGAAGGCCTGGCAATAACCCAAAAGGTGGCGGAGGCAATCTATAAAGAAACCGGGGAGTACTACAAAGGGGTCATGTACGGCGGATTCATCATCACAAAATCCGGAGTCAAACTTCTTGAATACAACGCCCGCTTCGGTGATCCCGAGGCAATGAACACCCTGCCCCTCTTAAAGACCGACTTCGTAGATGTTTGCAAAGCGATTATCGATGGCACACTGGATACGCTCAATATGGAATTTGAAAAAAAAGCAACCGTGTGCAAATATGCCGTCCCGAAGGGGTACGGACTCCCGAAAGATCACCCTGACGCGCAATCGACCTCGGCCAGGATCGAGATCGGCAATGTCGGTGAGGCGCGCCTGTATTATGCATCTGTCGATAAAAGAGAAGACGGTCTCTATATGAGCACATCCCGGGCCATAGGCGTCGTCGGAATTGCAGATACGCTCAGTGAAGCGGAACGAATAGCGGAAAACGCGATGTCCGCAATCAAAGGGCCCATAGACCACAGGCCCGACATTGGCACGGAACCGCTTATCAACAGAAGAATCCTCCACATGCAGCAGATTGGGCGGTGAATGCGCACCCGCATAACGCGCGCAAAGGGGAATACAATGCATCTCAAGAGCATCAAAAGGGTCCTTATCAGTGTCACCGATAAGAAAGGGATTGTTGAATTCGCCAAAGGACTCCACAATTTCAATATAGAGATCCTGTCCACAGGAGGAACTGCCTCCAGACTCAGAGACAGCGGCATACACGTTACGGATGTCTCTGAGTATACGGGTTTCCCGGAAATGATGGATGGGCGTCTCAAGACGCTCCACCCTAAGATTCATGGCGGACTGCTGGCATTGAGGAATGATGACAAACACATGAGCGATGCAGCCGAACACCGTATCGATATGATCGACATGGTGGTCATTAACCTCTACCGGTTTGAGGATACGGTGGCGAAAAAAGACTGTACACTCGAAGAGGCTTTCGAACACATCGACATCGGCGGGCCTGCCATGCTGCGGGCGGCAGCGAAAAACTACAGGTACGTAACCGTCGTCACCGATCCGGATGATTACCCTCGTATTTTGAAGGAGATGAAAGAATCCGGCGGAAAGATTTCTGAAGGGACAAACTTCTTGCTTTCCACAAAAGCATTTCAACTTACGACCAGATACGATGCCGCCATATCCAATTATTTGGGCAGTGTGCGCGAGGATGGAACGAAAAAAATGTTTCCCGATACATTTACCGTTCAGTTTGTCAAGGCACAGGACCTTCGCTACGGGGAAAACCCCCACCAGCATGCCGCCTTTTATCGGGAAACTGATCAGCCCGTTTCTGCCATATCCGGCGCACGT
>PDVJ01000537.1_pt1 | contig 12956 bp, 13 predicted proteins | sample 1369811 | NCBI WGS metagenome assembly PDVJ01 (sample SAMN07795376, study PRJNA414565) | Alkali sediment metagenome, whole genome shotgun sequencing project. | reverse complement strand
GTCGGTTTCACTATTGACTTCCCACCACCCAAGTGACCATGTACAGGTGATGGTTCAGCGTCCCCCCACAACTAATCAGCAGTATCTACATTGCTCTGAATCCTAGCACCCTTCTGATACTTAGTCGCACTGGTCATCCATCACCCCTTGCCACATGTCCTGAACCAAGTAGCTTGCTCAACCTGGGAAGAGCGATCCGAACCCGCCCAAGACACCACGGTGGAAGACATATCAATGAACACTCGGAGCCCGCAATTAACCCTTGTTGGACTCATTCTGCATCTTGATGGCAAGTTGGCCCTTCAGTCCACGAATACGCTCCTTGCCACCCCACTCCCAGAGAGGGTTGAACGTTCGCCAGCAGAGTGTTGGCAACATTGCCCTCTGAGCCACCATTCAGGTAGAATCTGATCCCGGAGAGGTGACCGAGTGGTTCATGGTGCCGCTCTCGAAAAGCGGTCTCTGCGCAAGTGGAGCGTGGGTTCGAATCCCACCCTCTCCGCCATCCACCACTCCCTTTGAGGAGGTAGCAGCATGGCTGATGTCGTCTTCTGGCTTTACCTGACCAATGCCACTCTCTTGATGGTTCACGAGATAGAGTCAGCCTACAGGCAGGAATGGAAGCTTTTCAGACTGCCGGGCGGGATAACCTTCTTTCTGATCTTCCATCTGCCGCTTGTCCCCCTCATTATGCTCGGCCTGGTGCAGGTGCACCAAGAGACACTAGCCGGCCAGGTTCTCTCTCTGGTTCTAAGTCTGGCAGGCCTCTTTGCTTTCAGCATTCACACGTTTCTCAACCTCAAAGGCCACCCCGAGTTCAAGACACCGATCTCGCTTCTCATCCTCATTGCCACCCTGGGTGTATCCGTGGCTCAATTGGTGACTACCATATTGTGGCTCTGATAGGCTATCATAGTAAGTGCTGGCGAGGGAGAGGTGCTGGAGTGGTCTATCAGGCACGCCTGGAGAGCGTGTGTCGCGCAAGCGACCGCGGGTTCGAATCCCGCCCTCTCCGCCACTCACCCAAGTAGCCTCATGAACATCTGATTTCCTTCCCACGGCCCACTGTGATAACATTACCTCTTGCTCTCTCCGAGGAGCAGTCTGAACAAGGAAGTCGTCATCAAAGGCAATCGAGATTGAGAAGACCACAATACGCCAACGATTCGAGCCATCCTATGAGAATCGATCCTGAGCAGTTGCGATTCCTGATAGGGTTCACCTACGTCCCCGGCATTGGGCGAGTGAAGCTCTCCCTCCTCCAAAGCTACTTTGGCGACTTGGAGAGGGCCTGGATGGCCTCGATGGACGAATTGCAGTCAGCCGGGCTGGACGTCAAAGCAGCCAAAGCCCTTGTCGCTACTCGCACCGGCATCTCCCTTAATGACGAACTGGCGAAACTGGAGCGCCTCAACGTCAAGGCGCTGAGCGCCGACGATCCCCTCTTCCCACCAAGACTGAGGGAGGTATACGACTGCCCTATACTGATCTACGTCAGAGGGACGCTTGTTCGTGAGGACGAGTGTGCTGTGGCCGTGGTGGGCACCAGGCACCCGTCCATGTACGGCAGGCAGGCCGCCGAAGAGATCACAAAGGAGTTGGCTCGGAACAGGGTCACTATCGTCAGCGGACTGGCCGCCGGCATTGATGCCGTGGGCCATCGCGCCACTCTCGACGCCGGCGGTCGTACCATTGCCGTTACCGGGTGCGGGCTCGACATGGTCTACCCGAGCAGTCATGTTTCTCTGGCTCGCCAGATAATGGAACACGGCGCTTTGGTAAGTGAGTTTCCCCTGGGAACCAGGCCCAAGGCAGACTGCTGACCGCCAACCGGGCGCTGGAACAGAACCGCGACGTCTTTGCCATTCCCGGCAGCATATTTTCGCCTCTCAGTGCCGGCACCAACTACCTGATTCAGCAGGGGGCAAAACTGATCCGAAACTGCGAAGACATTATGGAGGAACTGAACTTGAATATGGTACCCCACCAACTCGAAATGAGGGACCTGGTGGCTCCTACTGACACGGAAGCCCAGGTGCTGATGCATCTCACCAGGGAGGCCACTCACATCGACGCTCTCTGCCGCATCAGCGGCCTGCCTACGCCCACCGTGACCAGTACCCTGGCGATGTTAGAGCTCAAAGGACTGGCCAGGCAGGTGGGCGGTATGAACTACATCCTGAATTAGGTCGAGGAGAATGGCAAAGAAGAACTTGGTTGTTGTTGAATCCCCGGCAAAGGCCAGAACCCTGGGCAAAATAATGGGAAGCCATTATATCATCAAGGCATCCATGGGCCATGTGCGCGATCTGCCTCAGAAGAATCTGGGCGTGGACCTGAGCGAGGGGGTTATCCCCCGATATGTGGTACCCCAAGCCAAGAAGGCGGTGGTCAAGGAAATCAAAGACGCAGCCGCGAAGGCCGCAGCGGTGTATCTGGCCACCGACCCGGACCGGGAAGGGGAAGCCATCTCCTGGCATCTCGTCGAGGCCGCCAAGCTCGAGGGGATTCCAACCCACCGGGTGGTATTCCACGAGATCACCGAGGAGGCTATCAAGGACGCCTTCAAGCACCCCCGACACATTGACATGAACCTGGTCAATGCCCAGCAGGCCCGGCGTGTTCTGGACCGCCTGGTTGGCTATAAGATCAGCCCGCTCTTATGGAAGAAGGTTAGAAGCGGTCTTTCAGCCGGCCGTGTTCAATCCGTCGCCCTCAGAATGATCGTCGAGCGAGAGGACGATATCAGGAAGTTCGTCCCACAGGAATACTGGACCATTGAGGCCGAGCTGAGCAAAACGGCGCACGACAAGAAACCTTTCACCTTCACCGCCAGGCTAGCCGCCTTGAAGGGCGACAAGTCCAAACTGGAGATCCGCAAGGCAGACGAAGCACATCCGCTGGCCGAACAGTTGGAGAAGGCGGCCTACTCCGTATCCCAGGTCAAGAAGAAGAGGGTCTCTCGTCAACCATCGCCGCCATTCATCACCAGCACCCTTCAGCAAGAGGCCTGGCGCAAGTTACACTTCACGGCCCAGCGCACCATGGCCATTGCTCAGCAGTTATACGAGGGCCTACCTATTGGCGATGAGGGTGAAGCCGGGCTGATCACCTACATGCGTACCGACTCCACCAAAGTAGCAGAGTCAGCACTAGCCGAGGCTCGCAAGTACATAGCCACCAAGTACGGGACAGAGTTTGTTCCCCCTCACCCCAGAGTGTTCACCAAGAAAGCCAAGGGCGCTCAAGAGGCACATGAAGCCATTCGCCCTACCAGGATCGATCGTGAGCCCGATTCGATCAAGGCCCATCTCACCGCCGACCAAGCCAAGCTCTATCGGCTTGTCTGGGAACGCATGATGGCCAGCCAGATGGCGGCGGCCCAGTTCGACACCACCTCCGTGGATATTGAAGCCGCGGCCCCAAGCACCAGCAAGATCTACATCCTCAAAGTGGCGGGTTCCGTGCCTCACTTCCTCGGCTTCCTGGTCCTGTATAGCGAAGGCAAAGACGATGCGAACGGCAACGGCGAAGATGCCAAGTCCCGGCTGCCGTCACTGACAGAAGGCGAGAAGCTCAAGCTTCTGAAGGTCCTCCCCGACCAGCATTTCACCGAGCCGCCTCCCAGGTACACAGAGGCCACTCTGGTGAAGGCGCTGGAGGAGAGGGGCATCGGACGGCCAAGCACATACGCGCCTATCATCGGCACCCTGCGCCAGCGAGGCTACGTGAACACCAAAGAGGGCCGCTTCCATCCATTGGAGCTTGGCGAGACAGTGAACACGGTCTTGGTAGCTCATTTCCCCTCAATCGTGGACGCCAGTTTCACCGCCCACATGGAAGAGGAACTCGATGACATTGCCCAGGGCAAGCAAGCCTGGGAAAAGACCATCCGCGAGTTCTACACTCCTTTCGAGGCGACCCTCCAGAAAGCCAGTGTCGAGATGGTCAAGATGAAGGAACCCGATCAGCCCACCGATGAGGTCTGCCCAAAATGCGGCATGCCCATGGTCATCAGGATGGGACGCTTTGGCAAATTCATGGCTTGCTCTGGTTTCCCGAAGTGCAAAACGACAAAGGCAATTACGCCTAAACCAGGAGAAGCCAGCGAGCCATCAGGGAAACCATATAGGTTCAAGTACGGAAGGAAGGGAGCCAAGGGAAAGAAAAAGCCGACTGGGGGGAAGAAGAAATGAGAATACTCGTCATCCACGGTCCCAACCTGAACATACTTGGCAAGAGGAACAAGGTGATCTACGGCGAGAAGACCCTTGACGAAATCAATGAGCTTATCGAACAGCACGCCACTGAGCTCGACACAGAAGTTGCCATAGTTCAAGCCAACAGCGAAGGCGATCTCGTTGACTTCATCCAGAAGGAAGCCGGCGGAGCCGATGGCATAATCATCAACGCCGGAGCACTCACCCACTACGGTCTGTCTCTTCGGGATGCTCTTCTGGATACCACCCTCCCCGTGGTTGAAGTCCATCTGTCCAACATCTATGCCAGGGAGGAGTTCCGCCAGAGGTCGGTGATCGCTCCTATTGCCAAGGGTCAGGTCACCGGCTTGGGCTGGAGGGGCTATATCGCCGCCCTCAGAACGCTCGTGGCTGAACTGAGAGGCAAGCCTTGGCAATAGCTCAGCGCCTGCAGAGACTGCGGCAGCAGTTGACTGACAAGGATCTGAGCGCTATCCTCCTCACGCAGCCGGAGAACTGCCGCTACATCAGCGGCTTCACCGGTTCCAGTGGCCCTGCCGGCACACTGCTCATTTCTCAGGACAGCGCCGTGCTGGCCACCGATTTCATTCACTTCGAGCAAGCCAGGCAGGAAGCGCCGGACTTCGACGTCATTACAGTCAAGAACTCCTCTCAGGGGTTCGCCCAGCTGCTTTCCGGCAATGGAAGATTGGGGAAGGTCGCATTTGAAGCAAACGTGCTCTCGGTGTCGGAATTTCGTCGCTTGTCTGAAGAGGCAGACAAAGCCGGAGTTCAGCTTATGCCCACAGAGGAAATCATGGAGTCTCTCAGAGGGATCAAAGACGAAGAGGAGATTTCCTGCATTCTGAGAGCGGCCTTCATCGCCGACACAGCCATCGACTACATAGCCGGCGAGATCCACTCGGCAATGACGGAGAAGGAAGTCGCCTGGGAGATAGAGAAGTACATCCGCGATAACGGCAGTGAGCCGATTCCATTCGACATCATAGTCGCTTCGGGCCCCAACGCAGCATTGCCGCACGCCAAGCCCACAGATCGGCCAATATCAGAAGGCGAGCCAATCATCTTGGACATAGGTGCGCGCTGGAAGGGGTACTGCAGCGATCTGAGCCGCACTCTATGCCTGGGACCACGTGGCGAGCGCTTTCAGACTGTCTACGACCTGGCCCTCAAGGCACAGCTCTCCGCTCTGGATAGCATCACGGCGGGAATGACAGGGGCACAAGCGGATGGCCTCGCCCGGGGAGTCATTGACAAGGGCGGCTACCCGGATGCTTTCGGCCACGGCCTGGGACATGGCGTTGGATTGGCGGTTCACGAACGGCCCAGAGTCTCTCTCAACTCCGCAGACGTCATCCAAGAGAATATGGTCTTCAGTGAGAATCGAGGATACGGTTCTCATCAGAAATGGCAGAGTGCAGCCATTGACGAAAGCCACCAAGAACGCCAACCCTGCGGAGGCATCTTGATTTTGCGCGTTCCCGCTGGGGTTTCGGGGCTGTCCCCGGTTCTTCGGAATCCCCCTGCATCCCCCTATGTCAAAGTAGGACTGAGGGAGTTCGGGGACAGGGGGTTGACGCCGCTATGACGGTGCAGCAGAATGCTGCCGGGAGTCTGAGGGTGTCCCTCAGTTCCTCCTGTTCTCCTTCCCCCAAGATCGAAGATCCGCCTCAGGAGGAATGGGGACAGGGGGTTGATGGCAAACGTGAAGGCAGAGCTGGTGGGTTTCGCTTCGCTCTACCCACCCTACACGTGGATTCGCGCCTGCCACATTCACGAGGCAAACAACCATGTTGAAGGCCGACCTTCACCTGCACACCAAGTACTCCTTCGACTGCACCACGTCTCCGGAGGCGATCATCAAGCGTTGTCAGAAGACCGGCGTCAACTGCATCGCTGTGGCTGACCACGGAACGATAGAGGGCGCCCTCCGCGTCAAGGAGATGGCCCCGTTCAGGGTGATTGTAGCCGAGGAAGTATTGACTCCTCTGGGAGAGATCATGGGGATGTTCCTCACGGAGGCGATCCCGAGCAACATCTCTGTTGACGAGGCCATCAGACAGATCAAGGCTCAGAACGGGCTTGTCTGTCTCCCCCATCCCTTCGATCACATGAGAGGCATCAATGATCGAGGTTTCGACGAGATAATGAGGCTTCTCCACCAAGTAGACGTCATCGAGGTCTTCAACTCGCGCGCCATGCGCCTCGGCAACTCGAATCCCAAGGCCCTCGCTTTTGCCACAGAACATAGGCTGCTCAAGAGCGCCGGCAGCGACGCCCACACCGCCGGCGAGATCGGCCATGCTTACGTGGATATGCCCGAATTCGATGATGTCAACGGCTTCCGTCAGTCCTTGGCACAAGGTCACATCTTCGGCCAACACACTTGTCCTATGATCCATGTTGTCGGCACATTCAGAACCCTCAAGAAGAGAATCTTGGGCCGGTGAGGTGTCTCATGTATCAGATCGGCTGGTTTTCTACCGGTCGCGGTAAGGGGTCGCGGGACCTGCTAACGGTCGCTCAGGATAGCATACGCCAGGGCAAGCTGAAAGCCACCATTCCATTTGTGTTCTGCAGCCGAGAGCCTGGAGATGCACCGGGAAGCGATCAGTTCATTGAACTGGTCAAGACCTACGAGATTCCTCTGGTCTGTTTTTCTTCCCGAAGATTCGATCGCCAGAAGAAGCACGAATCACCGGAGGAGTGGCGCCTGCTGTACGACCGGGAGGTGATGCGGCGGCTGGATGGATTCCGCCACGACCTGTGCATACTTGCCGGCTACATGCTGATTGTGGGCAGTGAGATGTGCCGCAAGTATAAGATGGTCAACCTCCACCCGGCAGCCCCGGGTGGGCCGAAAGGCACCTGGCAAGAGGTGATCTGGCAGCTTATCGAGGACAAGGCCCAGAGCACCGGGGCCATGATGCACCTCGTGACACCGGAACTGGACCAGGGTCCTCCGGTAGCCTACTGCACCTTCTCGCTTCTCGCTTCGAGGAGAGCCATTCGACAGTCACTGGAAGGAAATTGAGGGCCTGTCTGTCGACCAGATCAAGAGCCGGCACGGCGAAGACAACGCCCTATTCAAGCTGATCCGACAACAGGGTGTCGTAAGAGAACACCCTCTGGTACTCTCTACCATCAACGCCTTCAGCCAGGGCAACGTCAAGATCGAAGAGGAGAGGGTGGTTGATGCGAACGGAAAGCCTATCGCAGGCTATGACCTGACTCAAGAAATCGACCGGCTGGTCAAATGAAAAGGGCGGGGCCATCACGCGACCCCGCCTTGTTCACACCTTGAACGTCAACAAACCAGTCTACGGGAGCTTCTCCAAGACCTTGTCAATCACTCCATATTCAACAGACTGGCTTGCATCCAGCCAATAGTTCCGATCGCAGTCCTCCTCGATCTGCTTGAATGCCTTGCCAGTGTGACTGCTGATAATGCGGTAGAGTCTAGCCTGGACGCGAAGCATCTCCTCAGCCTCAATCTGCAAATCGGTTGCCGGACCGGTGATGTTCCCCCTTATCAGAGGTTGATGAAGCAAGACAGTCGAATTGGGCAGAGCATACCGCTTGCCCCTGGTACCACCCATCAGCAGTACCGCTCCCATGCTCGCCGCCAGGCCGACACAGTACGTATTCACATCGCAGTGAATGAACTGCATCGTGTCGTAGACCGCCAGCCCGGCAGAGACCGATCCTCCCGGAGAATTGATGTAGAAATGTATATCAGCTTTGGGATCCTCGCTATTGAGGAATAGCATCTGAGCAACAATCAGATTCGCCCTCTCCTCCTCCACCACCCCACCCAGGAAGACCATTCGATCTTTCAGCAACCGAGAGTAGATATCGTAGACACGCTCGCCAGTCTCCGTAGGCTCAATCACAATTGGCGCCCCATTGGACATTCTCTCTTCCCTCCCGATCACACTGGTCCTCACTTTCCCTTCCCTTCTTCGGCCTTCGCCGCCTTACCAATGATGATCTCATCGATCACGCCCCACTCCTTGGCCTCTTCTGCGCTCATATAGCGATCACGCTGCGTTTCCCGTCTTATCCTCTCCATACTCTGCCCTGTGTGCTTGGCCACTATCTCATCCAGCATGTTCTTGGTCTTGATGATTTCATCAGCCTGAATCTTGATATCGGAGGCCTGCCCGCCCAGACCACCCGTCGGCTGGTGCAGCATGATTTTGGCGTGTGGCAGCGCATGGCGCTTTCCTTTCGTCCCGGCGCAAAGCAAGATCGCAGCCAGACTGGCCGTCATTCCAATACATATGGTGGACACGTCGCACCTGATAAGCTGCATCGCATCGTAAATCGCCAGACCGGAGTGAACGTATCCGCCGGGGCTGTGGATATAGAGGCTGATGTCCTTGTCAGGGTCTTCGCGCTCAAGATACAGAAGTTGAGCCACAATTACGTTCGCCACCTGGTCGTCTATCGGACTACCCAAGAAAACTATCCGCTCCCTAAGCAGGAGCGAGTAGATGTCAAAGGCGCGCTCGCCCCTGGCACCCGTTTCGACTACCATCGGGATTATGTCTCTAGGTTGCATCTCCATCCTTGGACTCCTTCCCAGCGTCCGCCTTCTGTTCCGGCTCGTTGGCGGCAGTTCCCATGGCAATATCCACCAGTCTCTGCACCGCCCTCTGGGCGATCATTCTGCTCTCCACAACCTGGCGTGCCTGCGGTGTGCCGAACAGATCCTGAAGCTTCTCACTCCCCTCACCCGCACCCTTCATCATACTCTCAATATCGGCGTCTATCTCAGCCGGGTCCACCGTAATCTTCTCTTCCTCAGCCACCTTTCCCAGAACAAGCTCATGTCTCACCTGCTCGACAGCCCTGGGGCGAATCTCCTCCCTTAGTTGCTCCTCCGTCTTCTTGAAAGTCTTCAGGTAGTTCCTCAAGCCGCCCCTTTCCTTCAGAGCCATGTCACGGTCCCTCAAGAGACCGCTGATTTCCTGTTCCACCAGGACCGGAGGATACTCCACTTTGCCGGCAGAGCCCACTACCGCCTCCAGGACTTTCTTCTCGTATTCCTTCCTGGCCGCATCCTCGGCTGCCTTTTTCAGGCCATCAGCCGCATATTTCCGCAAACCATCGATAGTGTCCATGCCCTCGCCCAGACTCTTGGCAAACTCGTCGTCCAGCTCAGGCAAATGCTTCTCCTTGACTTCATTCAGCTTCACCTTGAATATGAACTCCTTGCCGGCAAGTTCCTTGATCTTGTAGTCCTCAGCGAAAGAGAGAGTGAACTCCTTCTCCTCACCAATGGCCACTCCCACCAGATGCTCAGAGAAACCGGGCAAAGGCAGTACGGAGTCCTTGACCAGGAGTACCTGTTGCCCCTCATGGCTCTTCGCTTCGCCGCCCTTCTCTCCCTGGGTCACGTCAATCATGACCAGATCCTCAAAATTGGCCGGGCGGGAGGCCGGAGCCCATTCGCCGTGACGCTCACGAAGCTTCTGCATAAACTCATCAACCTCGCCGTCGCCGACTTCGACAGGCTGCCGTTCAATCCTGATGCTGTGGTAGTCCCCCAGCTCCACGTCCGGACGAAGCGAGAAGATGGCCTTGAACACAACGGGGTCGTATTGCAGGATCTCTATCTGAGGCTGAGCTATTACTTCGAGCTTTTGTTCCTCTATGATCTTGATGCACAGTTCCGGTACCAGTTCCTCCAGAGCCTCTTTCAGAAACGCCTCTTTGCCTACGTATTGCTCCAGAACCGCTCTCGGCGTTTTGCCCTTTCGAAAGCCGGGAATGGCCACCTCTTTGACTACGTGATGATAGGCGTGTTCGAGCGAAGCCTCGATCTCTGCCGGCTCAACCTCGACCTTCATCACCACCTGGCGATTCTCGGTACTCTCTGTTGATGTCTTCACCTGTCACCCATCCCTTTCTTGAGTCGCCGCTTGCCGCGGCCCCTTCGCAAAGGCCCTAAGGATTGTCCTGCCTCGCCAGATGCAGCTCACGAAGCTGTTCATCGGAGACTTCGGAAGGAGCGTCAAACGTAAGATCACAGCCCGCCTGATTCTTCGGAAACGCAATTACCTCCCGGATGCTTTCCTCGCCGGCCAGCAGCATTACTATTCTGTCGATTCCTGGAGCAATACCGCCGTGCGGAGGTGCTCCGTACTCAAATGCCTCCAGCATATGTCCAAAAAGAAGCTGCACACGCTCCGGGCCGTAGCCCAACAAGCCGAATACCTTCTCCTGCATATCTCTATTATGGATGCGGATACTGCCGCTAGACAACTCATATCCGTTGCAGACGATGTCGTAGCATTTCGCGCGCACCTTGGCCGGATCAGTCTCCAGCATAGAGAGGTCCTCATCCCGGGGGGCGGTAAAAGGATGGTGCGCCGCCTGCCAACGCTTCTCTTCTTCGTTCCACTCGAACAGCGGGAAGTCCACCACAAACGCCACCGCCAGCACATTCCGGTCAATCAGCCCAAGCCGCCGGCCCATCTCTCGCCTCAGTTGATCCAGCACCTTGTTCACCATGCCGGTCTTGTCAGCCACGATCACCAGCAAATCACCCGCCTTCGCTCCCAATCGAGCTGCCATGTTCCTGATCTCTTCTGAAGTCACGAACTTGGCAGCCGCGGAGCTGGTCTTGTCCACCGCCAGCCCACCGGGCTCATCAACCAGCACCAGCGCCACCAATCCCTTCGCCCCATACGACTTGGACAACTCTATCAGCTCGTCGAGTTGTCTGCGCGTGTACGTACCGCAGCCAGGACCACAGAAACCCTTTACCTTTCCCCCAACCTTGATGGCGCTCTTGAACACGCCGAACTCAGAGCCGGCCACGATATCCGTCAAGTCCCTCAGTTCCAGGCCAAACCGTGTGTCCGGCTTATCCGTCCCATACCGTTCCATGACGTCGTCATAGGACAAACGCGGGAAGGGTTTCAGCAGCTTCATCGACGGCTTGACCGTCTCCACGAGCGAGACAAACATTTCCTCCATAAGCTTGAGAACATCACCCTCTTCCACGAAGCTCATCTCTATGTCGAGCTGCGTGAACTCCAACTGGCGATCCGCCCGGAGGTCCTCGTCGCGGAAGCATCTGGCCACCTGGTAGTACTTCTCGAAGCCGGCCACCATCAGAAGCTGCTTGAGCTGCTGCGGCGACTGCGGCAGCGCGTAGAACTTACCGGCTTGTAGACGACTGGGGACCAGGAAATCCCTGGCGCCCTCTGGAGTGCTCTTGATCAGTATCGGCGTCTCAATCTCAATGAAGCCCCTGGCGTCCAGAAAGTCCCGCAGATGCTTCACCACCTTATGCCGGAGAATGATGTTATCCTTCATCCTCTGGCGGCGCAGATCCAGATAGCGATACTTCAGGCGAAGGTTTTCATCCACATCCGTCTCTTCATTGATGTAGAACGGCGGGTTCTTCGCCGCGTTGAGAATGCGGCAGGTATCGGCGATCAGCTCGATCTGGCCGGTAGGCATGGTGGGATTCTCAGTCCCTTTGGGACGCCGGCTGATCTTGCCTGAAACCTGGAGGACGTACTCACTGCGCAGGCTCTCGGCCACACGGTGTCCGTCGCCGGAAGCGCGCGGATCGAACAGAACCTGGACAATACCTTCCTTATCCCTGAGATCGATGAAGATCAGTCCCCCGTGGTCCCTCCGCCTGTGCACCCAACCCGCCAGCGTCACCGTCTGACCGATGCTGCCTGTGGTCAGATCGCTGGAACTATGACTTCTAAGCAATATTTTCCTCTTGTCCCCGAAAGGATTATAATGGAAACCGAACAGGCTTTTCAACCGAGACCTGCGATATTGGCGCTGGCGCAGGAATGAAGTTGATATCCTGGCAGCAGGCTCAGACAGTGTGAGGATGTTCGTGAACCTAGGAAAGCGGCTCTATGACCTACAGCAGTTCGATCTCCGCCTGGAAAAGACCGCCGAAATGCTGTCCCAGGTGGAGCATCAACTGAACCACAACCAAGCCTTGGAGCAAGCCAAAGCTGATCTGGAGGCCATCCAGAAAGACCAAGCCGCTCTTCAGGAGAAACAACGAGCCGCCGAATACGCGGTGGACGATCTCCAGGCCAAGCTCAAGCCCATCAAGCAGAAGCTTTTCGCCGGCTCCATCAGCAATCCCAAGGAACTGGGCGCCATGCAGCAACAGGCAAACCAGATCAAAGGGCATATAACAGAGGAAGAGGACAAGGTCCTTGACATGATGGGACAGGCTGAGGTTCTTCACAACGCGGCCGCGGCCAAGCGCGCCAGCGTAGACAGTATTCAGCGTGAGTGGTCAGAGAAGCGAAACCAGTTGCTGGCCGAACAAGCGGACCTCCTGGCTGCTGCGGACTCCGAAAGGAAGAAGAAGGACGAGATACTGGGTCAGATCGATCCGGCTCACCTCCAGCTTTACGAGAAACTGCGGCAGAAGAAACAGGGCAGTGCGGTGGCTAAGATAGAGCAGGGGAGATGCCAGGGCTGCAAGATAACGATACCGGTGAGCGAACTCTCTCAAGCCAGGGCAGGCGAACTGGTACAATGCGGCAGTTGCAGCCGCGTCCTTTGCGTTCCCTAGCCGTGTGCGGAAGCACTTGATGCTTCCCTGCTGCAGCCGCTGGGTCCCCCAGTCAATACCCGCCTTCGCGCGAATGACGGCAGAGAGTGTCCGCCTGAGAGTTTGTGAATTTATTGGGAACCGGATACGTTTGGGGTCGATTTTGAAGCTGAGTTACACCATTA
>PDVJ01000536.1_pt1 | contig 12957 bp, 16 predicted proteins | sample 1369811 | NCBI WGS metagenome assembly PDVJ01 (sample SAMN07795376, study PRJNA414565) | Alkali sediment metagenome, whole genome shotgun sequencing project. | reverse complement strand
ACATCGCGCCGCCCACGTAGCTGAACGCGCCGCTGCCGACGCCGACGTAGTCGTCCTCGTCGATGATGTATTCGTCGAACTTGCCGTCGCCGCGCGTGAAGCACCAGGCCGACGACGCGCGATGGCCCGGCAGCAGCCTGTCGAGCACCCGCTCGTACATCACGTGGCGCAGCGACTCGTCGGCGCTGCCCATCGTCTTCTGCATCTTGTGGCGGGCCGTGGCCGCCGTCATCAGCGGATAGAACGACACCTGGTCCACGTCGAGCTCGAGCAGCGTGTCGAGGTCACGATCGAGCATCGCGAGCGTCTGCCCGGGCAGGTTGAAGATCATGTCCACGTTCAGCGTCGGGAACACACCGCGCGCCGCGGCAAGCCGTGCGCGGATTTCGGCGCCGCTGCCGTACTTCTCGAGCCGGTCCATCCCGGCGAGCAGCCCATCGTCGAAGCTCTGCACGCCGACCGAGCAGCGCGTCACGCCGGCATCGCGGTACCGGCGCAGCACCCCGGGCTCGAGGTGGTTGGGATTGGTCTCGATCGAGATCGTATGCACCGGCGAGAGCGATCGCACCAGGGCGAGCGTGGCGAGCAACTCCTCCGGGTTCACAGTGGGCGTGCCGCCGCCCACGTACACGTCGCTGAAGCGATAGCCGGCCTCGTGGTAGAGGTGGACCTCACGGCGCAGCGCCTCGAAGTAGCGTGCGGTCTTCGACTCGTCGTAGCGCACGCGATGGAACGAGCAGAACGGGCACAGCACCTCGCAGAACGGCACGTGCACGTAGAGCTGGCACGGGCGCGCCGGCGGCGCGGGCATCACCTCGGCCGTGTCGTCCTCGTCGAAACGCATCGCGCCCGCGTATTCGCGGCGCAGCACGTTCAGGAAGGGGCGTTCAAACCAGAGCATCGTCGCAGTGTATCCGTCCGGACCAGGTCCATTGTCGATCAATGCGCGGCGGGGCCGGCCTGGCGCCCCAGCAACTCGGCGACCTGGCCGTAGCCGAGGCCGCCGTCGTTGCACGGGATCCGCTCGGGCAGCAGGACGCGGAAACCACTCCGCTCGAGACCGGCGGTCGCGAGTTCGGCCAGCAGCCGGTTCTGGAATACGCCACCGGTCAGGCCGACGATCGCGGTGCCTGAGCTTGAACGCTCGTTCTCCGCCACGCGACAGATCGCGTCCGCGAGCGCGAGGTGCACTGCCGAGGCACGCGCTGCCACCGATCGCCCGCCATCGCCACACCATGCGAGCAACGGGGACCAGTCGATGCGAGGCAGTCCCCCGGCATCGGGGACGATCGGGAGCGCAGGGAACTCGCCCTCCGCACGCGCGCGTGCCTCGAGCCACATCGGCCCCTGTCCCTCGAAACTCGTCTCGGCCACGCCAAGCACGATGGCCGCCATTGCGTCGAACACCCGGCCCGCCGCGCTGGACTGCGGCGCGTTTACCCCGCGGCTCCAGGCCTCGCGCACGATCGGATCGGGCACCGCGAGCGGGCACTCGACGCCGGCTTCCCAGCACAGTGCCGCCGCGCTGCGCCACGGAGATCGACCGGCCTTGTCGCCTCCCGGCAGCCGGAACGGTCGCAGGCTGGCGACGCGATTCCACGCACCTGCTCGTCCGGTGAACGTCTCGCCACCCCACAGCGTGCCGTCCGCGCCATAACCGACACCGTCCCACGCGAACACGATCGCCGCATCGGACACGCCGTGCTCGGTCACGAGGGACGATGCATGCGCGTGGTGGTGGAGCACGGTCGAATACGGCAGCCCCCGCGACTGCACCCAGCGCGTCGTCGTGTAGCCGGGATGCGCGTCGCAGAGCCAGTGCCGCGCGGTCACGTCGTACAGGCGCTGCAGGTCGGCGACGACCTGCTCGAAGACCTGCTCGCTGCGCAGCGTGCCCATGTCGCCGACGTGCGGCGAGACGACGACGCGCCGGCCCCAGGCGAGCGCGACGGCGAGCTTCAGGTGACCGCCAACCGCGAGCACCGGCTCCGCCAACTCGCGCGGCAGCTCGAGTTCCAGCGGCGCAATTCCGCGGCCGAGACGGATCGGGCGCGCGCGCCCCCTGGCGACGCGCATCACCGAGTCGTCGGCCGGCCGCACGATCGGCCGGTCGTGGCGCAGGAACGCATCGGCGACCGNNNATTCGGCCTCCGCGGGATCCGTGAGCACGGGTTCCCCGCTCACGTTGCCGGAGGTCGCGACCACCGGGCCGCCAAACGCATCGAGCAGCAGGTGGTGCAGCGGGCTGTAGGGCAGCATGGCGCCGACTTCAGCGAGACCCGGCGCGATGCATGCAGCGAGACCGCAGTCGTCGCGGTGCCGGGCGAGCACGATGGGCCGCGCCGGATCGAGCAGCGCGTCGGACTCGGGGCCGCTCGGCACGAGTTCGGCGCGCAGCGCCTCGAGCCCGTCCGCGCCGGCCTGCGGAAACATCACGGCCAGCGGCTTGTGCGGGCGTCGCTTGCGTTCGCGCAGCCGCGTCACCGCCGTCTCGCTGCGCGCATCGCAGAGCAGGTGATAACCGCCGATGCCTCGCACCGCGAGTACCCTGCCCGCCTTCAGCACCTCGATGGCCGCAGCGATTGCCGCCTCGTCACCGTCCGTGGTGACCCCGGCCGCCGTCGTGAACTCGAGGTGCGGGCCGCAGACCGGGCACGCGATCGGCTCGGCATGGAACCGGCGATCGAGCGGGTCCTCGTATTCGCGCCGGCAGTCGGCGCAGAGCTCGAAGCGCGCCATGCTGGTGTTCGGCCGGTCGTACGGCAGCGACTCGATCAGCGTGTAGCGTGGTCCGCACTGCGTGCAGTTGATGAACGGGTAGCGGTAGCGGCGGTTGCCGGGATCCGCGAGTTCGCGCACGCAGTCGTCGCAGGCGAAGAAATCCGGGGGCACCGAGACCTGCGGCCTGTCGGCCGCGCTGCTCTCGGCGATGAAGAAGCCGCCATCGACCGGGGACTCCCAGCTGGCGATCTCGCGGATCGCCGGCCTCGCGAGCGGCGGGGCGCGGCTGACGATGCCCGTCGCGAAGGCCGCGACGCTTTCGGTCGTGCCGCAGACCACGACCTCGACGTCGCCGCGCAGGTTGCGCACGTGTCCGTCGAGCAGGTGCTCGTGGGCGAGCCGGAACACGAACGGACGGAAGCCGACCCCCTGCACCCTGCCGCTCATGACGAGCCGGCGGGCGATCCTGGCTGCGGGCGATTCACTCACGCGCTGTCGGCCCCGGACGCCTTGCGCCCGACCCAGACGTTCTCGCGCACTCCGTTCGACCACCAGATGCGGCAGGCGCCTTCGTCGGACACCATGCACGGCCCCACCGGCTGGCGCGGCGTGCATGCGAGGCCGTAGAGGCGGCATTCGTTCGGATAGATCCTGCCGAGCACGACCTTGGCGCAGTCGCAGCCGGGCGGCATCTCGCCCGCTCGCTTGCGGGCGACCTCGGTGTACGAAGGCAGCTGCGTGCGTGAATCGTTGGTCGCAAACCGCGGCTTCAGCACGTAGCCGGACTGGGGGATGGCGCCGATGCCGCGCCAGTTGCCGTCGACGACGTCCATCGTCTCGTCCATCAGGCGCTTCGCCGCGGCGTTGCCACCCGGACGCACGACCTGCGGATAGCAGTTGTCGAGGAAACACCGGCCGTCGAGCTTCTGTCGCAGCACGGAATACAGCGCGGCCAGCAGCGAGTCCGGCGAGAACCCGGCCACCGCGGTCGGCAGGCCGTGATCGCGCGGTACGAACTCCCACTCCTCCGGACCCATGACCGTGGCCACGTGGCCGGGAGCGATCAACGCCTCGAACCCCGGCTCGCCGGAATCGAGCAGCATCGCGACCGCAGGCCAGGTCCGCCGTCCCGACATCAGCAGCAGCAGGTTCTCAGGGGCGCCCTGCGCGATCAGCGCCGCGGCCGGTGCGGTCGTCGTCTCGAAACCGGCCGCGAGGAACACGACCTTGCGCGTCGGATTCGCGGCGGCGATGCGCGCCGCCTCGAGCGGGCTTGCGATCGGCCGCACGTCCGCGCCGGCCGCCTTGGCCTGCTCGAGCGAACGCGGCTCGCTCTTCGGCACGTTGACCGGCACTCGCAGCATGTCCCCGTACGCGACCAGGATCACGCCCTCGTGCAGCGCGAGCTGGATCGCCTCGTAGATGTCCTCCTCGGGGCAGATGCAGACCGGACAGCCGGGACCTGGAACGAGCTCGATGTTCGACGGGATCGCCTTGCGCAGCCCCGCGGTCGTGATCGACCGCTCGTGCCCGCCGCAGACGTTCATGACCTTGATCCGCGGCGGCAACGGCAGCGCGCGGATGCGTTCGAGCCACTCGGCAGCAGTGGTCATGTCGCCCTCCTCAACGGTGGGGCCGCCCTCCGGCGGCGTGGGCGTGCGCTCCCTCGACCTCGCGATCGAGCCACGCGAGCCACGCTTCGAACCCCGCGCCGCCGCGGCTGGTGAGCTCGATGGTCTCGCCGCCGAAGCCGATCTGGCGCAGCGAGTCGCGTGCGCGTGCCGTAGTGAACTCGGTGATGTAGGCGAGCAGGTCCGTCTTCGTGATCAGGCAGAGGTCGGCCGCGCGGAACATGACTGGATACTTCGCCGGCTTGTCGTCGCCTTCCGGCACCGACAGCAGCGTGATGTTGCGGTGCTGCCCGAGATCGAAGCTCGCGGGGCAGACGAGGTTGCCGACGTTCTCGATGAACAGCACGTCGAGACCGGCGAGCGGCAGGTCGTTCAAGGCGTCGTGCACCATCGTCGCGTCGAGGTGGCAGGCGTTTCCGGTGGTGATCTGGACCGCAGGCACGCCGCAGGCGCGGATGCGCTCGGCGTCGTTCTCGGTGGCGAGATCGCCTTCCACCACCGCGACCCGCAGGCGCCCGTCGAGCGCGCGGATCGTCGCCTCGAGCAGCGCGGTCTTGCCGGCGCCCGGGGAGGACATCAGGTTCAGCGCGAGCACGCCGTGACCGTCGAAATGCCCGCGATTGTGCGCGGCCACGCGATCGTTCTCGCCGAGGATCGCGGTGATGACCTCGATGGTCTCGAGTCTGCCGGTCACACCCGCGGGTGCTGCCAGCGGCGCGCGCGTCGCGGCGGGTCCGAGCGAACAACCACAGTCTCGACACATGGCTCGATGCCTCCTAGTGAACGCCGGCGGCTTCGGTTTCGATCTCGACCCGCCGCAGCAGCATTTCCTCGCCTTCGGTCACGTCCACCTGCCAGTCTCCGCAGGCGCCGCAGACGATGCGATTCGGCTCGGCGACGGTCTCGGCCGCGCAGGTCCGGCAACGCACGCGCACCGGCACCGTCTCCACGGTGAGCGTCGCGTGTTCCGCGACCGTGCCCGCCGCGGCCAGCGGATACGCGTGCTCGAGCAGCTGCGGCTCGACGCCGGACAGCGGCCCCACGCTGATCACGATCGACACGACGCGGCACGCGTCGTTCTCGCGCGCCACGCGCTCGACCTGCTCGATGAGTGCCTGGCACACCGACAGCTCATGCATGCTCGAGGATCTCGTCGAACAGATCCCAGGTCAGGCGTGCCTCCTCCTCGCTCACTTTCTGGATTGCGTAGCCCACGTGCACCAGCACGTGGTCGCCGGGAGCGATCGGCTCGCCCTGCAGCATGAAGAGGCTGATTTCGCGCTCGATGCCCTTCGCCTCGCAGACGGCCTCGTAGCCATCCACGGACTTGATTCTCATTGGCACTGCCAGGCACATACGGACCACCTCCCCCTGCACGACGGCTCAAGGCACGCCAGACTCGCAAACCGGCCCCTAGGGGTCAAATCAGTAGATGCCCCGGATCGCTACGGGTTCCCGCCCTCAGCGCGTCGGCGGCTGGGGCACCGGTGCCGACGCCTGCGTCGTACGGCTGCGCCTCTTGCGCAACGATGCGAGCAGCAGCGTACCGAGCGCGAGCAGGATCTCGTCCGCGAACGGGATCAGGTCCGGGATCACGAGATCCAGCAGGAACAGCCCCGCGACCAGCCCGAACAGCGTCGGGAACCGCAGCCCCGCAGCGAACCGTGTGACCAGATTGCGGATCATCGCGGACGGCCTCCAGGTGTGCGGACCTCGACCGAAAGCGTGAAGGTCCGCGATTCGGCCGGACGCAACGCGCCCACGCCGACGACCTGCCGCGCGACCTCCTCGCCGCGCTCGTTGACGATCGTGAGCACGACGGAATACTCCCAGTCGCCACCGCGCTGCGGATGCTCGATCGAGCCCTCGACGCGCAGCGCCGAGAAACCCTCGCTGGCCGCCTTCGCCACATCCGCGACGCCGAACCGCAGGTGGTGCCGGCACTGCGGGCAGACGACGGCGCTCTCGAGGATCGTCGCCTTGCAGTGCGGGCACGTCCGCGTGCGACCGACAGCTCCGGCAGTGGGGCGCCCGGCGAGCATTCAGGCGGCGCCTGCGATCACTTGCCGCCGGGTCCGTGCTCGCCCCAGCCGAAATCGGCCTGGCCGCGCATGCGCGAGCCCGCGGCAACCGTGAGCACAGCCGCCTTGACGTCGCCGTTGATGACCGCGGACTCGAGCAGTTCCACTCGCGACGTCGCGTGGATGTTGCCCTGCACCTCTCCGCTCACGACCACGGTGCCCGCATTCACCTGGCCGGTGACGTGCGCGCCCTGCTCGATCGTGACGTTGCCCTGGACGTTGATGTCGCCCTTGAAGCGACCGGCGATGCGCACGTGGCCGGCGCCTTCTATCTTGCCCTCGATCGTGACATCGGCGGCGATCAACGATTCCTTGGCCGGGCCGCGATCCGCGGTGCGCCGCGCCGGGTCGACGCCAACCGGGCCGTGCGACGGCACCGACCTCTCGATGCCCCGCACCACGGGTTCGACAGATAGGGGGGTCGGATCGGCAAGACCGGTGGAGGGGTCCTTGATCGATGGATCTTTCCAGAGCGCCATAGCCTTCTCCTGCGTGATTCCCGCTGTTGTGTGATTCGACTGGTGCCGGCTGAGGGACTCGAACCCCCGACCAGCGGTTTACAAAACCGCTGCTCTACCAACTGAGCTAAGCCGGCGGCCTCGTCCCGATTCTAACCGTCACAGCACGACCGCGCTCAGGGCGTGCCGGCCACCGGCGTTCCGGTTCCAGGCGTCACCGGGCAAGGCCTGAGCTCGAGCCTTGTCCGCTGGGCGCCTTCGCCCTGGAAGACCTCGAGCCCGGGCAGGCCCGCGTTCGCCTGGCGGTCTACGTCGAGCCAGACGACGTCCGCCTGCCGGAAGCGATCCTCGGTCAGCGTCGTGAACCCGGCTTTCTGCGCCGCCGCCGCCGCCGCGGCGGCCTTGGCGGGGTCCCCGAAAACGCCCAGCGACACGACGTTACCCGGCGGTTCGTCCGCCAGCACGTAGGCATCTGCAATTCCTGCTGTCCGCAGCGACGCCAGCGCATTTGCCGCGTCGTCGGCCGTGGCGAGATTCTCGACACGCACCCACTGTCCCACCCAGACATCGTCCCTCGACGAACGCTGACGCGACGTGAAGCCAAGCCGCTCCAGCCGGCCGGCCGCCATCGCGGCCTCCGCCTGGTCGAGAAACGGACCTCCGCTCACGCACGTGAGGCCGCCCCCGGCGCTCTCTCCCAGGCCGGCCGGCTGCACCGAACTCGACCGCTCGCCGGCGAGAGGCGCTTCACGAACCAGCCGGATCGAACTCGCCTTCGCATCGCTGCTCGGTGTCGGTCGGCCTGCGACGACCGGCGCGGGCGCCACCCACTGCGTCCACGCCAGGAACAGGATGTTGGCAAGGAGCAGCAGGAGAAAAAGTGCGCGCAATGCGGGCGGCTCGCGTGTCGGGGAGGCTGGCAGGTAGCGGATCTTATGTTCTTCCGGACCAGAAAAACAAAGGCCCGCCCCATTCGTGAGGCGGGCCCGAGGACTGGATCCAGGCGCGTGCGGCTACTTGCCGCTCGACATGTACGCGGCCACGTTGGCGATCTCGGCGTCCGACAGCGTCAGCTTCGACTTGTGCTTCATCTGGCCTGCAACGATCTTCTTGATCGAATCGGTGAGGCCCTTGACGTCCTCGCCAGCGAAGTCGGCTGCCTCGTGGCATTCCGCGCAGGACTTTTCGAAGGTCGCCTTGCCGGCGGCTGCATCGGCGCTGGCCGAGAAACTCCAGCCCGACATGCCGAGCGCGGCCACCGCAACTACAAACATCCGTCCTGTGGTCATCGCAATCTCCTCGTGTTCAGCCTGAAATCTGCCGGCAAAGCCGGCACGCTTCAAAAACGCCGCCATCTTACCCTCGCGAAACCTGTTCAGAGACAGTGAAAACCGCAATACGGCGGGGGAAAAGCCGTTATCTTTATGAATTCCATGATCTTTTGTCGGGTTTCACGGTCGCTGGAGGCTGCCTGACGCCTGTCTGTTTCGACCGTCCCCGGTGCCCGCGAGTTCAATCGCGGCCGCCCTCCACAGCCGCGATGGCGAGCCCTCGCAGCACCAGGTCCGGAACGGGGCGGGCAGGGGTCTCGACCAGCGCCTCGATGCCGGGAGCGCCGCCACCCGTCAGCACGAGCACGGGCGCCGACCCCAGCAGGCGCGTCATTTCGGCCACCGTGCGGTCGACCATGGCCGCCACCGCCAGACGGCAGCCGCGCTCGATGGCGTCCCGCGTGTTGTCGGCGAAGGGCGCGCCGGCTGCGGCGCCGCTGGTCGCGGTGTGCGAGGCGAGGTCCGACGTCGCGCCCCACAGCGACCGCATCATCAGTTCAGGTCCCGGCACGATGAAGCCACCGACGTGCTGGCCGTCGCTGGCCACGCCGTCCAGCGTCGCGGCCGTGCCGACGTCGGCGACGCAGCAGGCGCCGCGCGCCAGCCGATAGGCCGCGATCGCCGCGAGCCAGCGGTCGACGCCGAGCAGCCGCGGCTCCGGGTATGCGTTGCGCACACCGCCGGCCTCACGGCGCGTGGCGACGAACCGAGCGGGCCTGCCGGTCTCGAGTTTTGCCGCCTCGGTGAGCAACGCTGCGCTCGCCTCGCCGGCCACACTCGCCACGAACACGCTCTCGACGCCGGGCGTCGCAAAGAGTGCCCGTCGCCAGTCGTCCATCGTCCAGCCGGAGTACGCCGCCGCGCTTTGCACCCCCAGCTGGCCGCGGTCGAAAGTCGCCCACTTGACCCGCGAGTTGCCGACATCGACGAGCAGCATCATGCACAAGCACCCGCTGCCGCACGCAGCGTCACGTCGCCGGCAACGAACCGCTCGACGCGTCCGCCGACGTCGACGCGCAGCGCACCATCGCGGTCGGCACCGAGCGCCCTGCCCTCGACGCCACCCGCCGTCTGCGAGACACAGACCTGCGCGCCCGCCAGCGAGTCGAGCTCGGCATAACGACCCGCGAACGGCGCGAAGCCTTCGCGCCCGAACCGCGCAAGACCGTCGCAGATCGCCCTGGCCAGGCGACCGGCGAGTACGTTGCGGCCGGGCGGGTCGCCGCCGAATGCCTCGCGCAGATCGGCGACGGCCACGGCACCGGATGCCGCGAGGCGTTCACGCGCATCCGCCGGCAACGCGACGTTCAAGCCCAGGCCGACGACGACGCTCGCGGCACCGCCGGCCTCGAGCTTGAGCTGGATCAGCAGCCCACCGAGCTTGCGGTGTCGCCACACGACGTCGTTGGGCCACTTGAGCATCGTCTCGCCGGCACCCGAATCCCGCAGCGCGTTGGCCACCTGCACGCCCATCGCGAGGCTGAGTGCCGACAGATCGGCGGGCACCTCCGGGTAGGTCCAGCCGACCGAGAACGTCAGCCCCGATCCGAACGGCGCGAGCCACGTGCGTCCGCGGCGGCCGCGCCCGGCGAGCTGAATCTCGGCGAACACGAAGCGCGGATGGCCGGCACGGATGGCTTGCGCCGTGTAGAGATACTCGTTCGTCGAGTCGATCGCATCGAGCAGTTCGCATGCATGTCGCAGCCGATAGCCACGACGTTCCTCGCTCACGACGTCCACGCCGAGGCGACGCAGTTCCGCCACCAGTTTCCAGACCGCCGCGCGACTCGAGCCGAGGCGACCTGCCAGCGCGGGTCCGGCATGCAACTGGCCGTCGGCGAGCAGCGCGAGCAGCGCGGCGCGCGACCCGCCCGTCATCGCGGTCGCAGCAGCCACAGGCGTCGCGCGCGGTTCTCGGTTCCCGTCCGCATGCGGGTGATGTTCTGCCTGTGCGTGTACACCACGAACGCCGCCATCGCGATGCCGTAGCCGAGCAGGGGCAGGTTGCCGGGCCGCGCAATGGCGAAGTACGCGGGCAACGACAGCGTGCCGAGCATCGTGCCGAGCCCGACGAAACCGGTGAGCATCACGCAGCCGAGCCAGACGACCAGGACCGGCAGCAGGGCGGCAGGCGCAAGCACTGCCACCGTGCCGAGCAGCGTTGCCGCGCCCTTGCCACCACGGAATTCGTACCAGACGGGATACACGTGGCCCACGACCACCGCGGTCGCGCAGGCCACCGCGAGCCAGCCGCGGTCGAGCGCGGGATCGATGCCGACCAGCGGCAGGTCGATTCCGGGCAGCACGCCCGCTGCCAGCAGCGCCTTGCCTACGTCGATCACGACGACACCGAGCGCGAACCACCAGCCCTGCGTGCGCAGCGCGTTGGTGCCGCCGGCGTTGCCGCTGCCCTGCTCACGGATGTCCACGCCCTTCAGCCGGCCGAGCACCAGGCTGCCGAGCAGCGAGCCCAGCAGGTACGCGATCAGTGTCTTTGCGCCAAGTTCCAGCAAGCGCGCCTCCTGGCCGGGATTCTAGCACCGGCCGTTACGGCTCCCGGCCGCGCCCCGCGTACACTTCCCCGTCATCGATCACTTGCGAGGAAATCGACGTGGGCAAGCTCGAGCAGGATTTCACGGATTATCGAACGCGCATGAACGAACGGATCCTGGCCGAGGACAACCGGGTCGTGAAGCGGATCTACTCGGTGGACTCGCTCGCCTACGGCGAGGACGGCGTGCTGCCAAAGGAGACGAAGGAGCTGCTGGGTCTCGTCGCTTCGCTGGTGCTTCGCTGCGACGACTGCGTGAAGTACCACCTCGTCGAGGCGCGCAAGGCCGGCAACGAGCGCAAGGCCATCGTCGAGGCCATGAGCATCGGTCTCGTCGTGGGCGGCACGATCGTGATCCCGCACCTGCGGCGTGCGGTGGAGTTCCTCGACGACCTCGAGTCCGGGGCCTAGGTCGCGGCCGCGCCCCGCGGCAGGAACACTTCGGCGAGCATGCAGCGTACCGACCCGCCGCCGAGATCCTCGATCGTCGGCACGGGCACCGTTACGATCCGTTCCACGCAGCGCCGAAGGACCTCGAGACTGCGCGCATCGAAGCTGCGCAACGCCCGGTCCGACATGGCAAGCACCGCCGCGCCATCCGCCGCTTCGAGTTCGAGCGAATTGCCGGCGAAAGCAGCCATCTGCGCGCGGCCGATGACAACCACTTCGCGGCCGCTGGCCTGCAGCCGCTCGAGCAGCGGCGCCCGCTGCTCTTGAGGCACTGCCTCGGCGCAGACGATCGCACTGCGCCGACCTATCGAGAGCAGGACGTTCGTGTGGTAGACGGCGACGCCGTCGCCGTCGCTCGCGTCGAAGGCGAACGGCTCGTAGCCAAGTTCCTCGCACAGCTCCGCGAGCACGTCGCGGTTCGTGCGTGGCGACAGGCACGCGTACGCGACGCGGCCCCGGTGATCGAAAACCACGCTGCCGGTGCCTTCCAGAAAGCGTCCGGACAGTTCGTGGTGGCTGAGGTCGAGCAGCCTCGACACGCCAAAGCCTCCGCGCTGCTCGAGCGCGACCAGCATCTCCGTCCGGCGCTCGAGCCTGCGGTTCGGCGCCAGCATCGGATAGAGCACCACCGTTCCATCGTGATGCAGGCTGACCCAGTTGTTCGGGAACACGCAGTCCGGGCAGGTTGTGCCGGCCGGCTCGTCGATCGCGTGAAGCTCGACGCCGGCGCCGCGCAAGGCCGCGACCAGTGCCTCGAACTCCGTCACGGCCAGGTGCCGCACGCTGCCCGGCGGCGCCGGATCGCGACGCTGGAAGCGATTGCTCGCCGCAGTCTCGGGATTCCAGCCGAACGCCGTGGGCCGCACCATCATGACGGCAGGAGCGCACTGGGTCAGCGGCCCCGCGCCGTCACGGCTGCGGGGATCGGCGCGACCGCCCGTGCCGGAATTCATGCCGAGCCCCGCGCCAGCGCAACACGGAATTCGCGATAGAGCGTGTCCTGGCCTTCGGCGGCGGACCAGCGCTGGATATCCGCGAGATCGATATCATGCGCGGCGGCGACAGCCACTGCCTGATCCAACGCTTGGCGATCCCGCCAGTGGTAAAACGCCGCAAGGCGGTCCATGACGCATTGCGTCGGCGTCAGGATCTGGATGCTCAACAGACCCACGGCGCGCTCGGTCCACTCGCGAATCAACTCACGTCCAATCGCGAGCGGCCAGGGCGGAAACTCGACCGTGTACGGGCATTCCGCGTGCGTGAAGTGCCGCCCTTGTTGCCGCGTGAAGCCGAGCGAACCCAGGGCGGCCTCGATTTCGCGGTGACTCGCGGACGACACAAAATCAAGGTCCCGGGACACATACAGGCCATGCGAGTAGATCTGGACCACTGCGCCACCCGACAGCACCGCCGTAATGCCGGCCGAAGTCAACGCGTGCGACACCGTGGCCGCAACTTCCTCGATTGAAGACGATTCGTCCAGGACTTTCACAGCGCCTTGCCGCTCCGTCTGGGCCTGGTTCGGCGACGAAAATATCGTTGCTGCTCGGCGGCGGGCAAACTGTCGAGCGCCGCGTTCAGAAGTGCGCGCAGAGACGGCACGAGTGGATTACGCGGGTTCCACTGATAGAGCCGGGTACGTCCCGCAAGTCGACTGACGAGCACGCCGCCAGATTCCAGCTTTACGAGCTGCTTCTGTACCTGGCTCTGAGCCAGGTCGAAGCTTGCCGCGAT
>PDVJ01000535.1_pt1 | contig 12960 bp, 11 predicted proteins | sample 1369811 | NCBI WGS metagenome assembly PDVJ01 (sample SAMN07795376, study PRJNA414565) | Alkali sediment metagenome, whole genome shotgun sequencing project. | reverse complement strand
TGGCAGGCGCCGAACCGGCGAACTTCCTGGATGTGGGAGGGGGTGCCAGCGAAGAAATGGTCAAGAAAGGTTTTGAGATCATTCTGGAAGACAAGAATGTGAAAGCCGTTTTGATCAACATCTTCGGCGGTATTCTGAGGTGCGACGTTCTGGCGCGGGGAGTCCTTGCCGCTGCAGAAAAGATCGACATCAAGGTTCCCATTATCATCAGGCTGGAGGGGACCAATGTCCAGGAAGGAAGAGCGATTCTGCAGAACTCAAATCTGAAATTCATGGTAGCGAAAGATATGGCAGAAGCGGCGGGCATGGTCACGAAACAAGTGGGAAGAAGTGCGTAAAGAATGGAGTGATGGAGTACTGGAGCAATGGAGTAATGCAAAAGAACAGACTGAACAGCAGTCCTACCAACACTCCAGTACTCCAATACTCCATTACTCCAGGGACGTTAAGGACTTCATTTCGATTGAGGAGCACCTGAGAAGATGAGTATTCTGGTTGATGAAAAGACACGAATTGTGGTGATGGGGATTACGGGCAAGGAAGGCTCCTTTCACGCCAAGCAGATGCTGAACTACGGCGCAACCGTGGCTGCCGGCGTCACTCCCGGGAAAAGGGGACAGACCGTTGAAGGAGTCCCTGTTTTCAACACGATCCAGGAAGCCGTCAAATATGAACGCGTCAACGCCTCCTGCATCTTCGTTCCTCCTCTGGCTGCCGCCGACGCCATCATGGAGTGCGCCTCTGCAGGGCTTGGTGTTGTCGTATGCATTACAGAAGGAATTCCTGCCCTCGATATGGTCAAGGTTATGAGTTTCCTGGAGGACAAGCGGTGCGTCCTCATCGGCCCCAACTGCCCGGGCATCATCTCTCCCGGTAAAACAAAGGTCGGAATCATGCCCGGGCACATCCATCGACCCGGAAGCGTTGGTGTTATATCGAGGAGCGGAACCCTGACCTATGAAGTGGTTGACCAACTCACCAGGGCAGGTCTGGGGCAATCCACGTGCATCGGCATAGGAGGGGATTCCATCGTAGGCACCTCCTTCATAGATCATCTTAGGAAGTTCAAAGACGACCCCGAGACCAAGGGGGTGGTGATCATTGGGGAGATCGGCGGATCTGCTGAGGAAGAGGCTGCAGAGTATGTTCGGCAGGAATTCCGTAAACCCGTGCTTGCCTTTATTGCTGGACAGACCGCTCCTCCGGACAAGCGCATGGGCCATGCCGGCGCCATCATATCCGGTGGAAAAGGGAAGGCCGAAGACAAGATCAAAGCCCTCGAATCAGCAGGGATCACCGTTGTTCGCAACCTTGGCAAATTCGGAGAGGATGCGGTTGCCGTGATGGGCAAAGCGTGATAGAATTCGATTATCCCATCCGGTTTGCGCAATCGCCATGCGCTTTTAGCTCTATAGTGTCTAGAAGGTTGCTTAAAAAGGAGTCCTTGTCGTCCTTGCTGTCATTCCCGAGAAAGCGGGAATCCAATATTTTAAGGGTTTTCTGGACTCCCGCCTCCGCGGGAGTGACGGCCTGATTGCGTTTTTCAGCAATCTGCTGGTAGACAAGAGGTGTTTTGCCTCAGGTGGCCCAATGACCAAGATCGTCGACATCCACGATCAGCTCGAAAAGAAAAAGAAAAAAGAACACCTGGACAAGTACAAGGGAAGGTTGGATTCTATTCAGAAAATCATCCAGTGCTCCTCTTGCCGTTTTCGATGTGCCATGTGCGGCATTCAAGTGACATCGGGTGAAGCGCCGGAGCGCACGCCTTTCGGGTTGAATTTCTGCGGCGATTGCATGGCTGAGTTTGAGGAGTTCGTTTCCGTGACCAAAGGGAAAAAATCCCCTGAGGTCTTCTGGCACAACCAGGAGTGGCTCGAGGTGTGGAGAGCGTGGCTGGACTACCGAAAGGCGATTTCAGCCTTTGTGGCTTCGAGGGAATACAAGCTGCTTCTGGAAGAGCCCAATTCCGATTCTTAAGAATGGAGGTCTTACATGTTCGGTTTAGGAATGCCGGAGCTGATCGTCATCCTGATCATTATTCTGATCGTTTTCGGGGCAGGAAAACTGCCTGAAATAGGTAGCGGGATAGGCAAAGGGATCAAGAACTTCAAGAAGGCTACCCAGGAAAAGCCGGATGAGATCGCTTCACCGGAAGACAAGAAGACCAAACGGGACGGTGAGGCATAAGGCTTCACACCCTAGAACGGGATGTCATCATCCGGGATCGAGACAGGCTCTTCCGTAGGGAAACGTTCTTCGGTGGATCTTGCTGCTCCTCCTTTTCCTGCTGCAGACCCCAGCATTTGCATGATCTGCGCCACAATTTCCGTAGTGTACCGTTTCTTCCCTTCCTTGTCCTCCCACGATCGGGTCTGCAACCTGCCCTCGACATAGACCTGGCTTCCCTTGTGCAGGTACTCTCCGCAGATTTCTCCCAGGCGGGCCCACGCGACGATCTTGTGCCACTCGGTGCGTTCCGTCTTCTCACCGTCCTTGCCGGTCCACTGCTCTTTGGTTGCAACGTTGAATGTGGCGACCGCTTTGCCGCTGGGCGTATACCGGACCTCTGGATCGGCACCCAGGTTCCCGACGAGGATCACCTTGTTGACGCTTGCCATGTCATGACCTCCTGTTTGTGTATGGGTGGGAGTTTAATGGGAAATTAACACAGGCTTTCCTGCCAGATCAAGCGATTTGGTAATTTCCATGTTGACGTCAAAAACACGAAAATGTAAGGTGTTGTTAATGCATGATAATTATGGTCTCTTCCATCTCTGAATTTTGGGCAAAGGGGCTGGTGAACAAGGTTTCAACATAAGACAAATCCGAAATTCGAAAGGACTAAAATGTTAAGAGTGATCCCTCTCGGNGGNCTNGGTGAAATCGGCCTGAACATGATGGCCCTGGAATACGNCGACCATATTCTTGTCATCGACTCCGGCCTTATGTTCCCAGAGGCGTANATGCCGGGCGTGGATATGGTGATTCCGGACATCCAGTATCTGAGGGACAAAAGGGACANTGTGAAGTGGGTCGTCCTCACTCACGGTCATGAAGACCACATCGGGGGGATGCCTTTCCTTCTCAGGGAATTCAATCTCCCCGTGTTCGGAACAAGCTTCACGATCGAATTGTTGAAGGAAAAGCTGAGGGAGCACAATCTTCTTCAAAATGCCCTGCTTCAAAAAGTCAAACCAGGAGAAAGGTCCGAGTTCGGCCCCTTTAAGATCGAATACATCAGAGTCAATCACAGTATTCCGGATGGGGTGGGGCTTGCCATTGATACTCCTGAGGGCATTCTTGTTCACTCAGGAGATTTCAGAATGGACCAGACCCCTGTGGACGGCCAGGCCACGGACCTTCTCAGGTTTGCGCACTATGGCGAGAGGGGGGTCCTCGCGCTTTTCTCCGATTCCACCAATGTGGAGAAAGAGGGTTTCACCCTGAGCGAGCGAGAGGTTGCCAGGACCCTGGAGGGGCTGATGGAATCCTGCAGTGGAAGGGTGATCGTCGCCGTCTTTGCCTCCAACATGACGCGCATCCAGCAGGTGGTGCGCCTTGCCTCCAGGTTCCATCGAAAGATTCATTTTAGTGGAAAGAGCATGAGAACCAACGTGAGGATTGCCAAGGAGGAGGGGCTTCTTCGCATCCTTCCCGATCTGGAAATCGAGGAGCACGAGATTGACCGGTTGCCCGATGACGAGGTGGTGATGATCACCACCGGCAGCCAGGGCGAACCCATGTCCTCTCTCACCCGGATGGCCGAGAACCGGCACAAGGGGATCAAGATCAGGAAGGGGGATATGGTCATCCTGTCTTCACGCTTTATCCCGGGCAACGAAAAGGCCATCACCACCATCATCAACAACCTCTACCGCATGGGCGCTGAAGTCATCTATGAAAAGGTCTCCGCTATCCACTCGTCGGGCCACGCGTACCAGGAAGAGCTCAAGCTGATGCTGAATCTCGTGAAGCCGAAGTATTTCATTCCAGTCCACGGGGAGTACCGGCACTTGGTCAAGCACATCCAGTTGGCCGGAGCCACAGGGATGACCTCCGATCGCCTCATTCTCGTGGAAGACGGCATGCCTGTCTGTTTTGAACGGGGGGAAGCGAGCGTCGCGGAGCGTGTTCAGACAGGAAGGGTCCTCGTGGACGGTAAAGGGGTGGGGGACGTCGGAGATGTGGTCCTGAGGGATCGGAGAAGGCTTTCAGGAGACGGGGTGGTCGTGGTCCTTCTCGGCGTTGATGAGCAGACAGGAGACATCATCTACGGTCCGGAGATCGTCTCAAGAGGTTTCGTGTTCGCAGATCATAGCGGAATCATTCTGGAGGAGGCAAAGTCCCTCGTCCTCCAGGTGGTGAATGAAATCGAAAACCGTTCTCACATTGACTGGACTGAGGTTGCGCCGGACATCAAAAGAAGCCTGAAGCGTTACTTCTTCAACACGATCGAACGGCGGCCTCTCATTCTTCCGATCATTATGCCGGTGTAGAGACTGTGATTTCTCTGCTGTTTGAGGAGAGGCTAGAAATCTGAAATCCGAAGCACGAAGCACGAAATCCGAAACAATATTCAATGACCCAAATTCAAATGACCAAAACCGTGGGACGATGGGTTTTGTTTTGAACATTGGAGAATTTGTATTTTGAATTTGTTTCGGATTTCGAATTTCGAAATTCGAATTTATTCATACTCTGAGACGTGCCCTGGGACTGTTAAAGGGTACAGAAGGCGAGATGTCCCCCTTTTGCGAGGGAATCAAGATTTGCGATTTTTCTAATCAGCGGGTATTGTTTCATTGAGCAACAAATCAAAGAACTCCGGCGGTAAACCTCAGGGTGGAGCAAGGTCTTTGAGGAAAGAGATTCGGGGCATCGTGTTCTTGCTTCTGATGATCGTTCTAGGGGTGAGCCTGCTCTCCTACCACCCTGCTGATCCCGTCTTTGGGATCAAGACGGACCACGCGAAGAATTTTCATAATCTCTTTGGCCCTGTGGGTGCTCACCTGGCAGGATGGATTTTTCGCGCCCTCGGCTTTGCGTCCCTATGGCTGGTCGCTGTCTTTGCCGCCTTGTCGGTTCTTTCCTTCCGCGGCCTTGCTCTTCCTTCCCCTGCCAAGAGTATCACTGCAACTTTTTGCCTTCTTCTCTCCTTTGCCGGGCTGCTGAATTTATATCTTCCTCAGGAAATCGTGTACCGGGGAGGGAAGGTCATCAGCGGGGGTCTGATCGGTTACCTTCTCTCCCGTTTCATGACGAATTTCTTGAACGACTTTGGCGCCTGCGTCATTCTGGGAGGCATCTTCATTATTTCCTTCATGGTCATCACCGACGCCTCCTTTGGGTGGCTTTTTTCGAACCTCTATTCTTGGGGCAACACCCTTCTGAGGCAGCTCAAAGAGATCTCCTTGAAGAAAACCGAACGGAAAAGGAAGAAGAGGGTTCGTGAAGAATACACTGAACGGGAAAAAATGAAACCCAAGCGGCAGGTGACGATCGTCGAACCCAAGCTTGAACCCCCCAAGAAACTTGAACAGGAAGCCTTTCCCTTCATGAATGTTGCAGGGGAGTTCAACCTCCCGCCCCTGGATCTTCTCAACAAACCACCAACCGACAAGCCCGCAGAGATCCAGAAGGAAAGCCTGGAGATGAATGCGCGGCGACTTGAAGCGAAACTGGCTGATTTCGACGTGGAGGGAGAGGTCGTCGAGATTCTGCCCGGTCCGGTGATCACCATGTATGAGCTCAAGCCTGCGCCAGGGGTCAAGATCAGCAAGGTGGCAGGCCTCTCCGATGACCTTGCCCTGGCTCTCAGGGCCCCCAGTGTCCGCATCGTCGCTCCTATCCCGGGAAAAGCGGCGATCGGCATCGAGATTCCGAACAACCAGAGAACCATTGTCTATCTCGAAGAGATTCTCTCGTCCCCTGCGTTCAAAAATTCGCAGCACAAATTGACCATGGCCCTGGGAAAGGACATTACCGGCGCACCTTTTGTCACGGATCTTGCCAAGATGCCGCACCTTCTTGTGGCCGGTGCGACCGGGTCAGGGAAGAGCGTCTGTTTGAATGCGATTATCAACAGCTTTCTCTTCAAAGCCTCGCCGGATATGCTCAGGTTCCTGATGATCGACCCAAAGCGGATCGAACTGAGCATGTACAACGATATCCCTCACCTGCTTCACCCTGTCGTCACGGAACCCAAGGAAGCGACCAGGGCCCTGAAATGGACTGTGGAGGAAATGGAGAGGCGATACTGGCACCTCTCCGATCGCGGGGTGAGAAACATCGAGGCTTACAATCGAAAGGTCGTGAAAGAGAAAAGGCCTCCGACGGCTGATAAGGCGGAAGGCTCGGATAAGCCCTTACCTTATATCATCGTGGTCATCGACGAACTGGCTGATCTGATGATGACCTCTTCCAGAGATGTGGAAGAGGCGATTACCCGGCTGGCCCAGATGGCCAGGGCAGCAGGGATTCACCTGATCATTGCAACGCAGCGGCCCTCCGTGGATGTTCTGACAGGAATCATCAAGGCCAATTTCCCCGCTCGCATCTCCTTCCAGGTTTCCTCCAGGGTGGACTCCAGAACCATCCTCGATGCCATCGGCGCCGAGAACCTTCTCGGCCAGGGGGACATGCTCTTCATGCCGCCCGGCGCCGGCCGAATCGTGAGGATCCATGGAGCCTATATCTCCGAAGAGGAAATCAAGAAAGTGACGGATTTTCTGAGAACCCAGATGAAACCCAACTATGACACGGACGTCATGACCCAGGTGACGCAAGAAGAGGAGGAAGAGGACAAGGATATCGAGCTGGATGAAAAGTATGAGAAAGCCGTGGAGCTCGTGATCCAGACTCGCCAGGCTTCGATCTCCATGATCCAGCGAAAGCTCAGAGTGGGCTACAACAGGGCCGCCAGAATGATCGAGGCCATGGAGAAACAAGGTATCGTGGGTCCTTCGGACGGAATCAGGCACAGAGAAGTGTTTAGCAGAAGAGAGGAATGAAATTTCAATCAGAAAGGCCGGGGAATCCTTAGATGATTAATTTTCTCTGGCAAAGCGAAACCAGTTCTTGCGGGCTGAATCCATAGGCTAGGTATCTTATATGAATAGAAGACATTTAATGGCGTGTTTTTTGCTTGTGTGTTTGCTTCCATGGAGTGCACTCGCTGCAGATCCTGCATTATCCGCGATCCTCGAAGGGATCAGAAAAAGGTACGGATCTGCTCCCGGGTTGACCCTCAACTATGAAAGAGAAGTCATTACCAAATCCATGGCCATGCTCGGCGACCAGGTGAAAGCCGAGACCGCTACAGGCCTGATTCATTACAAGTCTCCCCATCTTCTCAAGTTCCAGCAGGAAACTCCTACAAAGGAGATCCTGGTTACGGACGGCAACCTGCTTTGGTGGTACATCCAGGCCAAGAACCAGGCTCACCGCTACTCTGGTCATCAATTGAGTCAGGAAGTGAAACTCCTTGGCGATATTTTCCAGGGCCTGCGAGGGGTGGAGCAAAGCTTTGTGATCCTGCAGAAGGGGGAGGATGACAAAGGAGCCCTGATTCTGGAAGTCACCCCCAGCCCGTCATGGGGCGACATCGATCACATTGATCTGACTCTCACTCCCGGATCTTTTCACATCCAGAAGGTTGAAATCTTCAACCTCCTTGGAGGCTTGACTCGATTCAAGCTTGGGGACTCCATCAAGGAGGAGAAGTTCAAGGACGACTTCTTCAAATTCACGCCGCCTGCAGGAACTCGCATTATAGAGGAATGAGCCCAATGCAGGCCTCCGGCCGCAATGCTGCGAGTAAGCAGTACGCAGTAGGGAGTATGCAGATTGGATTACTGCCTACTGCTTACTGCCTACTCCTTACTGGAATTCTGCGGCTCTAAAGAGACCCCACCCCCCGGTCCGGGCTCAACGACTTCTACGCACTTTGCGAAGAAGTCGTTGTCTGACTGTCCGCAGCCAGCAGATGATCCACATAGGGCAGCACCGCCTGCATTCCCCGGCAAAGAGGCCTGTATTCAGGGTCTCCGGCCAGAGGATTCAACCAGATCACCGAGTGCACCTTAGCGGAGAGAGTCTGCATTTCCCTTTGGAGCAGGTTTCGAGCCCCCAGGTCCCATCCATCGCTCATGATGACCACCACGGTCCTCTTGTGGAGATGCTTTTGCCCGTAGGTCTCATGGAATTGCTTCAACGATTCTCCTATTCGCGTTCCGCCTGACCAGTCCGGAACTTCGCTGGAGATCCTGCTGAGAGCTTTCTCCACAGGGAGCTTGCGGACAAAGAAGGTGATCCGGGTGAGGGAGGTGGAAAACACGTAGACTTCCGATTGGGAACCGATTCCCCGGAGACCCAGAAGAAAAGGCATCAAGAATCGAACGTAGCGATCCATCGAACCGCTGACATCCGCAAGAATCACCAGCTTCTTGAGCCTTTTTTTCCGCCTCCTATAGAAAAGATCAAAAGGAAGGCCTTCGATCTTGAGGCTTCGCTTCAGGATGAGCCGGAAATCAATGTCCCTGGGTTTTTTCGACCGCTTGAACCGCCTGGACTCCGCCACTCTGAAGGAGGCCATCATGTTCTTCAGAATGAGATGAGCGACCTGGATGTCCCCTCTCTCGAATTGGGAAAGATCTTTCCTCTCGAAAAGCGCAACAGGACTGTAGAGGGTTCCCTCCAGGGACTCTTTTTTGCCCGGAATCAGGACGTCGGCTTTTTCTTCGAGCACACGCTGCGGTTGTACCTCCGGCCCCTTGATCCTCACGCCCCTTTTCTTTAGGGGCCTCTGCAGCACGCCAGAATTCTTCAAAAAGATCCCTGAAGAGCTTCCACTCCATGTCCCCGGTAACCAGGTTGGCCCTCAGGACATTGAAGAAATCATCCCTGTCCTGGAGATTCGTCTCTTCCAAGCCTTTCAACGCATCGACAATGCCGGTTGAGAAAACCTTGAAACCGTGGCTCCTCAAGAACCGCGAAAAAAGGATCACTCTTTCTGCAATGCTTCGCTCCGTCATCTTAATCATGCCCTTCCAGATACTCAGAGCGCTTTGCCTGATCCGACCATATTTCCTCGTTGAACCGCTTGATGTCATCCTGGTACTTGAGGATGCAGCCCAGAGTCTCTCGCACCACATCTTCATCCAGATTTTTTCTTTCCATGGCGATCAGTGCACTCGCCCAGTCCAGGGTTTCAGAAATCCCTGGCTTCTTGAGAAAGTCAAGAGTTCTAATTTTTTCCATAAAATGGGCGACCTGTTTGGCCAGGTTTTCCTCGATCTGAGGCACACGGATTATCACAATCCGGTACTCTTTTTCAAAGGAGGGGTAATCAATCCAGTGGTAGAGGCATCTTCTCTTGAGGGCGTCATGAACATCGCGAGTCCGGTTGGAGGTGACAACAACCATGGGCCTTTGCCTGGCCTTGATCGTCCCCACCTCGGGGATGGTAATCTGGAAATCAGAGAGGACTTCCAGGAGAAACGCTTCGAATTCCTCGTCCGATCGGTCCACCTCGTCGATCAGCAAGACCTGCGGCTTGTCGTTGGAGCTCTGAATGGCCTGAAGCAGCGGGCGTTTGATGAGAAACTCTTCTCCATAGATGACCCGCTCGATTTCTTCTTTTCTTTTTTTCTCCTGCTCCGCGAGCCGGATGTAGAGAAGCTGCTTCGGATAGTTCCACTCGTACAGAGCCGCTGAGGCGTCAAGACCCTCGTAGCACTGAAGTCGAATGAGCGAGGTATTAAACACCTTGGCCATGACCGCACCCACCTCCGTTTTACCGACGCCCGGTTCTCCTTCCAGAAACAGCGGTTTCTGAAGGCGATGGGCGAGAAACACGACCGTGGCCAGGGCCCGGTCCGCAATGTATTGGGCTGACGCCAGTTCCTGGGCGACGTGATCAATGGACTGGAAGTAATTTCCGGGCTCCATAAGCTCTCCCTTCGTGCGGTCAGTTATGCCCTCGTAAAAAGTCCCTGCAGCCGTCATTCCCGCGCAGGCGGGAGTCTAGAACTTCTTGGAGTTCGTGGATTCCCGTTTTCACGGGAATGACAAAGAAGAGCTTTGCCGGACTTCTTTCGAAGCTATCAATTAATTTCAAATTAATTGAAATGAGGCCATTTTTCAAGATCGGATTGTTTCAGATCGGATTGTTTCTTGACAAAGCACTGGGCCATTCCCTATACTTCGGCCACCCCTCTTATTTCTTAAGGGTTCGATAACTTTGTGGCTTTATGCTGTCTCTCCCTCCGTGAATCAAGAGGGAAGGGCAGGAGTAAAAGCGCTTGGGTCTTCTGCGTTAAGGGTTCGGGAGGATGCTCCTCCCCAAGCGGTCACAGGTTTTTTCTTGAGAAAGAGGGAACGCATGAATTCAGTGGTTATCCTTATTTTAGGATTTCTGGTTTTCTTCATCGGGTACCGCTTTTACGCAAGATTCATCGATACCAGAATTATAAAGTCCGATCCAAACAAGGCCACTCCTGCAAAGAGGTATAGGGATGGAGTGGAATTCATGCCCACCAGAAAGGCCATCCTCTTCGGCTACCAATTCAAATCCATAGCAGGCGCAGCCACGGTGGTAGGGCCGATCATTGCCATTCAATGGGGATGGCTTCCCGCATTGCTTTGGATACTCCTTGGCGCCTTCTTCATCGGCTGGGTTCAAGACTACTCGAGCGCTACGGCGGCTGTGAGAAAAGATGGGGCTTCCTTTGCGGGGTTGAGTGGCCAATTGATCTCCCCGAGGGCTAGGATCGTTTTGCTTTGCTTTATCTATTTCTTTCTCCTTCTTGTCGCGGGCGCTTTCGGTGCAATCGTCGTTGACGCTGCCACAGCTCAAAAGAGTTCCCCTATGGCATGGCTCCTTCTTACCATCGGTGGACTACTGGCTGGTCAGATGATCTATCGGTGGAGAAACGATATTATCCTGACAACGGTGGTCACTGTCGGTATCGCTTTATTCGGCATATGGCTGGGAACAGTCGCCCCATCCGACTCTATTCTTGGATATCGTATCGCCAGTAGCAGACCCTTATGGGCCGTCGCTGCGCTCCTCTTCTGCTACGTTTCTGCGGTTCTGCCGATTTGGAGGTTCGCACAGCCGATCAACTATGTTGCGTCTTATATCGTTTTCCTGGGCCTTTTTTTCGGGATCATTGGAGTCCTTGTTCTCCATCCCAATTTCACTCTTCCTGCTTATACAGGGTTCGAAATCGAACTTGGTCCTCTTTGGCCGATCATGTTTGTAACGATTGGTGGCGGGGCCGTCTCTGGCTGGCACGGTATTGTATCCAGTTATGGAACCGCCCGGCAGCTCGAAAACGAACTCGATGCCCGGCCAGTGGCCGGCGGTGCGATGTTTGCCGAGATGATGCTTGCCGTTTTCGCTTTAATCATTGCCGGGACGATCTACGCGTCCTCCTCTGATTATGAGGCAGCCTTGGCTAAGGGACCTATTGGGATCTTTACAGCAGGGGTATCGAAATTCCTGGGAGCCTTGGGGATGCCGGCTGCTGTTGGAAAATCATATGGTGGCGTCATATTAATCATCTTGACGGTGACGATTCTCCAGCTGGTGATTCGATTTATGAGAGTGGCCGCTTCCGAATTGCTGGGTGATATAAGTCCCATCTTTAAGAATGCGCATGTGGGGACCGCGATCGCAGTTTTGCTCACGCTAATCCTTGTGTTGACAGGATGGTGGCAGTATCTCTGGCTCCTTTTTGGCGGATCGAATCAATTGATGGCTTCCATGGCCCTGATGCTGGTGACCGCGTTCTTGATGTCGGAGCGGAAACCGTTTGCGTGGACTTTCTACCCGATGATTTTCATGTTTTTTACAGCCACAGCGGCTCTGGTCGCTACCTCCTACAGTCGCCTCAAAGCGGTTTTCAGCGGAGCGGTGAAAGGCGAGGCCCTTGTGGGCAATATACTGATTGGCTTGGTTGCGATTTTGCTGGTCGTTGCTGCCATTATTCTGGCTGTTGAGGGGATAAAGGCTTTTGTGCGTTATCGATCGAGCTCCTCAAAAGCCCGGGCATCCACTGTAAAAGCATAGCACCCCATAGAGGGGCTTGATCACCTTGTCACTGGCCAAGATGATTGATCAGTATCCGGATCGCCACGTGAAGGAATGCCCGCAGGAGATCCGGGAAAAGATCAACTGGTTTCTCCGGTTTGTTGACGGGAGGAGGATCCTCTTCTGGATTACCTGCTGAAGTTAAAGGATCGAATGGGCAAGGCTCAGGGCCTGCTCACGGACGACAACGTGACGACTTTTTTCTTTTTGTTTGAATAGGTCTAAGAGACTGGAGTATACAAATCCCCACTCATTCCGCTCTTGACAAAGGAGAGGAGAGAGGGGATTTTCAATTTGGAGAGAGCATCCCGGAATGAACCAGAAACATCTGGAAACCGACATCTTGATTATCGGCGGCGGCGTCGCAGGCCTCAATGCCGCACTCACGGCGCGGGAAGCGGGTCAAGAGGTTGTCATCATGGACAAGGCCGTGATTGAACGGAGCGGCCACACTTCCGGCGGCATTGATCACTTTGCCGCTTATCTGGACACGGGACCGACCTGGGATACCCGGCCGGCCTACCTGGATTTTACCGGCCGCAGCGCGCGTGGGGTTACGGACCTTTCCGTGGTGGAAAAAGTTTACTGCGACGAGTTGAAGGCTGCTATTCAGCGTTTTGAGGATATCGGGTGCACCCTCCGAAAATCGGATGGATCCTATTATCGAACTCAGTCTTTTGGCCAACCCGGTCCCTGGTGGATCAACTTCAACGGAAAACGGATGAAACCGCTTCTCGGCAAAGCAGCCCGAAAAGCCGGATGCCGTGTGCTCGATCGAGTCGTTACAGCGGACCTCCTGGTGCATGACGGAATCCCATGTGGGGCGGCAGGCTTTCACATCAGGGAAGGAACCTTTTACGTTG
>PDVJ01000534.1_pt1 | contig 12962 bp, 9 predicted proteins | sample 1369811 | NCBI WGS metagenome assembly PDVJ01 (sample SAMN07795376, study PRJNA414565) | Alkali sediment metagenome, whole genome shotgun sequencing project. | reverse complement strand
GGTCGAGCCGCAGCTTCACGAGGTCTTGCGTGCGCCCGACCAGCACGCAGTGCGCGGCAAGCTGCCCAGCCGGGCCTTGCAGCGCAAGCGCCGCGACGATGGCCGGCCAGTCGCCCGCGAGTGCCGCGGCCGCTGCAGGCGCGGTCGATGCAGCCGCGGATGGCCGGGAGGCTGCCCGCGGTGCGCCGGGCGGCGGGGATACGTCCGAAACCGGAGGCGCTTCGGGACGGAAGGCCAGCATCCTGAGCAGTGCCATCTCGAATCCACCACGCGCATCCGGGGCGAAATCGAGATCGCGCCGCGTCATGATCGCGATCTGGTAGAGGAGCTGCAGATCCTCGGGCGAGAAACGACCCGCGAGTGCCGCGAGAGCTTGGTCCTGTTCTTCGTCTTCGCCGCGCAGGTCCGGTATCGCCTGCAGCAGTGCCATGCGCTGGATTGCGGCCGCGAGCTCACCGAGCGCCTGATCGTAATCCGGGGCCCGCTCATCGAGTTGCTGCACGCAGTTCATGAGGGCCGCGCCGTCTTTCGCCGCAAGCGCCTCGAGGATCGCCTCGACGTGCCGACGGTCGAGGGTACCGAGCAGCGCCCGCACCTCGCTCTCGAGCGCACGTCCACCGCCGAAGGCCAGCACCTGGTCGAGCAGCGAGAGCGCGTCGCGCATGCTGCCCTCCGCGCCGCGGGCGATGGCGCGCAGCGCCGCCGGCTCGAATTCGACCTTTTCGGCTGTCGAAATCGCCGCCAGACGCTCCTGGATCTGCACCAGCGGCAACCTGCGCAGGTGGAACTGCAGGCAGCGCGACAGCACAGTCACCGGCAGCTTCTGCGGATCGGTGGTCGCGAGCAGGAACTTGACGTGCGGCGGCGGTTCTTCGAGCGTCTTCAACAGGGCATTGAACGAGTGCGTCGAGAGCATGTGCACTTCGTCGATCAGGTAGACCTTGTAGCGCCCGCGTGCCGGCGCGTACTGCACGTTGTCGAGCAGCTCGCGCGTGTCGTCCACCTTGGTGCGGGAAGCCGCGTCCACTTCCAGCAGGTCGACGAACCGCCCGGCGTCGATGTCGCGGCAGGCGCCGCACTCTCCGCAGGGCTTCGAGGAAACGCCCTTCTCGCAGTTCAGCGACTTGGCGAAGATCCGGGCGATGGTGGTCTTGCCCACGCCACGCGTTCCCGTGAACAGGAACGCGTGGTGGATCCGGCCCGAGTCGAGCGCATTGGTGAGCGCACGGCGGACATGGTCCTGCCCGACGAGTTCCTCGAAGCTGCGCGGGCGCCACTTGCGGGCAAGGACGAGGTAGCTCATGCGGAGGTCCGGTCTCCTCGGGGCGCCAGTATGGAGGCGGCCCGCGCCAGAATACCCCCGGCACCCGGCGTGGCCGCTACCGTTGCTCCCTTCCGGGCCTGGCGGGGTTTGCGGCTGGCCGTCGCGAGGGATCCGACGCGAGCCACCATGGAGGGCGGCGACTATAGCAGTCCAACCCCTCCACGTCAGCCGCGACCGCGGTACGGCGCGACGCCCTGCTCCGGTATCCACAGGCCGGCCGGCGGCCGGCCTGTCTGCCAGAACACATCGATCGGCATCCCGCCTCGCGGATACCAGTAGCCGCCTATGCGCAGCCACCGCGGTGCGAGGAACTCCACCAGCCGCCCGGCGATCGCGAGCGTGCAGTCTTCGTGGAACGCGCCATGATTGCGGAAGCTCGCGAGATAGAGTTTCAGCGACTTGCTTTCCACCAGCCAGCGGCCCGGCACGTAGTCGATGACCAGGTGCGCGAAATCAGGCTGCCCGGTGATCGGGCACAGCGAGGTGAACTCCGGGGCAGTGAAGCGCGTGAGGAAGAGCTTGCGCGGATGCGGATTCGGCACCCGCTCGAGCACGGCTTCGTCGGGCGCAGCCGGAATCCTGGCCTGCACGCCGAGCTGCGTGAGCGACGCGTAGGCGCCCGCTCGCTTTCTGCGACCTGCCGCCATGCCTCAACCCTTCCGGCGAGCGTGGATCTGCTCGATCTCGTCCATGATTCGGTTCATCTCGCGCATTGCGGCCTCGAACGGCTCCGAGGTGGTCATGTCCACGCCAGCCTCCTTCAGCAGGTCGATGGGGTACTGCGACGACCCCGAGGAAAGGAGCTTGAGGTATGCGTCTCGACCTTTCGCGGCGCTGCCCGAGGCGACGGCCTGCTTGCCGATGATGTTCTCGGCCAGCGTCATGCCGCCGATCATGCTGGTCGCGTACTGGTAGACGTAGAAGTTGCGGTAGAAATGCGGGATGTAAGCCCACTCCGACGCATAAGTGGCATCGACCTGCACGATGCCCTGCTCGGAGCCGTAGTAGTGGCGCAGCAGCTTGAGATACATCGCGTCGAGCGACTCCTTCGTGAGCGGCTCGCCGCGCTCGACCGCCTGGTTGATCATGAGCTCGAACTCGGCAAACATCGTCTGGCGGAAGAGCGTCGTGCGCATCGTGTCGAGGTAACTCGAGAGCAGGAAAAGCCGCGTGGCGTCGTCGCTGGTCTGGTCGAGAACGTGGTGGAAAAGCAGGTTCTCGTTCAGCGTCGAAGCCACCTCGGCGACGAAGATCGCATAGTCCGCGGTCGCAAACGGTTGACTTGCCGCGGCGAGGTACGAGTGCATCGAATGGCCGGACTCGTGCGCCAGTGTCGAGACCTCACCCCAGGTCCCGGTGAAGTTGAGCAGCTGGTACGGATGCACGTCGTAGGTCATCGTGCTGTAGGCGCCGGAACTCTTGCCGGTGCTCGGCAGGAAATCCACCCACCCCGAGTCATAGCCCTTTCGCAGCGCGTCCACGTAAGCCGGGCCCAGCGGGGCGAAGGAGTCGAGCGTGAGCTTCTTGGCTTCCTCCGGTGTGAACTTCAACTGCACGTTCGAAACGATAGGCGCGTAGAGGTCCTCGTAGCCGAGCTGCGGCAGCCCCATGATCTTCTGTCGCAGCCTCAGGTATCGGTGCAGCGTCGGCAGGTTCGCGTGAACGTCGGTGATCAGCTGCGTGTAGACGGACGTGGGGATGTTGTAATTGAACAGCGCCGCTTCGAGCGTGCTGGGAAATTTCCGCACGTCCCTCGTGAAGACCTGTGCCTGCAGGTGCGCGTTGAGCGTGCTGGCAAGGGTGCCGCCGAACTCTCCGTAGCGGGTGAAGAACGCCTTGAACACCGCATCGCGGTCGGCCTTCGACGGCAGTGTGCGGTACTGGGTGTATGCGGCACCGTCGAGGCGGACTTTCTCGCCGCTCGACAGCTTGATCTCCGGGTACGGCATCTCGGCGTTGGTGAACGCCGAGTACACCGTTTGTCCGGTCTGCGCCATCAGCCCCGTGCGTGCAACGATCGTCTCCTCGCTCGTCGAGAGCGTGTGCGGGGCCGCGCGCAGCGTCTGGTCGAAGAACATCCGGTACTGGCCGAGCTTCGGTTCCGCCGCAATGAAGCCCTCGATTTTCTCGCGACCGATCGTGATCAGCTCGGGGCCCACGTACGCGGTCGCCGCCTGCAGATCGGTGAAGACCTGGCTCGCTTCCTGTTTCATCTGCTGGCTGCGGCTGACTCGCGTGTCCTGGTCGTACAACTGGAACGCGTAGCTGTAGAGACGATGCGATTTCAACCTGGTCTCGTCCCAGTCCGTCATCGCGGCAAGCAGCATCGCGGGCGATTCGCCGAGCTTGCCCTGCCACTGGCCGAGCTTCGGAATCGACGTGACCAGATCCTGCTTCGCCGCGACCCAGGCGGCCTCGTTCGGATAGAGGTCGGCCAGGTTCCATTTGTACTGGTCGGGGATCTCGGAGCGTTCGGCGGCCGGCAGCGCAGGAGCCAGCAGCGCGGCCATCAGGGCCGCCAGCGCAACGGGCCTGGAAAAAGACATGTGAACTCCAGATGGGCCTCGGGGCCGTTTTGGGAATCCGGCAGATTGCCTGTCGGCAGTTGCGGCTGCAACGGGCACCCACGGGCGGGGCCCCGGCGACTGCCCGGGGCGGGCGGGACCTGCGCTTGCGGCGGTTTGCGACGTACTGCGCACCCACTGGCCCGGCGGCTACCGCCGCCGGCGCCGGAAGGTTAAGCTTGCTGCAGCGCACCCACCGCAAGGCGCGAGGCAACACGCGAAAGCCCATGGCCATTTCAGTCCGAGTCGGAAAGCCGCCCAGGCGCCTCTATACGCTGCTCGAGGCTCGGGGGCTGCTCGAGGCGGCGCTGCTGCCAGCCTGCCTCCCGTTCCTGCACGCCAGCCCCCGGGGCGACGGCCATCCGGTGCTGCTGGTCCCGGGCTTCACGGCCGGCGACGCGACCCTGGTCGGATTGAGCCTGTTCCTGCGCTCCCGCGGCTATCACGTCGAGACCTGGGGGTTTGGCCAGAACACGGGCTTCAAGCTCAAGTTTGCGCAGGCCCTCGAGCAGAAGATCCGTTTCCTGCACCACCGCCATCGCCGCAAGGTGAGCGTGATCGGCTGGAGCCTGGGTGGCGTGTACGGGTTCTACACGGCCCACAACGCGTCTGAGTGCATTCGAACCGTGATCTCGCTCGGCAGCCCGATGCGATTCTCCGTGGGCGAGGTCAAGGTGCCGATGGTCGTGCAGGCGCTTTACCGCTACTTCGCGCACCCGATGGGGCCGGTGGCCCACGTCGCCAACGTCCGCTCCAAAGTACTCAAGTCGCCGCCGCCGATGCCGTCCACCTGCATCTACTCGATGACGGACGGGATCGTGCCGCCGAGCTCGGCCCAGCTCGACACGAGCGTCGGACAGCACGAGAACATCTGGGTGCCCGGCAGCCACATAGGGCTCGGGTTCAACGCGGCGGTGATGTGGATTCTCGCCGACCGACTCGCGCAGCCGGAGGGCGCGTGGGAGCCGTTCAAGCCGCACGGCGTGGCGGGCTCGCTCTATGAGCGAATGGCCAGCCTGATGCAGGCGGCCTGAACCGTCCCGCCATCGGGCGGTTCCCTCGCCAGTTCAGGCTACGGAACGGCGCGTCCGCGGTCTCGGCTTGGCTTTCAGCTTGGCCGTGGCCTTGCTCTTGGGTTTCCCGGACTTCCGTGCCGCCTTGCGCCGTGCCGGAGCGGGCCGGCGGCTCGCGAGTGCCAGGTACTCCTGGAACGATTCGCGGATGCAGAGCGCGAAGAACTCCGGATCCGGAATCTGCTCGCGGCACGACGTCGGCGAGATGATGATCTGGCCGTCGTAGCTCGTGACGGCGAAGACGAGGCCCATGCCGTCCGAGATCGGCATGATTGCCGAGAAGTAGGTCATTCGCGCGCCATTCAGGTAGAGCGGGATCGCCGGCCCCGGCACGTTGGTGATCGTGCAGCTCGCGAGTGGTGCCCCCTGGCCGATGCCGATGGACGACTCGGCAAGCAGGCGGGCCGAAATGGCGAGCGTCGCGGCAGGCGCGTGCTTGGTGATGTCGGTGAGCTCCTTCGCGCCTACGGCCTGTTCGATTTCCTCGGCGCTGGAGGTATGGTGGTGAACGGCGCGCAGGCGTCGTACCGGGTCCTCGATCTCGGTACCGAGTGGAACACGCAGCATGCTGAGGCCACCGCGGCCGCTCGTCGTGGTCGTATCGGCATTTCGGATGGACACCGGAGCCACCGAGACCAGGCTCGGACCCGGCAGTTCATCGTGGGCCAGCAGATAGCGCCGCAGCGCCCCGCCACAGACGGCCAGCACCGCGTCATTGATGGTCGAGCCCGGCACCAGACCACGGACGCGCTTGAACTCGTCGATCGTGAAGCGCCGCGTCTCGAACACGCGATGGGGAGAAACCTCAGCGTTGAAACGCGTGATCGGCAGGCGATCGGGATGCAGCCACATCTCGCGCAGCGTGCCGAGGATCACCGGGGCGACCTTTCGCAGCACTCGCGTCAGAGGCGCCGCGACCATGAACGGCTGGACCATGTTGTGGAACGCGGCGCGGGCGAGCAGCGACACGGAGCCCGGGGGCGTCGCCGGGAACCACGGCTCGGGAGGTTCCGGGTGGGGCGGCTGGACCGTCGTGTCGTGCAGTAGCGTCGTGATCTCCGTGCCGCCCTTGTCGTCGATGGCCGCGTGGTGGATCTTCGCCAGTATCGCGAAGCTGTCGGGCGGCAGATTGAGGAACGTGTCCAGCCCCTCTACCAGGTAGAGTTCCCAGAGCGGCCGCGACATGTCGAGCGGGCGGGCATGGATGCGCGACGCCTGGATGCAGAACTGGCGCCAGTCACCGGGCTTCGGCAGCGCGACGTGACGCACATGGTATTCGAGGTCGAAGCCTTCGTCCTCGATCCAGTAGGGATAATCGAGCTCGAGCGGAACCCGTAGAAGCTTCTGGCGGAAGATCGGCGAGAGATGCAGGCGGCTCTCGATGTGCTTCAGCAGGCCCTTGAATCGCACGCTGCCGCCAGGGGCGGTCGACGGGTCGTAGATGTAGACCAGCGTGATGTTGGAGTTGGCGTGCCCGGATTCCGCGTACACGAAACGGGCGTCTTCACCGCGCAATTGACGCATGGCGTCCTCTCGGCTCGGCCCCGGTTGGGGACGGATCGAGTCTAGCATCGCCTGCGTGCCGGCACCTCTGCGGATGTCGCATACTGCCGCAGCCATGTCCCGCGCGATACCGCTCACCGACCTCCTTTTCCTTTGGGCGGACCGCAGCGAAGCGCCGGCCAACGTCGGCGTGGTGCTGCTTTTCGAGCCGCCCGCGGGCACCGACCCGCAACAGGCCACGCGCGAGGTCCTGCGCGCGTACCGCGCCATGCCCCCAACGGCACCATTCAACCTGCTGGCCGATGCGCCGCCATTCGGCCTTGCGCACTGGCGTGACGCTGACGCGATCGACATGCGTCGCCACGTGCTGCGCGGCACCCTGCCGGCCCCTGGCACAATGGCGCAGCTGAACGATCGGCTCGCGCAGCTGCACCGTGACATGCTCGACCGGCGCCGCCCGCTTTTCGAGATCCACTTGATCGACGGCCTCGAGTCCGGGCGGTTCGCGCTCTATGTCAAATCGCACCACGTGAGCTGGGACGGCCGCTCGGCCATGGCCCGGATCTTCGGCTCGCTCTCGAGGACGCCGGGCGCCATCCTGACCGGGTTCCACGCGGCACCCGCCGCCAAGCCCGATGACGGGACCGGCGTCGCCCGTGACGTGCGAACGCTGCTGACCCAGGCCATGGCGATGCGCGAACTCTACGCAACGGCCGCAAGGCGGATCGGCGCGCTGAGAAGCGACCCGGACCGACCGCGCGGCAATGCGCCTTTTGCCGGACCGCACACGCGATTCAATCGACCGGTGACGGCCGAGCGGACCCTGGCACAGTTCACGCTGCCGCTGGAAGAACTGCGCCGCGTCGGGCGGGCCCACGGCGGCACGATCAACGACGTGCTTCTTGCGATCGTCGACGACGGTGTGCACCGCCACCTTCGCGACCTCGGCGAAATCCCGCCTGCGCCGCTGGTCGCCATGTGCCCCGTGTCGCTGCGCCAGCCGGGCGACCACGAGCCCGGCACCAAGGCGACCACGCTATTCGTGAAGCTCGGCCGCCCGCGCTCGGGTGTCGGCCCACGCCTGCGCGAAATCGTTGCGAGCACGACGTGCGCGAAGTCCGAGTTGCGCTCGATGTCGAGCGAGGCGTCGCTCGACTTCGCACTGATCGCATTCGGACTGTGGCTGACGTCACGCGCATTCGGGCTGGACGCCTACACGCGGCCGGTCGTGAACTACGTGGTCTCGAACGTGGGCGGCACCACGGGTGCCAACTACCTGGGCCGCTCACGGCTGGTCGGCGCGTTTCCGATCTCGATGGTCGCGGACCCCGCGGGCCTCAACTTCACGACGCTTTCCCACGACGGTCACATGGACGTCGGCATCATCGCGAACCGCGCGGCACTGCCTGACGCGGGACCGCTGGTCGGGCACTGCCTGACCGCGTGGCAGCGGCTCAGGCGTGCGAGGCCCGCTCAGGGCTTGACCTTGAGGAAGCCGCCCGCGCGCAAGCGGTCGCGGACGCGGCGCATGCCGCCGAGCCAGCGGCCGTAGTCGCTCGCCTTGTTCTGGAAGAACCCGAGCACCTCCGGGTGCGTCAGGACCAGGAACCGGTCCTGCTCGATGCCGTCGACGATTGCGGACGCGGCCTCCTCGACGGTTAGCACGCCCGGCAGGGAGCCGGCCGCCGTCTTCTCGTCGAGGCCGGTCATGGCCGTCGCGACGTACTGCGGGCACACCACGGACACGCCGACGCCACGGTCACCGTAGGCAATGGCGAGCGACTCGGCGAGTCCGACCGCGGCGTGCTTGGTCACGCTGTAGGCCGTATCGCCGACCTGGCTCAGCAGCCCGGCAGCCGACGCAACGTTCACGAGGTAGCCCGATCCGCGCTCGAGCATGCCCGGCAGCACCGCCCGGCACGCGTGCACGTGCGCCATCACGTGCACCGACCACATGCGCTGCCAGTCCGCGTCGGAGGCGGAAAGGGCGTCGTCGAGGTCGAGCGCCTTCACGCCGAGGCCGGCGTTCGAGACCAGGATGTCGACGCGACCGTAACGCGCCACGGCCGCATCGACCGCGCCCCGCATGGCAGAAGCATCTGCAACGTCGCATCGCAGGCCGATGCCGCCGAGCTCCGCCGCCGTCGCCTCGGCCATGGCGCCGTCGAGATCCGCGACCACGATGCCGGCGGCCCCGCGCTGCCGTAACTCGCGGCACAGCGCCCTGCCGATGCCTCGCCCTGCGCCCGTGACGAGCGCCACCTTGCCTGCGATCTGCATGGATCAGAACTTCAGGAAGCGCGCCAGTTCGAGCTTGCCGATGTGATTGCGGTGCACCTCGTCCGGGCCATCCGCGATGCGCAGCGTGCGCGAGTTCGCGTACAGCCAGCCGAGACCGAAGTCGTCGGACACTCCCGCGCCGCCGAACAGCTGGATCGCCTGGTCGATGACCTCGCACGCGACGTTGGGCGCGACGACCTTGATCATCGCGATCTCCTTCTGCGCGGCCTTGTTGCCCGCGACGTCCATCTTCCACGCCGCGTGCAGCACCAGCAGGCGCGCCTGGTCGAGCTTGATGCGCGCATCGGCGATCCGTTCACGCCAGACGCCCTGCTCGGCCAACCGCTTCCCGAACGCCGTGCGGGTAAGGGCACGCTGGCACATCTTGTCTATCGTGCGCTCGGTCGCGCCGATCAGCCTCATGCAGTGGTGGATGCGGCCCGGGCCGAGCCGGCCCTGCGCGATCTCGAAGCCGCGCCCCTCGCCGAGCAGCAGGTTGGACACCGGCACGCGCACGTCGACGAAGTCGATCTCCGAATGCCCGTGCGGCGCATCGTCATAGCCGAAGACCGGCACCTGACGTACGACACGCACGCCCGGAGTGTCCATCGGCACCAGGACCATCGACTGCTGGCGATGCCGGTTCTCGTTGTCCGGGTCTGTCTTGCCCATGAAGATCAGGACCCTGCACCTCGGGTCGCCCGCGCCGGAGGTCCACCACTTGCGCCCGTTGATCACGAAGTGATCGCCATCACGCACGATGCTGGCGGCGATGTTCGTCGCGTCCGAAGAGGCGACCGCGGGCTCGGTCATCGCAAAGCCCGAGCGGATCTCGCCCGCGAGCAGCGGTTCGAGCCACTTGCGTTTCTGCGCCTCGTTGCCATAGCGAACCAGCACTTCCATGTTGCCGGTGTCCGGCGCCGAGCAGTTGAACGACTCGGGCCCGATCAGCGAGCGGCCCATGATTTCGCACAGCGGCGCGTACTCGAGGTTCGTGAGGCCGGCGCCGAGCTCCGACTCCGGCAGCCAGAGGTTCCAGAGGCCGGCGGTCCGCGCCTTCGGCTTAAGTTCCTCGACGACCTTCGTCGGCACCCAGGCGTTGCCGTTGCGTCGATTGTCCTCCACTTCTTCGTGGAATCGCGCTTCGCACGGATACACGTGCTGGTCCATGAACTCCGTGACGCGACGCTGCAGATCTCTAACCTTGTCGGAATGCGCGAAATCCATTGTCGTCTCCTCAGGAAAGCTTGAGTCGCTCGACCTGGCTCCAGGCGAGCTCGGCGAGCGGGCGGGCGGCGCGACCGGTCTGCATCGCCTCGGCGCTCGAGGCGTTGCCCTGCAGCGCACGGGCCATCACGCCCTGCACGATCGCGGCGATGCGAAACATGTTGTAGGCCATGTAGTACTCCCAGTCACGCTCTGCAATGCCGTCGCGGCCGGTGCGCCTGCAGTAGGTGGCGACGTACTCGCGCTCCGTCGGAATGCCGAGCGACGGCAGATCGACGCCGGAAAGCCCGCGGAAGATGCCCGGCGGGATGCGCCACACCATGCAATGGTAGGCGAAATCCGCGAGCGGATGGCCGAGCGTGCAGAGCTCCCAGTCGATTACGGCCCGGATGCGAGGCTCGAGTGGATCGAAGATCACGTTGTCGATGCGGTAGTCGCCGTGGACGATGCGTGTTTCGTCGCCCTGCGGGATGTTGGCGGGCAACCAGGCGATCAGGTTGTCCATCGCCTCGATCTTCTCGGTCTCGGATGCCAAGTACTGCTTGCTCCAGCGCGCGACCTGCCGGGCAATGTAGTCGCCTGTCTTGCCGAAATCGCCGAGGCCCACGGCTTCGTGGTCCACCGAGTGCAGTGCCGAAATCACGCGGTTGATCTCGTCGTGCAGCTGCGCCCGCTCGGCTGCCGTGGCATCCGGCAGCCGCGGATCCCAGTACAAGCGTCCGCTGACGTACTCCATCACGTAGAACATCGTGCCGATGACGGACTCGTCCTCGCAGAGCGCGTACATGCGCGCGACCGGGACTTCGGTGCCCGTGAGCGCCTTCATGACACGATACTCGCGGTCCACCGCATGCGCCGACGGCAGCAGCTTGCCCGGCGGCTTGCGACGCAGGACGAACTGCTGGTCGCCGGCGGTGAGCAGGTACGTAGGGTTCGATTGCCCGCCCTTGAACTGCGCCACTTCCAGCGGGCCGCCCAGCGGACCCACGCTCGCCGCCAGCCACTGCCCGAGCTTCGCCACGTCGACCGCGTGTTGCGCGGCCACGGGTTTCGTGTTCGGCTGCATGTTGCTCATCCGTTCAGTCCCGCCTGGCCGATTTCCTGCGCGGCGCCAGCAACCGTGTCGGCAGGATCCTGAAGATCGGTGCGACCAGCGTCCACGGCCACATGGGCACGTAGCGATGGCCGACCTTGCGCTCGATCATCCTCGCCATGATCGCCGCGCCCTTCTCCACCGGAATCACGAACGGACGATTGGCGACGTCCCGGTTCATGTCGGTATCGATGTAGCCCGGCGCGAGCTCGGTAACGACGATGGCCTCGTGATACACCTCGGCGCGCAGCGCCTGCAGGTAGCGGTGCAGCCCCGCCTTGGACGCCGAATACGCGCCCAGGAACGGCATGCCACGCACACCGGCGATGGACGTGATGCCGACGATCTGGCCGCCGCCCTGCGCCCTGAGCAGCGGCAGCGCATGCTCGATCGTCGCGATCGCGCCCGTGAGGTCCGTGTCGAGTGTGCGCCTCACGAGGTCGAACTTGCCCTTGCCGGCCGGCAGCGAGTAACCGACTCCCGCGTTCACGACCACGATGTCCAGCCTGCCCAGCTCGATGGCGGCACGCTGCAATGCGTCGGCGATGCCGTCGAAGTCCGTCACGTCGAGCGTCACCGGCAGTGCCCGGCTCGCGCCGAGGTCGCGAAGCCTGCTTGCCTGCGCCTCGAGACGATCGGCCCTGCGGGCTGCGATCGCGATGTCGTAGCCACGCCGCGCGAATTCGACGGCGAGCGCCTCGCCGATACCCGAGGACGCGCCAGTGATGAATATCGAACGGGCCAATGAAACCTCGCCTAGAACCAGTCGTCGCGCATCGCGAGCGTGGTGTCGTCCAGGCTCGCGAGCAGGTCGAATTGCGGACCCGTCCGGGGCAACTCCCAGCGGAAGAAGTAACGGCAGGCCTGGCGCTTGCCGTCGTAGAAGTCGCCGGACCTGCCATGTGCCGCGCAGGCCTGCTCGAGCCAGATCCAGGCGAGCACGACGTGTCCGAATGCCTCGAGATACACGGTCGCATTGGCAAGCGTGACTTCGATGTTGCCCGCACCGTAGAGCACGCGCGTCGTCTCGACCACCCTGCTCGCGGCGCGTTCGAGTTCCGCCGCGCAGGCGGCGAGCCCCGCATCCCCGGTGCCCCGCGCGCGGGCCAGCGTCCGGGCCATGTCACGGCCGAGCAGCTCGAGCGCGCGCCCCCGCTCCATCGTGACCTTGCGGCCCAGCAGGTCGAGCGCCTGGATCCCGTGAGTGCCTTCGTGAATAGGGTTGAGACGGTTGTCCCGGTACAGCTGCTCCACAGGGTAATCACGCGTATAGCCGTAGCCGCCGTGCACCTGGATGGCGAGATCGTTCGCCGCAAGACACCACTGGGAGGGCCACGACTTGGCGATCGGCGTCAGGATCTCGAGCAGCAGCGCCGCCTCTGCCCGCGCCGGCTCGGCCGCGGCCGTGTGCTGCTCGTCCACCAGCCGCGCGCAATAGAGATTCAGCGCGAGGCCGCCCTCGACGTAGGCCTTCTGCGCAAGCAGCATCCGTCGGACGTCCGGGTGCTCGACGATGCGGACCTGGGGTGTCGCCGGGTCCTTGCTTGCCACCGGCCGGCCCTGCGGGCGGTCGCGGGCGTATTCCAGCGATTCGAGGTACCCGGCGTAGCCGAGGGCCACGGCACCGAGACCCACGCCGATACGCGCCTCGTTCATCATGTGGAACATGCAGGCGAGGCCGCGATGCGGCTCGCCGACCAGATAGCCGATCGCCCCAGGCCGGCCTTCGGGCCGGAATCGGCCCTCGCCGAAGTTGAGCAGCGTGTTGACGGTGCCCCGATAGCCCATCTTGTGATTGAGGCCAGCGAGCGTCACGTCGTTGCGCTCGCCGACCGAGCCGTCCGCCCCGACGAGCCGGCGCGGCACGATGAAGAGCGAGATCCCCTTCACGCCCGGCG
>PDVJ01000533.1_pt1 | contig 12963 bp, 12 predicted proteins | sample 1369811 | NCBI WGS metagenome assembly PDVJ01 (sample SAMN07795376, study PRJNA414565) | Alkali sediment metagenome, whole genome shotgun sequencing project. | reverse complement strand
GGGTTTCGCGAACAAGACGAACCAACTTCCTTCTTTCTTTGAGGTTCACGTCAGCCGCCCTTACGAGAAGGTTGTAGTTAAAGGAATTCGCGACAGCGGAAAGGGTTTTTATAGAACAGGGGGCAATAACCATTCCGTCAATCTGAAAGGAGCCGCTGGCAATTGCAGCGCCGACATCATCCACGTCGTATATTATTGAGGCAAAAGGATCGAGGTCTGCCATGGTGTACTCTGTCTCAATGAGCAGATTCTTAATGGCTGACGAGGTAATAACAAGGTGGGTTTCTACCCCGCTTTCGAAGAGGGCCTTCAGCATCCGAACTCCATAGACTACCCCTGTTGCTCCTGATATGCCCACAACAATCCTACGCATTTAGCACCTCCCGTCAAGCTTGTTCACGCATTTAGCACCCCCCGTCAAGCTTGCTCATAATGGCTTCAATCCTTTTTATATTGCCACTGACGACCTTTGCCCGTTCCTCAATCGCTTTGCCCTGGATCGTTGCGTTGATCCCGATCTTTGTGACCCCGTATATATCTTCAACAGTCGGGTCTATGGGTTGCCCCTGGAGCTTGTTGATAATGATAAAATCCTCGTCTGCCTTGCAGCGGGTAATAACGGCCCACTCTACATCGTAGGGATCATCGGCATTCACGTCATCGTCCACGATAATCACCTTTTTAATCATAGGAAAGGAAAGGAGGAAGAGGATGAGGTTTCTGATTTTGAACTTCTCAGTGGTCTTGACGTTGACCACAAGAGAAGAGCCGAATGTTTTTGGAACAAAGGTGATATTTGTAATAAATGAAAAGAGCCTTTTCGCGCTTTCCTCAAGATGGGCCCGGCTCACAAAGGTAAGGTACCTGTCTGCTTCCGGACTGGTGGGGAGAAGGGCATGGTATATAGGAGAATCTCTGTGATACAAATGTTCGACAACAATGGTCGGTGTTTCTTGAAGGGAAAGGTAGTAACCGCTGATCTCACCCAAGGGGCCATCTTTTTTACCCCTGGTATCGTCAACGTATCCCTCCAGAAGGATTTCTCCTGCAGCCGGGACATCAATACCGGATTGCAGGGCAGTGATGACTTCCACCCCTTTTCCCTTTAATCCTCCCGCCACCTCAAGCTTATCGTTTCCCGGAGGCACTTTGAGTGCCATCGAGATAAAGAGGGCAGGGTCCACGCCGATCGTAATTGCGACTGGCATTTTCTGCCCCCGTGATCTGTATTTCTCGTAAATAGTCGTCAATGGAGGGTTGAGAAGGGCAACGCCCAACAGATTCTTCCCCCGGTATTCCATCCTGTGAATTCCTCTCCCGACGATCCCTGAATCCGGGTCGGACGAAGAGACAATACCTGTTGTGATGAAGGGAGCTGAATCCTTTTCGTAGTGCTTTAGAATCGGGATAAGATCTATGAGGTTTTTTCCCGATACGTCAAATTTTTTCAACTTCTTTTCAGATATATGAACTGTTTTCTCTGATTTTTGTACCCCGCGAATAAAAAATTCGTAAGGATTTTCCGTATTGAAAAGCTCCTTAAAGATGTCGTGGGAAGGGACGAGATTGGCGACAAGCTTACACGTATAACCTTTCACATCCTCAAAGAGCAGTATCTTCCCTTCCCACGAAAGCTTTTCAATAAGAGCCGGGATATCTTCCCGGTAAACCTTCTCCTTGATGGTGAGGACCCAGTTTTTTGCCTTTACAAGATCCAGGTACTCTTTCAGGGAGCTAACCACTTTACAGTCCTTTCGGTATGACGTTCACAAGTTCCAGGATCTTCATGGAACAGGGGGTAGGGACGAGCTGACCCCTGCCGAGGCGTATCCAGACCTTCTCGGGATATTTCGCCGGGTCCTTTGAAACGATAATCCTTGCGTGGGTGGAGCGGTATTTGTACTTGCCGGGAGTAAGATCACGGATCACTGTGAAGCGTTCCGTTTCTTCCGGCATATCTGTGAAGTTTACGTTAATATAGGTATCCCATTCTGCCATGATATCCTCCTAATCCTTAAATCCGTATGTTTTCCATTTTGCGATAACTTTCTCCTGAATATCTTTCGGATAGACGTTGTCGAATGATACTTTAATTGGAATATCCGAAGTTGCCCAGTCAAGAGGGAAAGTACAGTCAAATATAACCTTGCCGGCAACGCCGAGACGTCTTTCAGCCGGTGTAGCAAAGGGGTTCAGCGGGGTGCCGACACCAAACTTCTCTATCCTTATGCCGTTAACGGGGTGGCATTTAGTACTGAGCGCATGTATCAACTCATCCTTGTCATAAATATCTGTTTTTTCATCAACAACTACAAGCATATGGAACCAGGGACCCAGCTTGCTGCCGAATACGAGCTGACCAATCTGTGTAGCAATGTTTGCATACGCAGGTTTTACACCGACAACGGTAAGGTGATGTGTTGATTCCGGAAGCATATATACGCCGGTAATCGGAATGCCCTGATCACGTAGCATTTTATCCATTTCCAGGCCAAGAGAGAATGATCGTAAAAGCTGACCTTCATCTGTCGGTGTTCCCATATTGGACATAGCCATAATAGGTTTTTTTCTCATGGTTATTGCCTTAACATGGTACACGGTTCTGGGTTCACGGGGACTGGTTCTGTAACCGGTGTACTCGCCGAAGGGGGCTTCATCGATAGTAACCCCCGGTACAAGCACGCCCTCGATGATGATTTCGGCATGTGCCGGAACATAAAGATCACAGGTAACGCATTTTACTACTTCTACAGGTTCTCCCATAAGCTGGCTTGTAAATTCATCTTCCGGAATCTGTGCAGGTGCACAGCTTGCGATTGCAGAGAGAGGATCGGGGTTAATGACCACTGCAAAAGGCATGGGGATGCCCTTTGGCTGATATTTATTGTGCCACATTTTCCCCATATCGGAGAAAGGAAGTACCGGACCTACCATGGTCTTTTCATCAAAGGCCATCTGACGGTACATACCCCAGTTGACAAAAGGAGTGTCAAGATCCTTAGCTACTACAAACTGCCATGTTCCTATGTATCTGCCACCGTCGCCGTCATGGACCATAGGTGCAGGGAGATTCAAAATGTTTGCGTCATCTCCCTGGAGTACAACCTCCTGACATGGTGCATTTGTGATAACCTTCGGGGGATATGATTTCCCGGTAGTTCTGCGCAGATACTCTGCGGAAATCTCGGGAATGCGTGTGTCAGGATCCATACCAAAGGCAATTGCAAGCCTTCTGTATGTTGCTATTGGTGCGCCAATGCATTCAAAACCCGGATAGTCTTTAATGTTTTTATAAAAGACAGCAGGGCCTTTCTTCTCACATGTTCTTCGAACGATTGCGCCCATCTCAAGATCCCAATCGACCTCTTCGTTCACGGTAATGGCATCACCGGTCTTCAACAGTGCTTCCAGGTAACTTCGGTTATCTTTGTAATATTTGTACGCCATGTTTCCTCCAGTTGGTTGTTATTTGAATTCTCCTAAAAAATTGTCCCATTTTCCCTGGGCCTCAAGTATAAATTGTGCCAACTCCCTCACAACTCCCTTTCCCCCGCCCACGTTAGTTACATAGTCGGCTATGTCCCGAGCCTCCTGGGAGCCATCGGCAGGTGCTACGGAGAACCCACTGCGCTTCATGACTGCAAGGTCGATCATCTCGTCGCCTGCATAACAGATGTCTTCATCCTTATAGCCTGTTTCCTGCTCAAACTGGTCGACTCTCGCCATCTTTGCCCCTTGGCCCCAGAGATTTTCGGGAGGGAGTTCGTAAATCTTAGCCATCTGTTCGTCTGCGCGAGATATCTTTGTTGTAAGAAACGAGACGCCGATCCCTTGATCGACAAGAGCCTTTATCCCCATACGGTCATGGAGGGAAAAGGCCTCCGATTTTATCCCTTCCTGGGTGTAGAACAGGGTATTATCGGTCATTATTCCGTGGATGTCGAGAATGACAAACTTCACTTTCTTTGCTTTCTCTATTGCTTCCGCTTTAGATTTTGCCATTGTAAGCCCCCTATTTGTATCCCATTTTGGTAACTTTTCCCACCCATTCATCCCATTTACCCATGGCCCGAAGGATGACTTCACAGACCTCTCTCATGGCGCCTCTGCCGCCCTGATTATTGGTGATGTAAGAGGCAAGAGCTTTTACCTCATCTTTCGCGTCCGCTGTTGCGACACCGAAACCGACCTTCCTCATGATGGGGATGTCTGAAACCTCACAGCCCAGGTAGCCGACCTCGTCGTAACCTATGCCCATCTCTTTAATCAGTTCATCGAGTTTTGCGGCCTTGTCGGTTATGTTGAAATAGAGTTTGTCGAGTTTGAGCTCCTTGGCTCTGAAAAGCCCCTCGCCATCGATTGAGGTGGTATCGAGAAACGCGATCTTAATATCGTTGGCCGACAGCGATAGATCGCCGAATCCATCCATGTGCCAGAAACCATAACGCCTGTTCCCTTCAATATCGACAATAACGTTATTTGTCGTGAGGGTCCCGTGAATATCGTGGCCGAAAAGCTTGACCTTTCGTGCCCTTTCCTGGGCGTTGTTCATATCCTTTTCAAATCCCATTCTAAACCTCCTCCCCTATTAGTCTATACCGTATTCGTTCCATTTGGCCTTGACCTTGTCGAGCATTGGCTGATTAAGTTTGATCTCTGTTGGTTTTACTTTCCATTCGTAAGGGATGGTTGCATCAAGGATGATTCTTGATGTGATGAACTTGACTTCATCTGCCCCAATTGCCGGGTCAAGAGGTGTAGACCTTCCTCTGTTAATAATCTGTGTGCCTCTAGCCGGGCTATAACGGGTGCCGAGAGCCCACCATACCCTCGGAAGATCGTCTGCTTCGATATCATCATCCACGATAATGACCATCTTGACTCCGTATGTACCTGTATTGCTTGCAATAACTGCTGCGCCCACCTGGTCTGCATGTCCCGGGTACATCTGCTGTACAGAGACAACGACAATAAACCGCCCTGATGCTTCCGGCAGGGTATAAACCGACTTGATGCCCGGAATCTGCATCTTATCGCCTACAGGCCGGCCTACGCTGGTTTCCCAGAGTATAGGATTGTTTCTGTAGTATACCCGTTTAACATCCAGGGCCGGTTTGGGAATTGGCTTGATAAGTTCTTCTGTGTAGGAACCGGTGTACTCGCCGAAGGGGCCCTCGTTTCTCAACTGGGTGGGATCGATCTCTCCCTCTAGAACGATCTCTGCAGCGGCAGGGATCGGGAGTCCGGTAACCTGTCCTTTAACAATTTCGACGGGTTCACCGCGAAGGGAACTTACCACATCATATCCGCTTTTTGCTCCGGACACTGTGGCAGCGCTTGCGAAAATATGCAGCGGGTCTCCTCCGATAATTGCGCATGCAGGCATCTTTTTGCCCTGTTTCGCATACTTTTTCATAATTCTGTCGGCTGTTTTACCTTTAAGGATCTGTACGCCAACGGATTTGTCATCAAGAATACCCATACGGTATGTACCAAGGTTTACCTTGCCGTTTTCCGGATCCTGGATAACCATAAAAACTGCTGTACCAAAATAGCGCCCGCCATCGAGTTCATAAAACTTGGGTGAAGGGAATGCAAATGTATCAATCTTATCCCCATCAACAATATTTTCGAAAATTGGGCCCTCTTTTACTTCCTTTGCCAATATGACATCTTTAACGGAAAGACTTACCCATTCTTTTGTCAGTTCAACAAGAGAAAGCTTCGGATCTTTTCCAAGAATCATCGCCAGCCTCTGGGTAGTGGCAAAAGCTCCTGTTAAAACCGGGCTGGAATATCCTTTTACGTTTTCAAATAAAAGCGCCGGTCCTGATTTTTCTTCAGCTATCTTACAGATATGTGATATTTCCAGGTCCCAGTCAACCTCTGTCTTTACTCTCTTTAATTGCCCGACTTTTTCACACTGTGCTACAAAGTCTCTTAAATTTATTTCTTCTTATACTTCATAAGAAAAAATTATGTTCTCTTATTCAATGAATTCTCTCATTGTTTTTTATGAAGTGGTTAAATTACGCAGTTTCTCCAAGGCCGCTGATGTGCTTTTCATGACCCAGCCGGGTGTATCCAATCATGTAGCCCAGCTTGAAGCCCAGACAGGCCGTGCCCTCCTGAAAAGGGAAAAGGGAAAATTCCAGTTAACCCAGGAAGGCAGGATCGTTTTTAAGTATGCAGAGAAGATTGAGTCTTTGGCGAAGGAACTGGAACAAATGATAAAGGGTTTGCAACAAAATCTCAAGCCTCTTCTTAGGATTGGCTCCCCTCCGGTGTATTCTCGCATAGTCATGCCATACATATTGAGCAGTTTCCAGAAGGTCTATCCGGAAATCATGATAAGGCTCGATGTGGGTGGATCTGGTGAGATGGTGAGCTCGGTATTATCCATGCAGAATGATATCGTAGTGGTTGCGAATACGAGGGCATCTAAGAAACTCTATGTCATGCCTTTTATTAAAGAGGATCTTGTCCTTATCACCTCAAAAAATCACCCTCTAGCAGGAAAGGGTCCGTTGTCTTTAAAGGAGGTCGAAGCCTATCCGTTTATCATGAGAGAGGAAGGCTCAGGAACTAGAAAGGCCGTTCTTTCTGCTTTCCAGTCTATGGATATAAACCCTCCAGGTATTATCGAAGTTAAGAGTACGGAGTTCATCAAGGAATGGGTTTCTCAAGGGAAAGGTGTATCGGTCCTTGTGAAGAGGGCAGTGGCTAGCGAAGAATTGCAATCCTTGAGCGTTATACCTCTGAAAGAACCACTCTCAATGGAGATCTCGGTCTGTTTTTTGAAAGCGAGAAAGAATGATCGAACAATTCAGAAGTTTTCAGGTCACCTGAAAGAACTCAGCCAGAAACCCCCATTCAAGACCGCTGATTAGTGGCTTGGCCTAACCAAAGAAGGTTTTGTATTTTACTATAATCTGCTCCTTAATTGCTTGGCAGAGCATCGTGATCGTTTGAATATCCTCATCAATAAGGCCATCCCAGTGTATACCTGCCGCAATAACGGTGTTTCTCCCGAGCCTCCTGGCAAGCTCCTCAGACATGAGTTTTGCAACCGTATCCTCTTTGTGCCCGACAAAAGTAAACACAGAGCTTGTCGCAGCAAGCTGTGCGGGATCGCGTAAGCTCGCGCGCACCTGTGCCATACCCACAGCACCCACATGGGGCCTTGTGCCACCCCAGAGAATCACGAGGCAATCAGGGCCGAGTTCAAAAACCTTCGCCATAACTTGAAACTTTCCTTCTCCTTCGGTTACGTCAAAGGATCGGACCTCTGCTGCCGTATGTTCATCTCCGGCTGTCATGCTCAGCCCCTGCCATGAGTTTTTTGTTGAATCATGGAATGAAGCACTTCTACTGCCCTTTCAGCAAAGACCGGTTCGCAGATATGTGCATCCATCTCCTCTACAGGAATATGAGGTAACAGAAGTCCTTTTAGTGTTCGTGTGAAGAATTCATCTATTACAGGATCAAAGAGCGCTGCCCCTTCCTTGTCTGCGTTCGACCATCCTTTTTTTGGAATCAGCACATGGACTGAATTCTCGGCTTTGTTCAGTTTCTCTGCAACAATACGGGCAAAAATCTCCATTTCACCCTGTTCCATGCGAACGCAGAACCTGGCGTCATGGCCGTGAGTCCGTCTGCCCTTGAGCGAGTCCGGCATGGGATAGACAGGGCTGAAGACTGCATTGTCAAGGCCTCCCGGGGAAAAGACAATAGGAACACCAACTTTGACGGCGGTTTCAAGCCGGGCTGGTCCTATCCCCCTACAATAGCCTCCAAACATCTCATCTGCAATCTCGTGAGGGGTGAAATCCAGTACACCTGCTATCCGACCCTCGGCAATCAACTCTTCCATTGCCATACCACCGCAGCCGTTTGCGTGAAAACCGAGCATTTCGTATCCTATTGACTGCAAGAAAGGCTCGGCGTTCAGGGCCACATCGGAGTTGATGCCGTAAGCAGTGACGGCCACCATTGGTTTTTCGTTGCCAAAACTGCTTGTTCCCCCCATCATTCCGCAGACGGCATGGGAAGCCTGTTTCAGGATGAGACGAATGAAGTCATTCATCCCGAGAAGATCGGCAACGGAATGAAACATAACAATATCTTTTATGCCGATAAACTGGCGAATATCCCGAGAGGCCACGGTAGAAACGATTACTTTTGGAAGCCCGAAGGGTAGGGCACGCATGATCGATGACACGATTGCCGTACCGGTCCCGCCACCCAGTCCGATCACACCGTCAAGCCTGCCTTCATGAAGAAGCTGTTTGGCAAGGATTGTGCCACCATCCTCCATCGCCTTTACCGCGCTTGCCCGATCTTTTTTTGCTATCAGTTCATGCAGATTAGCCCTGGCTGCTTGTGCGAGGTCATCTCTTGTTATGTCTGGAATGAATGGTGGTTTTTCGAGGGTGCCGATATCCATGGTTATAGGATGTACTCCAAGGACTTGTGCACAATCCCGGACGAACTCTGTTTCCCTGCCCTTGGTATCCAGAGTTGCTATGATAAGCAGGCGCTTCTGCATTTTCACTCCTAAATCTTGACTTTAATGGGAGTGGTTGCCCTTTCCATGAGCAGATCGAATCCGCTCTTCTTGCCGAGAACCGGTTCCTTCTTCTTCTTGCCCCACACTGATTCAGGTCGGGCCTGGACGAGGAAGATATTGTCCGGGAACGGGAGGCTTGCAGATATGGAAAACTCTAAATCTTGAGGAACACCGAAGTGGGCTTCCACCTTTTTGGCGATCTTTGTAAGCTCTATGACTTCCCGGTCCTCAAGACACTGGACTTTTCGCATGTCTGGAGGCAACTCCTTGTATTCCATCGCGTTGGTCTCGGGATTGAGGGCAAATTCATGACCTTTGTCGGAGATGATCTTTTCATCAATCTCGTAGGTTATCTTGTCGACAAGATACCGGTCCGGCGTCACACTGCCGGAGACAACAGCTTCACCGAAACCGAAACTTCCTTCCATTGCAACCTTTGACTCATCACCGTTCACAGGATTCAACGTAAATATGACGCCTGCTGCCCTTGCGTCAACCATCGTGAGAACGGCAACCCCTATGGGATCGTAATACAAACGCAAACCCAGCCTAGCCCGTGCGATAATTGATCGTGTGTTAAACGTGCTTGCCCAGACCCGGATTACGTTCTTCACTACATCATCAGACCCGCAGACATTCAGGTACGTTTCGTACTGTCCGGGGTGACTCACCGGGCCTGCTGACCGGGTCGCAACGTAGACCTTTTCCTTGCCCGCCTGTTGACAGAGCTCACCATAATAGGCTCTTACCGTCTCTTCCATGTCCGGTGGCATCTTGATGGATTCAACCATTCTCCTCATGGCCTTGGATGCTTCGTCGTACTTCAGTGTGTCGGCAACGTTGTCCGGATCAGCGTTAAAGGTTTTGAGGAAGTGAACGAGCTCGTCCATGGCCTTTGTCTCTCGCATGAACCTGTCGTAAGCCGTTACACCCAAGGCGAACCCGGGTGGAACGTGAAACCCAGCCTTTGTCAGCTCTCCTAGGTTGGCGCATTTTTTGCCAACTATTGTGTTGTCGTTGGTGCCAAGTTCTTTCAACCAATAAATCCATTTCTCCGGCATTGTTACCCCCTTGTTTTTCAAAAGGGGCCGGGCAAATACTATGCCTCGCCCAGCCCCCGTTTTGTTCGGTTCTATGCTCTTTTCACAATTGTTACGATACCTGTACTCCCATCAAGCCTGATGATGTCACCAGTCTTTATCACTTGTGTAGCAATGCCTGTCCCGGTAACAGCGGGGAGACCATACTCCCTGGAGACAATGGCTGCATGGGATGTGAGGCCTCCAATGTCGGTGACAGCACCCTTGATCTTGGTAAAGACCGGTGCCCACGACGGGTTGGTGGAAGGAGAGACCATGATCTCGCCTTGTTGGAGCTTAACAACGTCTGCGAGGGCCTTGAGAACCCGAGCAGGTCCTTCAGCGATACCTGCTGATGATGCAAAACCCTTGATTTCTGACAGATCGGCTGCTGCTTCGCCACCGCCCTTTAGCCACTCTCCAACTTTATCTGTTGTGATACCCCAGAGCATAACAGTAAAAGGCTCAGAGATTTCTTCCGGTGGTGTGCCAAGGGCGGGTATTGGGACCCATTTCCTGGCTGCCTCGAGAATCTTCTCCCGTTTTGCTGCTGTCTCTTGCCAATGTTTTGACCTTGTGGGAGCTCCCACGCCGAGCGCCCAAGCGGTTGCAAGGTCTTCGAGGAGTATAGGCACCTCGAAGCGGTTGAAAAGATAGATATCGTCTGCATTCTTCAACATTCCAGTGTTTACCATTAGGTTGCCGAATTCCCTGATCTTTTCAAACCAGATTGTGTGGAGCCAGTGCTCTACCCAGAAGAGGTGGTCTTCTGCATAGCGGTAGATTGTCCTGACGATGTTATACGCATCATCAAAGGATTTCCTGTCTTCATCTGTTTTGATGAGCGCCTTGTACTCCCCAACAATCCTGTCTCTTTCTTCGGAGATGTCCTTGAGAAGCCTTTCGATCCGCTCCCCTTTCTCTGCCCGCTCTACGTAGCTCTGCAGATAGCTGAAAGGCACTTCGGGCTTGTTGATCCAGCTTCCCTCATAGTGGTACCAGCCGCTTCCGCAGGAAACGTAAAACCAGGGATTCTGAACCCTGTCATACTCCTGAACCCACAGTTTTCCGGCGTCGGTTTGTTTCAACTCAGCGAGCTTGTCCGCTGGCGAAATGTTCTTTTTCAGGATTTCATTTACCGGTGGTTGAGAAACTGCTAACCTTGCTAACCGGCATAGCTCCTCTTCCGGTCGGAACATGGAAACATCGGCCCCTGCCACCATCTTCCCTATGGTGCTCTCCTTGATGCCCGGAAATAGTTTCTTTGCAGTGTCCACAAACATAAGATACGCGAGGTAAGCGAGGTTCAGGTATTCGAAGTGATACTGCCATGCCTTAAAAATCTGGCTGATGAGAGTATTGAAAGATTCAATCACTTCATAGGCTTCGGTGTACCCTCTCGGTATAGGGAAAATCTGGTCATCCGGTACGTATTTATTGAGTTTCTGCGGGATTTTTACTGCCTCCATCTCCTTCCCAAGGGCCTGGAACTTAACGATCCATGCATCCCACATCTTCTCGTAATTCTCAAAGACGTAGAATACCCGTTTTCCAAAAAGCTCGGCCTTTTCACCGATGATTTCTGGCGGTGGCGACTCAACCGGGGTTATGTACATGTAGCAGCCAAGCATGCGCTGCGCTATGCCCTGTGCGGGAGGTATACAAAAAACCCTTGTTGTGTAACCCGAAAGGGATATCTGCCAGGCCTCCTGGAAAATATCGTCAAGAGGATACATAGGCTCAGGAGCATGAATCTTGTCCTGAAACCAGAAGTGCCTCTTTTCCCAATCTTCCCTGTCTTTACTGAAATGACGTATTGCAGGATACATCTCTTCCCAGCCAGCTAATTCCGGTGGTAAAACTACTTCTTCTGCAAATGGAAATTTCTTTGCTTCTGACATAAAGCCCCCTTATATTTTTTGATTTGTGGAAATTCACTCTTGATCTCTAAGCTTTATCACCCCCTTTGAGTTAAAACCTGGCGGGTTACCTTCTCATATCATCTTGATAATTCCAAGGTATTCAAATCTTCATGATATAAGTTATTGATACATCCGCCCTGCAACCTAATTATATCTCATAGTCTGCAGACTGCAAATATATTTTTTAAAAATTTAGGGAGCAGCGAAGGGCTGCCCCCTAAATTGGGCACTACAATGCTTCCTTAGCCTTGCGGTGGCTTTGGCTCAGTCAAAGGCCAGAAGTTGAAAAAGCCTGTGAATGAAGCGATGACAGGAAAGGTAAAACCGAGCAAGGCGGTTGCAATCCAGAGCTCCAGCACATAACCGGTGGCACCTCCGCTTGGCAGAGTACCGGCGACGAGGGTGCTAAACCATAGATAGATATAGTACATAACAACCGCAAGGATAATGTTGAGAATGATCAAGACTATCCCCTTCCCTGGTTGTTTTACGGTCTGAACCGGTGCGGTCTGCATCAGGAGTAGCATGATGAACTCGCCAAAGATTATGCAGATAGGAACCTTCAACGTGTATACAAAAATGTCCATCCCTATGCCTTCTACGAAGATCCGTTGTATTATCAATGAGACGATTATTACAATTATACTTACAACAATACCCCAGATAGGTTGTTTACCAAATGCTGGAGCTTTGGGCGGGATCGAGCTTAACGGCCAGAAGTCGAGCTCTACCCAAGCCAAGATGACGGCAAGGCACGTGAGAAAAAAAGCTAAGCTCCAAAACGCAAAGAAAGCTCCGCTTGGGGGCGCTACCGCTGCATAGAAAGGAGCTCCCTTCATGAAATCAAAATTGAACAATGTCTTCCAGAGGATATAGGCAACCGCGTAAGAGACGATAAGCGTACCAAAGCCCACAAAAGCGGGGTGATTGCCTTTGATGCCAGCAGCCGGCCAACATCCAAACACAACGACGCACCAGAATGTCATAATTACGGTCATAATTGTAAAGAATATGAGAGGTGGAGTGGGGGGCGTCACAAAAGCTCCCACGGTCTTGATCGAATATCCTGCGACAAGAGCCCCGATGAGTATGTTGAAAAAGAGAAGATACACCCCTTTAAAAGGCTGCTCTAATTTTGCGGCCGGTGCCGGGTAGTTACCTTGCCAGACCATACCCATGATGATCGAAGTGGGTATGAGACACATGGCTAACTCGCCTGCCCAGGGGATAAATGTCTCTGGCTTAAACCAAGTGATGATGCCGAAAGCAATGAACACACAAACAACAGTTCCTACAATTCCCAATGCAGGTTGCTTCAATCCGCCTTGCTGCTCCATAATACACCCTCCCTTTTTTTGTTTTATGGGATTTCATGCTAAAAATCCCGTCGTCA
>PDVJ01000532.1_pt1 | contig 12966 bp, 9 predicted proteins | sample 1369811 | NCBI WGS metagenome assembly PDVJ01 (sample SAMN07795376, study PRJNA414565) | Alkali sediment metagenome, whole genome shotgun sequencing project. | reverse complement strand
CCGCGCGCTCCGACAGGAGGACCGAGGACGGGTCCTTGAGGGCCGCGGACCCTTCCCCTCGGGCCATCGGGAAGGAGAAGATCTCGAAGGTCTGGGGGTCGGTCCAGTGGACGCTCTTCTCCAGAAAGCTCTTGTCCCCCACGCTGACGAGGACGTTCGACCAGTCGTCGATGTGCGTCGCCTTGAGGACCTCGGGGAAGTCTTGGACCATGGCCGCGGCCAGCGGGCCGGGCGTGACGGCGAAGACGTTGGACCCCAGGTAGACGTTGCCCGGCTGTTCCTGGACCACCCGGTAGATGTTCCTGGCGTTGGCGTGATAGCGGTCGTAGCTCAGATCGGTCCGGACGAAGAGCATGATCAGGATGAAGACGGCCAGGCCGACGGCCAGCCCGAGGACGTTGAGGGCCGAGTAGGCCTTGCTCCGCTTGATGTTCCGCCAGCTGATGATGAGATAGTTCTTGAGCATGGGGATCTCCACGATAATAAGACTGCGGAAGGAGGCTATTGGTTGCCGCCCGTGCGGGGACGATCGGTCCGGGGCTGGGCCTCGTTGACCGTCAACGGACGGCCCTTAAGGTCCTTGCCGTTCAGCAATGTCGACCTCTTCCTTTTTCGGCGCCGGCCATTGGATCGACTGAGAGGATCGGCGCCCCTGGGACGTCCCTTAGAACGAAAGGAGACGTTCATGAGCCAGTCCTCCCCTTTTTCCGATCCTCCTTTGCCCTTTCCGATCAAGGTCGTCCCCTCGGCGACGGGGCCGGTCCGGATCTATGAGATCCCAGACGACCAGAAGGAAGCGATCCTCGAGCAACTCTATATCTTCAGGCCGGTCCCGTCTCTCGACGACGTCATGGAGGACATCCACACCGGAAAGCGGTTCAGGGTCCGCGAGTTCCTGGTCGCCAGGGAAGGCGGGATGAACGTGCTAGCGAGCCCCTACTATCTCGAGGCCGGGGGGACGGTCATCGACTGGGCGCCGGTTCGGAAGGCCCGGAAACGAGCCTCGAAGGTCGCATCTGGCTAAACCGGCCAGACTTTTCGGCGGACTTACTTTCCATCTGTTCCGCCCTCGATCCTTTTCAGCTATTCCTCTGGGCCATGCCTCTTGAGGATGCCGTCCAGCACGACCCGGTCAATGGCGCCGCAATCCAAGAGCCTGACGACCCGCTCCCGGTTCTTAGCCCGTCCCGTCTGCAGGGCGAAGTGTCGGAACGTTCACTCTAGGGCTGGTACAATGTTAGGGGGCAGGTCAAAAATAGTAATGAAATTCTGCGGCAGAATCACGAAAAATCAAGAATAATCCACAATATTTGACAATCCCAGAATAAAGCTTCAAGAAAAGACAACTCTTGGTTAGAGCACCTCCCGGAGTTTCCTCAGCGGCCTCCCAGATGATCTTGGACGACCCGCAGCAAAAGGGGCATAGCGACGTTTGCCCCGCTGATAACCACGGCAACATGTTCTCCCGGGCGCTGGAGCTTCCCAGCCATCAAGGCGGCGATACCCACTGCACCGCCGCCCTCAACCACTAGATGATGGCGCTCCAGGGCAAAAGCCATGGCAGCCGCGATCTCCTGTTCGGAGACCAGGACTGTCTCGTCAACGGTTTTTTGGAGCAGTTCGAAAGTGTATTTATTGGGTATTATCCCTCCGGCGAGGGCATCGGCAAGAGTCGGCTCCTCCACAATTTCGACGAGCCTGCCGGCGCGCAGACTTTCCACCATGGCTGGGCCGCGCTCCATCATGACGCCGACAACATGGATTTTAGGCTCGGCGGACTTGAGAGCAAAGGCGATCCCACCCAGCAGGCCGCCGCCGGATAACGGGACGACGACGGTGTCCAAATCGGGAAACTCTTCCAGCAGTTCCAGGCCGATGGTTCCCTGTCCGGCGATGACGACCGGGTCGTCATAGGGAGGAATCATCTCCAACCCCTCTTTTTCAACAAGGCGGTAGGCCTCTTCCTGTGCCTCTTCGTAAGTCCTTCTGAAGACCAATTTGGCCCCGAGTTTCCGGATCGCTTCTCGTTTGTTGGCAGGAACCGTTTCGGGAAGGCAAACAAAGGCACGCAGCCCGAGACGGTGGGCGATATAGGCCAGAGCACGGCCGTGGTTACCGCTGGAGACAGTGACGACTCCCCGCTGTCGCACCCCAGGATTTAGGGACAATATTTTGTTGGCAGCTCCCCGCGGTTTGAAAGAACCGGTTTCCTGCAGGTTCTCGAGCTTGAGAGCGATCTCGCTGCCCGTCAGTTCCGCCAACTCCGGTGATGTGACAAGCGGGGTCTTGCGCACAAGAGGCGCGATCCTCGCCCGGGCTGAATAGACGTCGCGCATCGTCAGGTCAATATCGGCCATGGGCTGCTCCCACAGATCAAGGACAGATCTTATATTTGTCTGCGGCTAAGAAATAATTCATAGTGAGTATAAATATTATCGGAAATCAAATCCACTCGAAAAGTGAAACACAGATTTGATGCCTTTGTTTCCATTTATCTTTAAAAGGCACAAGAACAAAAGGCCATATCTTTTTAGGCGCGAACTTGCAGGGAGAATTCGTATTTGTTAATATCTATCTCAATCTTATTGATAAAAGAGATAAAGACCTGAACTCAGTTAAAAGGTCTGATGGATTATTCCTAGCTCACTGGTGAGATCGAAACCGGATTCGTTCTCTATTGCGAAGGTCAAGACATCCATTTCTCTGAGATGGTCGATTATGCCTTACACACAGGAGACCAAGCATGACAACTAAAAGCCAACCCCAACTCGATGTGCCTCAGCTGGTGCTGGAAGCACACGAAAGATGCCTGGAACACCTATCGCCCACACCGCTTGAATACTCGCGGTATCTCAGCGAGAAGATCAATGGGGACGTGTGGCTCAAGTTAGACTCGTTGCAGAGAACGGGTTCATTCAAGTTCCGGGGTGCCCTCAACAAGATCCTATCGCTCACAGAAGCAGAACTGGACAAAGGGATAATCTCGGCCTCTACCGGAAATTATGCCCTTGCCGTTGCCGAGGCGATGCGCATTCGAAAACGCCGTGCCACTATTTACGTGGCCGAAGATATAGATCCCGCACGTCTGGCAGTATTGAGAGCCCATGGTTTGGATCTGGTTGTGTATGGTGAAGCAGCATGGGATGCGGAAAAGGAAGCTCGGCGTGTTGCCGAAGAAAAAGACATGATCTACGTGTCACCGTACAACGATCCCCTCGTGGTCGGCGGACAGGGAACTTGCGGGTACGAAATCTCCAAGCAGCTTCCTGATTTGGATGCCGCCTTCTTTGCCTGCGGAGCCGGGGGATTGCTCACCGGGTCGGCGGGATGGCTGAAATCCCAAAACCCAAAGGTAGAGGCTTTTGGCGTTTCGCCGGAGAACTCCCCGGTGATGTATGAATCTATGCGCGCCAATAAAATTGTAGTGATGAAAACCTCCCCCACTTTAGCTGATACCTGCGCGGGAGGCGTGGATTTGGACAGTATCACCCTCGATTTGTGCCGGCGATATGCAGACGAGATTATTCTGGTTGCCGAAGCGGAGATTGAAGCATCCATCCGCCTTTTGTTCGAGCAGCATCGTCTGGTGGTCGAAGGGTCAGGCGCGCTGAGTGTGAGCGGCCTTCTCAAAAGGAAAGAAGACTTCAAAGGAAAGAAAGTGGCCGCAGTTGTTTGCGGGCGCAACATTCCTCTGGAGCTGTTCAAGCGTATCATTGCGTAATCATAAACCTATAAGATGCCTTCGCCAGTAAAAAGAGGCTCTGATGAAAATGCACAAACTGGTACTGATTGGCTTCGGAAATGCCGGACAGGCGCTGGCCCGCCTGCTTCTTGAAAAACGGTCAGAACTGCAGGACCGATACGCGATCCGCTTCATGGTCACGGCTGTCGCCACCGGCACTCACGGGCGTGCGCTTGATGCACATGGGCTCGACCTTGAAAGAGCGCTTGAGATCATGCAGTCCGGCGGCTCGCTGGATGAACTTTCCCTCTCGCCGGCACCCACAGACAACCTCGAGCTGATCCGCACTAGTGATGGGGATGTCTTGTTCGAGAACACACCGGTCAGCTACACGGATGGACAGCCTGGCATATCCCATATCGAGACTGCTCTGGAGAACGGTATGCACGCGATCACAGCTAACAAAGGCACCGTGGTGCACGGCTATCACCGCCTACAGGCCTTAGCCGTCAAGCATGGTCTTAAATTCTTTTTTGAATCGACCGTGATGGACGGCGTACCGATCTTCTCCGCCTTCCGCCAACTTCCGGCCGTGAATCTGAGCGCCATTTGGGGCGTGCTGAACGCGACCACCAACCTGATCCTCTCTCGCCTGGAAGCGGGCGACAGCTTTGATGAGGCGGTCAGGCATTCCCAGCATATCGGCATCGCCGAGACGGATCCCAGCGGGGACATTGATGGCTGGGATGCAGCTGTCAAGCTGTCGGCCATGATCACGGTCCTGATGGGCCACCCCTTCACGCCCGATCTGGTCGAACGCAGCGGTATCAGAACCATAACGCCCAAGATGATCGCTGAAGCGAAAGCTAAGAGCAAACGCTATAAGCTTGTCGCCCATGCCTGGAAGGAAGGCGGGCAAGTCAAAGCCAAAGTCTCCCCAGAGCTAATCGGCACGGATTCAGTGCTCTACAACATCAGCGGCACCACTACCATCGTCCAGTTTGAATCCGATGTACTCGGGGAACTCTCGTTGATCGAGAAAGACCTCGGCACCCGCACCACCGCCTACGGCCTGCTGACAGATTTTATCAATACGGTGGCGGGGTGAGCGGCTGTGAATTATCCCTTGCTGCTCTAATTGTCGGTCGGGATTCATCCCCCTCAACCCAGCGGCTCGAGACAGGCTCGTAAGGAGGCTTTCTCAAACATATCCTATCCATACCGCCACGGCCAATGCGATCGAGCTTACGATCGCGATCTTCACCATGAAGGGCAGTATGAAGCGCACCCAACGGTCGTACGGAATACCCGCCATGGCCAGAATGCCTATGAGCACGTAATTCGTTGGAATCAGAACATTGCTGAATCCGTCACCAAACTGGAAGGCCAGTACCGCCACCTGCCTGCTCACACCCACGAGATCCGACAGCGGCGCCATTATCGGCATGGTGACGAAGGCCTGACCGCTTCCGGACGGTATAAAAAAGTTGACGACAGCTTGCACGAAGAACATTCCCACGGCGGAAAGGGCCCCCGGGAGCTTTTCAACTGAAATGCTGAGTCCATAGATCATTGTATCGACCACACCGCCTTCGCCCAAAATGACCTGGATACCGCGTGCCACACCGATCAATAGGGCAACGCCCGCAAGGCTTGCCGCGCCCGTACTGAATTGGGCGGCTACACGGTCCGGACTGATCCGGTTGATGATGGCAACGATGAGCGTAAGACCGACGAACACGCCTTGCATCTCATTGAGGCCCCATTTCCACACGATCATCCCGAAAATAAGGAGGAACAAAGCCATGCCTACAGCGGCCAGAATCAGTTTGTTTTTGCCCGTCAGCGGGTCCTGATCCCCCATGGTCATTGCCTGTTCACGGCTTGGGATCGCGAGACCATCCGGTACGCCCACATCAGCAACCAGGCTTGTTGCCGGATCGCGCCCCACTTTCTTTGCATAGGACCGGACATGATGAATACCAATCGCACCAAAGATGACAAATAGCACCAACCGGTACCAAAGACCTGACGCAGGTTCCAGTCCGGCAATATCCTGGGCGATCAGTGTCGTAAAGGGATTGATGGTGGCTGCACTAAAACCGACACCGTAGCCAACCATGATAATCGCGATGGCCGTGAGCCTGTCGTAGCCAAGGGCGAGAGTCATCCCGATGAGAACTGGGACGAAGGGAAAATACTCTTCACCGAATCCGATAGTGCTCGATCCAGCAGCGAACAGGATAATTCCGCAGGCCACCAACCAAAAGGGTCGATTCCCCCAGCGCCTCAGCAGGGCTCCCATCCCTGCATCAATGGCTCCTGTAGATCGAAGAACGGCGAACGCACCCCCGATGATGAGGACAAAAAGAACGATCGCATGGGCATCGCTTAATCCTTTGGGTATGGCCATGAGAAAGGCCAAAGGCGACAACGCCGGAGTCTCCGGAGTACGGTGAAAGCTGCCAGGGACTACCTGGATTTGTCCTTTTTCATTCTTTAAACGGTCGAATTTACCGGCCGGGATCAGGTAAGTAAGTATCTGGGCGAGCACCACGATCGAGAAAAGGACAACGAGCGTGTGCGGTACTTTAAATTTGTGTTTCGCCATAATGAACTGTATTTGTTATGAATCGGCCTTCGATTTCTTCACATACTTTTGAAACCAGTCGAGATAGCGCTGGAACAGATCTTTTTTATAGCTTGGTCGACGGATGCCGTGGTGCGCGTCGGGGTAGACGACGAGCAAAGCCTCACGGCCCAGCTGCTTCATCGCCTGGTACATCTGTTCGGAGTGGATGATCGGCTGATTCCAGTCCTTCTCGCCTCCTATGAAGAGTGTCGGCGTGGTAATGTTCTCCACCTCCATGAAAGGCGATATGCTATCCCAAAGGTCGCGGTTCTTCCAGGGAGGACCGAGTTCCGTGTCGAACCACTCCTGATATGGATCGTGACCGTACGTCGAGGTCCAAAGTCCGACACTGGCCCCGCTGATGGCGCCCGCAAAACGATTTGTGGAGGTGATCACGTCGTTCGTAAGCGTCCCTCCGTAGGACCAACCACCGATGCCGAGCCGATCGGGGTCGGCGTAGCCCAGCTTCACGACGTGGTCGGTGGCAACGATCACGTCCTCGGCATCATGGGTGCCCCAGGCGCGGTAGTTCATGAGTGTGAAGTCGAGCCCTCGGCCTCCGGAGCCTCGAACATTCGGGATCACCACCACGTAGCCGTTGGCGGCGAAAAGCTGCACTATAAAATCGAAGCCAAAATCGTACTGGGACTCCTGGCCGCCGTGAAGCCAGAGGAGGGACGGATAGCGGAGCTTGGGGTCGAAGGACCGCGGCTTGTAGATGAAGGCCTGGATCTCGGTTCCGTCGAGGGTGGGGAAGCGCTCCTCCTCCGCGTCGGCCAGTGCGATCGTCTTCAGCAGATCGTCGTTGACGTGAGTGAGACGATGTAGACTCGCCGGGCCGGAGGGCTCGGGATCGAGGACGAACAGCTCGGCCGGCAACCGGGGCTCGCTGACGAGGGCGACGACGGCGCCGTCGGGGGCAACCGCGGCCGCCTCCACCCGGCACCGTCCGGCGATCGGCCGGCTCAGGCCGCCTTCCTCGACCGACACCGCGGCCAGATGAACCCTGCCGTCATCCTCGAGGAGGACGTAAAGGCTGCGTCCGTCGGGCGAAAAATGCGGTTGGTAGACCTTCCGGTCGAGGGACTCCGTGGTGAGAAGCACGGGCTCGTCCTCACCGACACGGATGAGCGCGAGCTTTGTCTGCAGGTAGGCCAGGGGAACGTCGGTCCGGGTCGTCGTGATGTAGGCGAGCCGCTTGCCGTCGGGGTGCCAGACTGGGCTGTCGTCAGATCCGGGGTTGGAGGTGACCCGGACCGGCTTCTGCCTCTCGTTGGGGATGTCGGGCTTCACCAGCCAGATGTCGGTGTTGGAGTTGGCGTCGGGCTCTTCGGTGCGGTTGCTGACGAAGGCAAGCAAGCTCCCGTCCGGAGACCAGGCCGGATCGGAGTCCTCGTAGTCCCCGGAGGTGATCTGCACAAGGGCCTTGGTCTCGACGTCGAAGACGTAGAGATGGGCGCGCAGACGATTCAAATAACCCACATAGTCTTCCTTGAACAGCAGCCGGTCGATCACCCAGGGCCCGGGGGCCTTTCCCTGGCTCGGCTTCGGATCGCGGATCATGAGCACGAGTCGCTTTCCGTCGGGCGACCACTCGTAGGCCTCGACTCCCTGCTCGACACTGGTGAGCGGGATCCCCTCGCCGCCGCGCAGGGCCAGCGTGTAGACCTGCTGTCCGTTCGAGCTCCGTTCCCATTCACGGTTCGACAGGAACGCCAGGTGCTTGCCATCAGGGCTCCACCGGGGCCGCGTTGCGGAGCTCCCTCGAGCCGTCATGGGGATCGCCTCGCTGCCGGAATTGGAGATCATCCACAGCCGCGTCTCGTGCTGGTCTGTCTCGAGGTCCTGCGAATGGACGGTGAATGCGACCCAGGCACCATCCGGGCTGATGCGCGGGTCGTCTACGTCCTTCAGGGCAAAGTAGTCATCGATCTGGAGATGGCGGCGCGCAACGGCATCCTGCGCCAGGTCCCGTGTCTCCGCGCCCGCGCCTGCCAGAAACCCCATCATGACTGCCAGGAGTCCTAGTCCTTTAGCTGTGTGTTTCATTGCGCTATTCTCCTATCCTGCTACTGCCTTTCCCTGCCTGGGCAGGAGAGCAGACGTCCAGCCTCTTCCTCAATGACCTGGTTCAACCGCTTCCGTTGGACCTCGAAGCGTTCCGAAATATCTTCGAATACCGCGTACATCGATTTCGTGGGTTTGGCATCGGCCGCGCCGACAGCACTCGAGAGCGAGCTCAGCTTTTCGGTCAATCCCGGAGGGCTCCACATCATGGAATGTTCTTTGGACCCCATCCATATGGTGAGAACACCCTCGATCTGCCTGAACTGCTTTAGGATTCCATCTGCCTTGAGCCTAGACTCCTCCTGCAGCTGGGCCTGACGTTCCTCAACCCTGGTTCGGAGTTCTCTGATTCTCAACACAGTTTCAGCTACTTCCGTAAACCGATCCCGGATATCTACCATGAGGTCGAACTGGGCTCTGAGATCGGCGTCGCTGGCCTTAGCTCTCGGATCCTTGCGAATCTCGAAAGGCTGCTCGCAAGTCTGCTCCTCCACGGAAAGTCGGACGATGTATCGTCCGGGGGGTGCAACCGGCGCTGAAGGCGGTGAGTAATCGGTGCTCAGGAAACCGTTCAATGCTCCAGCAGCCGGGGGCATTGGGGGTCTCGGATATCGCATGTCCCAGAAAAAGCGGTTCGTTCCTTTGCTTGTACTGGGGCTGGGATTCCCATCTGACCCGCTGGAGAACTGCTGGATGATCTCGCCGTTAGCCTCCATGAACGTGATCTCCACCTCACCGGCGGCGGCTTGGGCCAGGTGATATTCGACCATCACCCCGCGCGGCGGGTTCCTCGCCTCGTCCCTAGACCCCATCCACCCGCTCCCTCCCCGTCGTTGGCGGATAGCGGGGGCGACTTCAAACAGATGCACCGGGGCCGAGGCCACTTCAGGGGTGATGGCACGCAAGGACGAGACATTATCCATGATCCAGAAGCCCCGTCCATGGGTTGCCACCACCAGGTCGTCGTCCTTCACGAGCATATGCATAACCATCACTGGCGGCAGGTTACGCTGCAAAGACCGCCAGGAGTCCCCGGCGTCGAAGGAGATGTAGGCACCGGTTTCCGTGCCCGCGTAGAGGAGACCCGGCCGGACCGGATCCTCCCGGATGACCCATGAGTAGTCGTTTTCCCGAATCCCTGTAGTGATCCGCTGCCAGCTGTTGCCGTAGTCGTTAGTCTTGTAGAGGTAGGGCGTGCGATCGCTCACCCTGTGCCGTTCTCCGGAGATATATGCCGTCCCCCGCCGGTGGGGAGATACATCTATGGCGGTTATGGTGGTCCATTCGGGGAGATCCGGAGGAGAGACATCCTGCCAACTGCCGCCGCCGTCTCGCGAGACCTGAACGGTACTGTCGTCGGTGCCCACCCAGAGCTCACCCTTGTGGAGGGGAGACTCGGCAAGGGTCCGGATGAGGCTCACGTGAAAAAGCGAGGACGCATTGGAACTGATAGGTCCTCCGGATATTTCGCCCATCACGTCCTGGCGGTTCTGCGTGAGGTCAGGACTGATCGTGTCCCAGGATTGGCCTTCGTCCCTGGACCGGAAGACGTACTGGGCGGCGGTGTAGAGCACGCCAGGCTCGTGCGGCGAGAGAAGCACGGGAACAGAGTAGTAGAAACGGTACTTCACATCTTTGACGGGCGTTCCAAACACCCACTCGGGCCAAACGCTGATGTGTGGAGCCTGCCCGGTTTCACGGTCAAAACGAACCATCCTGGACCTATCGCATGCATAGACCAAGCTCCCGTCGGGCTTGACCGCTGTCTGCCCGCCCTCGCCGGCCGGAATGGGAAGGTAGTGCGTCCATCCGATGGACCCATCGTCGGTTCGACTTGGAATCCCGATGTGGCTGTTGTCGTTCTGAGCGCCATATAGCCAATACGGATCCTGGTCGTCGACAGCCAGACTTAGCAGGTCTGCGGTAGGTTGGTTCTCCAGGCTCGACCAGGACTCACCTCCGTTCAACGTCACCGAAGCCCCCCCATCTCCTCCTTCGATCATTCGGCGAGAGTTTTTTGGATCGATCCACAGCGCATGGGGATCCCAATTCTCCATAGGTACATATCGGAAGGTCCGGCCCGCGTCCGTGGAGTTCTGTAAACCGGTGATGGGTTGGATATAGTCGACATCGGGATCTCCATTTTACCTGGGTCTTGATGCGCCAACTGCCAGGTGCCACCCCCGTCATCGGAACGATAGATCCCGCCTTGGCCTTCGTCAGCCTCGATGAAGGCATACACCCGCTTGGAGTCAGCGGGTGAGATGGCTATGCAGATCTTGCCGACCAGGCCTTTGGGCATTCCGGGATTGCGGGTGATGTCTGCCCAGGTATCCCCGCCGTCTGTGCTCTTGAAAAGGCCCGTTCTGGGCCCGCCGCTCTCCTCATCCCAAGGGTAGGTCACATGGTGGTTCAAGGCCGCGATGATCACCTTCGGGTTCGCGGGATCAATGCACAGGTCCACCGCACCTGCAGTCTCGCCCCTGTACAGGATCCGCTCCCATGTCTCCCCGCCATCCGTGGTTCGATAGACGCCGCGCTCCGGATTGGGGCCGAACATGTCCCCCATCGCCGCCACGTACACGATATCGGGATTAGCGGGATGAATGCGGAGCCTGGAGATGTGCCGGGTCTCTCGAAGGCCCACGTTGGTCCAGGTCTCTCCTCCATCAATGGATTTGTAAACCCCATCTCCAGGAGAGATGAATTGCCGCTGTAGCCCCTCACCCGTCCCCGCGTAGATCACCTCGGGATCCGAGAGCGACACGTCCAGACCACCCACCGCAGGAAATTTGAAGAAGCCGTCCGACACGTTCTTCCAATTCCTTCCGGCATCGGTGGTCTTCCACACTCCGCCGTGGCCAGCGCCGAAATAGTAGATGAGTGGGTCGTCGGGATGTCCCGTTACGGCCACGACACGCCCCCCGCGGTACGGTCCCACAAACCGCCACTCGAGGGCCGAAAGAAAGCTGGCGTCCACGTTGGGATAACCAACGATAGCAACCTCGCCCCTGCCCACGTCACCAGAATCACAGCGGCATCCAAACAGGACAAGGAGGGCCATACCGGTCGTGGATAGCATTCTTAAGCCGACGCGGGTGGCTCTGCGAATCGGATTCATCCCCATCTCCACTGGCGGAGCCGTCAACCACGTTAGTGACATGGCTCTCCTCCTTCGAAGGAAATGGCGATTCTCAATTACCAAGAAAGCGGAAAGCTAGCATTTTCCGTGGACCTTGCCAAGGACACGGGGTCATCAAGAATGAGTCACAGGGTTACGTCGATGATAGCTCAACTATTCTATGTTTCCCAAGGCATGATAGACGGCCTTGGCAATCTGAAGATCCTGAACCGCCACCCCGGTCAGGTCCGCGACGGTGATTTGTTCCTCGGCCGTTCTCTGAAGGTCCGGATTAACAATCACACGTCCCAATTCCACGATCCGTTCTTTCTCCAGGACTCCGGCTTTAAGGGCTTGATAAATCTCGCCCCGCAAGAGACACTGGCTGATGCTGTCGGCAACAACAATATCAGCTTTTTGAAGAATTCGCGGGTCCAACTCTTGCTTCTCCGGAGTGTCAGATCCCATGGCCGTGATATGTGTTCCTGGACGGATCATATCAGCCGACAACAAGGGAGATCTTGAAGGCGTCGCCGTAACAATAAGATTACAGCGAGCGGCGATATCTTCAGTATTCAAGGTCGTTTGGACGCGGTATCCCAAAAGCTCCATGTCCCTCTTGTAGTCATCCAGCTCCTTCTGATTCATGCCCCAGACCATGACATCCTTGCAGTCGATGACGGACGCTAAATATACGACCTGTATCCGGCCTTGGGTGCCTGCGCCTAAGATACCTATACATTCAATATTTTTCGGAGCCAGATATTTGGCGCTTACCGCACCCGCGGCGGCGGTGCGCACGTTCGTGAGATGGCACCTATCCAGAAGAGCACAGGCCAGCTCTCCCGTCCCCTTTTTGAAAAGCAAAATAAGTCCGTCACTCGTATAGCGGCTCGATTGAGGACTCTCAAAAAAGCCGGAGGCAATTTTAATGACGTAATAATCGTCATCCACAATATAACCGTACTTGATGTGAACATCGCCGGGAGGCTTTTTGAAAATCATCTCTCCCACCGGAGGAATCACGGTTTTTCCTTCGGAATAGGCGATAAATCCCTCTTCAATCTCTTTGATAGGCTGAATTTTTTTCAGAACGTCCTTGATTTGAGTTAGATCAATAATACGGCTCATTTTCCATCTCCTTTCCTGGTTTTGTTCATTATAAAATCAAGAGCTTTACGGATAGGAAATTCCCTTTTGCGCTCGGCCTGAAATCGCGGTCGCGAACTCAGAAGCAACCCGTCCCCTCATAAAAAGAGAATATCCCGGCCGGGGACGAGAGTCAATAACTCTAGATCCGGCGGTGGCTTCTCCGCGACGAACGTCAACTCCAGGTGACGGATAATCCGGTCGACGACCGCGGCCTCGTAAAATTAAAACCAAGATGGGGGACACGTACCGATCTCGAGAGAGATCGGAACATGTCCCCTTAAGAAATCCCCGGAAAATAAAAAAGGGCTGAGC
>PDVJ01000531.1_pt1 | contig 12971 bp, 17 predicted proteins | sample 1369811 | NCBI WGS metagenome assembly PDVJ01 (sample SAMN07795376, study PRJNA414565) | Alkali sediment metagenome, whole genome shotgun sequencing project. | reverse complement strand
ACCGGAGTGAGACCTTCAAGAACGGTTATATGGGATGCATCATATGTTTCAGTCAAGGAAAACCTCCGTTAAAAAAATAAAAAAATACGGTAATGAAATCACAATAAATATAGGTCGTTTGATGACTTAAAGCATAGACGTAAAAAAGGGATATGGGTATAAAAGGATTTCCTCCCTTACCGGAACTCCCCGATCGATGCATCAGAAATGCCGAGTTCCCGGTCAATCGCAATGACGAGCCGGTTCAGCGTGAAGATTACATCCCGGGCATCTTCCTTGTCCATAGTGCCCGGCTGGTGCCAGATTACTTTCTTTTTCAACAGCGTGGTGATCTCTTCAACCTCAGTACCTTTGAACTTTTCCGGCAGCACCAGCCCCCCTACGTGATCCCCGGCCCCGAACCAGGCTTGATCCGGGGGCAGTGCAAAGTGCCGGACGATGAGCATGATGCTCGTGATAAATCCATGACCAAACGGATGCTCCATGATTACAAGATGGTGAAGGAGTTAAAAAAAGATACTGGTTAAAATAGACGGACTGCGGTCACCCAGAAAATGACGGGGACTGCAATAACGTAGATCATTGAAACGGAGAGAAAAGCCACATCACCTCTGCTCAAAGGTTTTTTCTTAATAAACAGGAAGCTATGTCGACCGTATCCCCGGCAGAGCATGCTGGTGTACACCCGCTCACCCTGCTCGTAGGACCGGATGAAGATCGTTCCAACCGTATAGCCAATCTGTTTCATACGGTAACGGTAGGGAAGTGCAGGGTCGAACGGATCAAAACATCGTGTAGCCAGTGATTCATTGATCTTCCGGTAAATGTAGCCGAAGACGAACAGGTATCGTATCATCATACCGAATGTAAGAGCAAATTCCGGGGGGAGGCCCATGCGCCCGGCTCCTTCAAGCATATCATGAAGTTTTGTGGTTGACGAGAGAAGGATGATTGCTGAAACACAGACAATAAACTTAACCAGAAGGATGAAGGCAAACTCTACCGACTCCGCATAAATATGAATGCCAAAAGGCAGAGTTGCGATTACATGGAAGACCTCATAATACCGGTTGGTGAAAAAGATCTGAAAGAAGATGAGGAAAAAGCCAAACGGCAGTACCATGATAAGGCGCTTTGCATAGACCCGCCATGGAAGACCAGCCAGTGCCCAGAGTGCAGCAAGAAACGCCAAAAAAAGAATACCTGTTGATAAAACAGTCGTGGAATACGGGATAGCGACCATTGCAATGATAACGGCGAACAGGCCAATGATCTTTACCCGTGCGTCAAGCTGGTGAACGATACTGTCCCTGTATGAGGACTTCTCGATATAGAAGAGTTCCTCCATCATGGTTTGTTTCTATCCTGAAGGTTGCACTTGTAGGTGGTTATCAGAGACCGTTCAACATCTTCATACGTGTATGCCATGGGAACCGGCACACCGTTCTTATTCAGAGAACCAATCAGTTTTGGTAAAACAGGTACATCGAGTCTGACCGATCGGAGCAGATCCGGCTGTAAAAAGATCTCTTCAACACTCCCCTCTGCTACAAACTGCCCCCGGTTCATTACGTATATATAATCAGCGACTTCGGCAACCATGGAAACATCGTGCGTGGAGAAGATCACGGTCATGCCAAATTTCTTTGAGAGTGAGTTGATAAAGTCGACCAGATCATGGACACCTTTGGGATCGAGCCCCGCAGTAGGTTCATCAAGAACGAGCACTTCCGGTTCCATGGCAATTATTCCTGCGATAGCGACCCTTTTTTTCTCTCCCCCGCTCAGATGATGGGGAACCCGGTGGGCGAGGTCTTCTATACCAACGAGTTTAAGCGCTTCATGCACCCGGTGGTGGATGGTCTCCTCATCGAGACCAAGGTTGGTAGGACCGAATGCAACATCCTGCTCAACGGTAGGGGAAAATATCTGGTCATCGGCATTCTGGAAAACTATCCCGACAAACTTACGTACTTCACGGATATTTTCTTTGGTGATGGGTTCCCCGCGAATCAGAACTGACCCCGATGTCGGTTTGAAAATTCCGTTGAAACATTTGAAAAGTGTGCTCTTACCGGCGCCGTTTGACCCGATTACCGCTATGTGGGCATTGCGGGGAGCTACGAAATTGAGAGAATGCAATGCGGTGACATTGCCGGGATACGTGTAGATAAGATCGCGGGTCTCGATTAGGTGCATGGGAAAATCCGTTTACTGGTTGGTCCTTTTTACAAAAAAACCCTCTTAATTCTTCCGGGCCATAAACCTGCTGATGCCAAAGCCGAGAATAAAAAGTACAAAAACACCAAAGAGTATGGCGAGTACTTCGCCGGGTTTGTCGAGCCCGGGCAAACTATATTCAGGAAGGGGGGCCTGCCAGGTAAAAGTGTTGCCGGTCTTTTCTGCTACTGCGGTTTCAGCGAACTCAGCCTTAGACTCATCGATATGTACCGTATTCACCTCTTTTGCACCGTACGCAGTCAGGAATGTACTATCCAGCCCATCAGGGTAGGTCGAAGCATAGTAAGGAGCGAATACAGCTATCGCAAGAGCGATGGTGATGCCGGCTACCATGAGCATATCCTTTGCTTTATGACTCCTGGCAGGAATTTTTGCAGACACGATATCCGGGCGTGCATGAATTATGAGTGCGAGGGCAAATGCAGTAACTCCGCCTTCGATAACACCAATTACTGCGTGGTAGATACCCATCGTGACAAGACCGAATGTCAGGGGAAGGGTTCCTGCAATCGCAAGCTCGACTGCACAGACAATGGCAGGAATAAAAAGCGAGACCCATCCGGCAATAAATGCTGCCCAGAAACGGTTATGAAACACATTATTGACTGAGTGATAAGTATAGAATCCCAAAAATCCCGCGAGCGCACCCATATTGATGATATTGGCTCCCATTGCAGTGATCCCCCCGTCACCAAAGAAGATACCCTGCAGAACCAGAACGAGCGTGAGTATGAAAATCGCTGCAAACGGCGAACCAAGAACGATAGCTGCAAGTGCAGCTCCAACCACATGCCCACTTACCCCTCCGGGAATAATGAATATTGGAAGTGCCATATTAAGCGTCTGGATTGCGAAGATACCGGCAGCGAGTACCGCCACAAGAGGCACTTTCTCCTCGCTCATCTCACGTCTCGCCCAACGGAGCGAGAGCGCAATGAAGATTAGAGCGATAAACCAGTATACCGCAGCCTGCGAGATCGGGATAAAACCATCGGGAATATGCATGGGGTCACCAGGAATTGTTATTACTTCTTTAAATTATTGTAACACGCAGTAGTTAAAAAGTATTGTTATTTGATATTTTGTCGAACATATTGCAGTAATTATCTGAATTTTTAAGGTGAAAAAATTATCAGTTTTTTTATCATACCCTCACTCAGCTCGCTTGATCAAAGTGATTCGCGAATAATCTACAGGAAACCAATAATTTCCAAATAGCAGAGTCTCATTCTTTCATACTTTCCCGAACATTTTTCAAAACCTTAAAAAACAATCCGCAATGATATAGACATCACTGAGGCTAGTATGACCATGGACTCTGATCTCTCACGCATCGGAATATCGCTTCCCAGCAACCTGCTTGACAAATTTGATGATATTATCAACCAGCGCGGGTACTCGTCGCGTTCAGAGGGGATCCGTGATGCGATCCGTACCTATATCACGTATTACAAATGGATGTCCGATGTCAAGGGTGAACGTGAAGGGGTCATTACCATGGTATATGATCATGACCAGAGAGGACTGCTGGTCACCCTCACCGATATTCAGCATGAATTTCATGCCATCATCAAGGCATCACTCCATTCGCACGTAACCCATGATCGCTGTCTGGAAGTGATTCTGGTGCATGGGGATGGTGCAGAGATCAAAACGTTTGCCGAGCGGCTCATGTCCCAGAAAGGTGTTGAGTCGGTGAAGCTTACGACTATCCACGTTGAAGAGTAAGGGGCACAAAACCATTTTTTTTGGAATCTTTTTAAAATAAAAAGGGAATGAGATCATCTTTTTTCCCTGCTGCCGTAAAATCTCCAACAATAAAAAAAAGATGCATTGCATCAATGCCTTGCCAGTCTTTATTATTCTATCAGAACAGGATATAGATTGAGAAAGATCCGGACAGATATCACCCAGAACAAATCTTATACCGGGTCTTTCGGTTCCTTCAAATACTGCACATAATCCAAAATATCTTCAAATAATGTTCTATATGTCGAAAAGTCCAATTAAAACAATGAAATTTTTTAAGGTAAATATAAATACATGTACGAAAAATTATTACCAACGGTAAACAGAGATTGTAAATTGACTATCCGTCAATATCGATGGATCTGCGGAGAATACTATGTATAAAGTATTATATGTCGATGATGAACCGGTCCTCCTTGAAATCGTAAAAATTTTTCTGGAAAAAACAAAGGAGTTCACCATTGACGTAACTACTTCGGTAAACGAAGTAATTAAATCTGAAAAACTGAAAACATACGATGCAATAATTTCTGATTATCAGATGCCGGGCATGGATGGTATATCCTTCCTCAAATACGTTCATACCGAACTTGGCGATATCCCTTTTATTATTTTCACCGGGAAGGGAAAAGAAGAGGTCGTCATTGCGGCACTCAACAACGGTGCTGATTTTTATATCACAAAAGGCAGCGATCCCCGATTCCAGTTTGATGAACTTGCAAATAACATAAAAAAGGCGGTTAAAAAAAGGCGGATACAGGAAGAATATAAAAACTCTGCACAGCGGTTATCAGATCTTGTCAACTTCCTTCCTGATGCAACTTTTGCCATCGATCTTGATGGAAAAGTAATTGCCTGGAACAAAGCAATGGAAGAAATGACCGGGGTGAAAAATTCATCAATCATGGGTGAAGGAGATCATATCTATTCCCTGCCCTTTTATGGAAAAAAACAGGATTTACTTCTCGATCTTGTACTGCATGACAAAAAAGAGATCAGGGAGAAATACCCCTCCATCATTCACCAGGACAACAAGCTCATTGATGAGAAGGAGTTTCCGATTCTCTATAACGGAAAAGGAGCCTGTCTCTGGTTAATTGCATCCCCACTCTATGATGCAACCGGTACCATTACCGGTGCAATACAGGTTATCAGGGATGTCACGGAAAACAAGCGGGCGGAAAAGGCCTTAAAGGAAAGCGAAGAACAATATCGTTCCCTGTTTGAATCTTCACATGAGGCGCTCCTTCTTCTCGAAAATACCCGGTTTAAAAAATGTAACAGCAAAGCTGTGGCTCTGTTCGGATGCACAAAAATGAAAGAGATCGCAGGGCGATCGCTTATTGATTTTTCCCCGGTTGTGCAACCCGATCGGGCGGGTTCTGAGCAAAAATTTCAGGAGAAAATTTCAGAAGCCCTTGGAGACTCCACGCAGGTATTCGACTGGGAATTTACCCGCCTGGATGGAAACCCCGTTCATTCTGAAGTCACGCTTAACCGGGTAATAATCGGGGGAAAGACCCTCCTCCAGGCTATTGTACGGGATGTGAGCGAACGCAAAAGGGCGGAAGATGCACTGAAGAAGAGCGAACGAATCTACCGGACCGTTGTTGAGGATCAAAACGAATTGATTTCACGTTTCCGTCCAGACGGTACGCAATTGTTTGTCAACGAGGCATTCTGCCAGTATTTTAAAAAATCACGTGAGGAGCTGATCGGAAAGAAATTTTTCCCCCGGATCCCGGCAGAAGATCATCGTCAGGTCAGGGAACATTTTGCATCCCTCAAAAAGGAGAATCCTTCTGCCATAGACACCCACAGGGCAATAATGCCGGACGGTTCTCTCCGCTGGCAGCGGTGGTCTGACCGGGCAATTTTTGACAAGAGAGGCTCAATTGTCGAATACCAGTCCGTGGGACAGGATATTACCGAACAAAAGCGGGCGGAAGATGCACTTGCCCTTGCATGCCAGAAAATGAACCTTCTCTCAAGCATCACCCGGCATGATATCCTGAACCAGCTTACCGTTCTCTCCGGATATCTGGCGTTGTCCGAAGAATTTGCTTCTGATGAAAAACTTCTTGGTTTTATCAAAAAAGAAGCCACTGCAACAGAGCGGATTAACCAGCAGATTACGTTCACGAAACATTACCAGGACATCGGGGTCCAGGCGCCTCAATGGCAGAATGTGCATGATACAATTACTGCTGCTGCAACATTGCTTGACCTGAGTTCAGTTACTGTTCAGATACCCTCCTCCAATATCGAGATCTATGCAGATCCCCTTTTGGGTAAGGTTTTTTACAATCTCCTTGAAAATGCAGTCAGACATGGGCATGCTACCAGTGTTGTTCAGTTCTCTTTCCAGGAAACCGGGGATACGCTGATGATTGTGTGTGAGGATAATGGTGGCGGCATTGACAAGGAAACAAAGAAACATCTGTTTAAACGAGGGTATGGAAAAAACACTGGATTCGGCTTATTCCTTATACGGGAGATCCTGTCCATCACCGGAATAACCATTGATGAGAACGGAGAACACGGGAAAGGTGCACGCTTTGAGATCACGGTGCCGAATGGTACGTACCGGTTCAAAACGAATCAGAAAATCTCTGAAAAAAACTAACTGACAGGGTTAATGCAATTCATCCCCTGCCATTTCCTGAACAGTTTTTTCAACCTCTGCCTCTCTTTTTGTTCTGTCGAATTCCCCTTTATCGGATAATGATATAAAAATCTCAGGGGACAATCACGGTTGAGACCTTGCCTGTCTCCAATGAACACGACTGAGTTTAAGGGATATTGATGCATGACCTGCACAAGCGGGCATTGTATTTTCAGGAGAGACCGGAATGTCGGTTGAGAACCAGTTACAAACATTTCATTTTTTTTATCATTTCTCCATCGCAATCCGGGGTGTTTAATTTTTTTGGTATCAAGGTCATGGAACCACCAAAACTGCATTACGAAACACGCCATTTACCCGGTTCTCTGCACGTTTTTTGGGTTTTTTTACTATTCATAAAAAAATCAGATCTTCGGATATACCGAAAAATACGTTGAGGAGGAAACACACCGTGCATTACCCGTATTCCCGTACCTGACTGTGACGCGGATACACCATGGGTCTCAGGCATTTCAGGCCAGTAAAAACCGGTTCCTTTATATCTCTCAAAGAGATTACTGATTATGTCACCGAGACGTGCACAAAAGCCGGAGAAACCTGATACAACTCCTCGCCTCAAAGCCGGACCCAGCAAGAACAGGGAACGACATCTTGAAGATGCCCGACATCATCCTTCCGATCATCCCCTTCCCCACCCCCCGCATAAAACCATAAAAAAACCTGTTCTTTCTCCAAAGCATACACCCCACTCCCATCCTCATGGTGATGAATTACCCTCTCATACAAATCCACCGGGACCCATTAAACCGTCAAAAAAGATAACCCAATCCGGTTCCCGGCCATAATTTTTTCACCATAACTGTTCCTGCCCGTATAACTCCAGGACTAATGGCAGGAGTATTTTCAGAATCGTTTTTCCGGGTCTTTCAACACGAGAGCCGAATAAAATTGCAAATCCTGCAAGGGATTATGCTGTTTGTACACGAGGGTTTGAACCCTGCTTTTTGTTTTTTAGTTATCTGAACAATGACAGAAGTCCTGATCGGAAAAGTGGGGCTGCGCACCTGAGTATAGCAGGTTTGCGGAGAAGTTTTTTGACCAGAACACCGGGCCGGTCCATATCTCCATAGGCAACAATCGTGCGAAGAATATCAGGATCACTCAGTGCACGAATCAACGCATCCATTTCCTGGGCAGATATTGTCTGACGCATCTGAAAAATCCGGAACCCGAGATCCAGTTCCCGTCCCATATCTGCCTTCCATCGTTGTTCATATTCTGCAAGAGCCAAATCAGTAAATGTGTCAGTTTCACAACAGGTAGCCGCGATTGAGGCTGCGTGCCGGGCGGAACGGATGCCGGTGTATACTCCCCCTCCTGAAGTGGGTTTTGCAAACCCGGCAGCATCTCCAACAAACAGGGTGCGGGGACCATACGTTTTGGGCATAAGGCCCAGCGGAAGGGTTCCGGTCACATAATGTGTTGAGCTCTTGCCATATTTTTTTACGAACGCTGCGAATCGTTCCCGAACCTGCGACTGCCCGCACAGTCCGATACGCACACGGTTCTTTCCTGCAGGGATCATCCATCCAAAAAAGTCCGGTGATGCATCAGGATAAATTTCCACAAAACGGGGATCGCATTCATGAGACAGATCCACCTGGACACCCGCAAGGTACGTCTTTGCACGAGGCATGTTGTGGAAACGGGCAATCGTACTCCGGGGACCATCCGCAGCAATAAGGAGCCTGAACGGAATTTCTGCATGCCCGTTCACCACGCCGCAGTTTTTAAAAGGAACTCTGCTCCCGAGTTTGCCGCATTCTCTGCCATCTCACGGTCAAGTGCCCCCCTGTCTGCAACAACAGCCTTGGGTATCTTTGCATCGATAAGGATCTCACTGCCCAGACCGGATACAACCCGTGCCCCAAAGACCCGGTTGAGTACCGGACGTTCTGATACCCTGCATTCTGCAAAGGCAGCATTCGACAGGAGTCCGGCACACTGAACCGGGTAACCGATTGTACCGTGCTCCTCGATGCAGAGTGTCGAAAGCCCGTGCCGTGCGCATTCGGATGCTGCTGCACAGCCTGCTGGACCGGCGCCGATTACAATAACATCGTACGACATGGAAACCGACACATTTTTTTCGTATGTTGTTTTTCGTATGTTGAACAGGGAGTTGTTTTTCTTTCCAGTTCATGATCCTGATTGAGTAGTATTAACGGTCATTCATGCTGCACCCTGGTATCGCTCTTCCTTCTGAAAATAACCCATCAGGATAGAGAACAGGCCAAACACAAAGGCGAAAGTGCCAATAATGATGATGATGAGATTTTTTGAATAATCAGGAAAATACCAGAGAAAAGCGGCAAGCAGGATAATAGCGGAAATGAACATACCCGGGATAAGGATATATTTGGTTTTTGGATGGGTGAGTGCAAGCGTGATATCGGTGAACCCGTTATAACAGGCAATTCCCGCGATAATAAGCAGAAAAATGATCGCGAAGAATTGCTGCGCTAAAAATGAGAGAACTGCAAGAATGAGCAATACTGCTGAAATACCAAACCAGAATAACGATTCATCGCTGTTTGAAGTGATGGCGAGGAAAAGAAAAACTGCGATAACCAGTCCGGTCAGGATAAGAAATATCACATAAAACGTTGCAAGCATCAGTTCCGGATCGGGAAAAAGCAGAGCTAAAAGCCCAAAAATTACGCCGATAATTCCCCAGACAATGCATGATAAGCTTGTATTCATGGTAGTATGACCGTAAAGGAATCGGGTTGCACGGGTTTCCTAATACCGTGTTAGTGCCACAACTACAAAATTTATCCTATTTTTCCGCCACTCCATTACCACAAATATTCACCTGTTACCCTCAACCGGGTCATCGATTCTAAAAAAGACCGGAATCCCTTTTTGTGCTTTTTGCAGGCAGTTAACTAGTCTTTCTTACTACTATCTGGTACTATTTTCAATATATGACAAGTATACAAACATTTAATTATTATCGTGCAACTTTAGGAGTATGGATAACTTAACCCTTAAAATCAAGAAGCGTGCATTTCCGAGCCACGGACGGGTGCGAATCCACGAGTCGAGACTTACGGATCTCCAGATTGTCAACGGCGATCACATTGATCTCATCAATGAAACTGCGAAAAAAACGGTCACGGTCACGGTTATTTCTGACACCATGGTTGGAAAAGATGAAATCCGGGTCAGTGAAGAGGATCTGAAGTCTCTTGGACTCGGTGAAGGTCAGGAAGTATCGATCAAAAAGTCCCTCGGACTCAAGGAAAAGGCATCCAAAGCTGCCGGTGATGTATCGGCCGGGGCCAAGAAAGCCGGAAGTGATGTAGCAACTGGAGCGAAGAAAGCCGGGGCTGCCGTGGGAAAAGCCGCTGGCAGTGCAGCTGACAGCGTGAAGAAAAAGGTGAAAGGAAAAGATGACCTTTAACCTTCCGGGGAATCCCGGTAAGGTGGTTCAACTTACAAAATCGGAGAGGTGATTCATATTATTCCAACATCACAAACAACTACCATTGTTGCGACATCGCCGCCTATAATTAATGACACGTCGTTTCTGGTAATTCTTGCAATTTTTATCCTTATCTTTATCTGGCTCATTGTCCGTGAATTTCGCCTTAAGGATGCCGCGAAACATAGCACCCAGCTGGAACAGGACAAGCTTAAAATCATCCAGATGGATGCAGCTACCAAGGCTTATCCGTTTACCCGGCTCTCACCTGAACAGACAGCAGAGATCAGGAACGTGGAAGACGAGAATATAACTCTCGAGACAAATATTTTTGCCCGGGAAAAACTCGTCGAGAAGCGACTTGACAGGCTCGAGAATTATGTCAAGGTCAGAAAACTGGACAATATGATAGGTAAGATTCAGACAGAAGAGAAGAAGGTGAAATAAGAATGAATACGGTTGTTAACCAGACCGAAACAGCCCCGGGATACTGGAGCAAGGTCTCCAATTTTTCTGCGTCAGTCGGGTCAAAAGTCCCCACGTTTGATAAATCCATGGATGCATATTTCGACCAGAACTTTGCGTCCATTATTGAGGAATGGGATCTCTTAACCGATAGTGATCTCCACAAGCTCGAATACCGGCTTTCCGAGATAACCAATGAAATCAGCACCCTTTTTGCAGAAAAAATGGTGATAGAAAAACGAGTCGGAAACCTGGACATTCTGGTTTCTTCCATGGAGGGGTCAAAATGAGCGTCATGAAAAATTACATGAATGCCTATGTAGACCGGCGGATGAAATCTGTTGTTGAGGAATGGGACCTTTCCCGGAAGGATGATATTACAGATTTCACGGCACGGCTCGATGCTATCGAACAGTGTGGAAAAACTGACAGAACTTGAAATCCGTGCACGAAAACTGAAGGAGAGGATCTGATATGGACTGGTTTGAATTCATTATTCTTGTCCTCTTCATAGCGGCCGCATTTTTCCTGATCTACTATTACTTCCGTGGCGCTAAAGGAGACATTGCGCTGACACGTCCCGTAGAGAGCCGGGTGGACGAGTACCTTGACCGCAGGTTTGAAAGTCTGGTCGATGAATGGGAACTGGTAAACCAGCCAAAACTCCAGAGGTTCAAGGAACAGAAATCAAAAGAACTTGAACAGGATGAGGTCCGTATTAACGATTTAAAGAAATTCGAACTGGATCTGGAAAGTTCACTAACAAACCTGGAGACCCGGCTTGACGCTATTGAAAAAGGACTGGCTCAAAAAGGAAGCGCCAAAAAATAAGACCGCCGGCAGTGATCTCTTCCTTGAATTAAAAGAAGAGATCACCGTAATGCGGAAACAAGGTGAACCACCGGTTAAAAATCCCCACAGTTTCGCACAATATATGTGTGATCTGTGTAACTCTCCCTTTACAATTTCTGAGCTCCGGCAATGTGTCTTGTGTGGCCGATGGGCTTGTAATACCTGCTGGACTGACCAGTATTACACCTGCAAATCATGTACAGGAATTATTAAAATCCATTCAATACGAAAAACTCCCTTTAGAGAGTAGGGATGAGCAGATAATTAACAGGTCAGATAATCTGTTTTAATAAATTGCCGAAATCCCCTTTTTTCTCGTGAATTCCAGTATCAGCACGTACAGTAACCGGACAGGTATAATGAAAAGGGGACATGCCCTTCCTCTCTTTTCGGCCCTGAATAACGAGCACTGATTTCAGGTTACCTTTTTTGGAGTTATCATTTTTTTGAGGCGGGAGCCGAAGCTAAGGTGTAAAGACACGAGGGGTGCTCAGTTTTAAAAAATAGTCCTGTACAGCCTTTTTTCATTCGCGCCAAAAACCAAAAAATTCTATATGGAATATTTTTTCCAGACCATAGAGAATTGCAAAGAAAAAGACCGCATACAGGACAAAACTGACCAGGAACTTCATCCAGCCGGCCATCCCTGTCATCGATACTAACGCATTGGAGAGTGTATCTGCGATCACAATAGCACAGAGAATACCAATAAAAAAAACCGCCCATTTTTTAACGGGTGCAAGATCCATGAAATAACGTTCGTGTTCAGAGTATTAAAACTTCAATTCATCCTCAAAAAGAGAGATTTCATCTCTCGCATGCACAATACCCGGAACTTCTCCGGCCTGATTATGGTGACGGGTATCGCTTTTTTTAATGACAACTCAAGTCAGGATCTTTTAAGAAACGATTATTGCATCTCATAGCCGAATACACGGTATGGCTGATGATCCTGAGGGAGCTCGTTTGGAACCAGAGGTCCCTGCCGAAGACAAAACTGCTGTCACTGAATCGCAGACAAGGGGTCCTGCATTCTACGGTGCGCTTGCGCTGGTCGGGGTTCTTGTTCTGTTGATCGTGTTTTTTAATGTATCAGGCACCCGGGCATCTTCAGGAATGCTCCTGACACAGAATACCTGGACGCTCCAGTCCTTTGTCGATTCAGGGGGTGTTCTTGTCCCGGCCATCCCCGGAACATCAGTAACTGCCAGATTCAAGACAGATGGCACGATGAGCGGATCTGGCGGGTGCAACAGGTACAATACATCCTATACAACAAAAGATTTGGCGATATCCATCTCCCAGCCGGATATGACCGAAATCTATTGTGAAAATTCACGTGTCATGCAACAGGAGTCAGCGTACATCAATGACCTTTCAAAAGCAGAGGAGCTCCGGGTGAATGAATCAAACCTGAACCTGTACGATAAAACCGGAAAACCCGTGCTAATGTTTGTAGCGACGTGAAAATTTCATAGTTTAATGAATTCAGTTGAAACAATCCACGGAAAAATCCCGAAAGATGATGAGTGGGTCTCAAAAAAAAGTTGA
>PDVJ01000529.1_pt1 | contig 12999 bp, 10 predicted proteins | sample 1369811 | NCBI WGS metagenome assembly PDVJ01 (sample SAMN07795376, study PRJNA414565) | Alkali sediment metagenome, whole genome shotgun sequencing project. | reverse complement strand
CGATCCGCGCGATTCACGCGCTCGTCGCGCGCGCCTTCCCGAGCAGCACTTCCTTCATGTCGCCCTTCGCCATCGTGCTCACAACGAGAAGATAGGCGGTCAGGAACAGCCCTCCTCCGAGGAAGGCCAGCAGCCCGAGGGCAACACCGCCAAAGGAGAACTGGTGCCGCCAGGCGACCCACAACGCGGAGAGCGTCAGCAGACTCGTGAAATCGAGGTTGAACTGGCCGGGCCAGCCCATCGCGGCCATGTCGCGGAAGAAGATCTCGAGCAGACCCCAGCCGTGATTCGCGATCACGATGCCCGTGTAGACGACGATGATCATCCAGAGAACGACCAGCAGCGTGCGAAATGCCGTCACGGACAGTTGCCTCCACTCATGGATGGTTCTTCGACAAATAGCTCTTTGTATCATGCAAATGGGCAGCGCGCGGGTCAACGAGGGGGACGGGGGGCACTGGCGCTCTTCGACGCTGTCCGGCAGCGCGGCTCCTACCCGACAAGGCCCGGAGCGAATAAGATTGCCGACCTGTCGTGGTCGCCAGACGCGGCCGCACTTCCAATCACTGAATGGGTGGGACGCGTCATGCGCAAGATGTCGAAGCTCGTTGCCCTGATCGCTGCCGCCACGATGCTCGCCGCCTGCGGCGGACCGAAGCCGCCGGCAGCCACGAAGGTACAATGAACCTGCGGGCCGGCCCGGACGCAGCACTCCATGTCCGGCCCGCCTGAGGACGGCCACACCGGATTCGAGCACTGGCGCCGCGCCACGCTCGCCCCGTTCGAGCACCGCGCGTTCACGCTGTTCTGGTGCGCCTCGCTCGTGTCGTCGTTCGGCGGCATGATCCAGACGGTCGGCGCCTCGTGGCTGATGATGACGATCGCGCCGTCGGCCGACCGGGTCGCACTCGTGCAGACGGCGGGCGCGCTCCCGTTCTTCTTCCTGTCGCTGATCGCCGGCGCACTCGCGGACACGCGCGACCGCCGCAAGATCATGCTGGCCTCACAGGTATTCACGCTGCTGGCCTCGGTCGTGCTGGCCGGAATGACGCTGGCAGGTGCGATCACGCCTTCATTGCTGCTGCTGCTGACGTTCCTGGTCGGCTGCGGCACCGCGGTCCTGGCGCCCGCCTGGCAGGCATCGATTGGCGACATCGTGCCGCGCAGCCAGATTGCGCCGGCGGTCATGGCCAACGCCGTCGGCTTCAACCTGGCACGCAGTCTCGGCCCGGCGATCGGCGGCGTGATCGTGGCGGCGGTCGGCGCTGCCGTCGCGTTCATCATCAACGCCGTGTCGTATCTCGGCATCATTGCAACGCTGCTCTGGTGGCGGCCGCCGCGCGTGCGAAGCGACCTCCCTCCCGAGCCGCTGGGCTCCGCAATTGCCGGTGGCCTGCGCTACGTGAGCCTGTCTCCGCACCTGCTCGCGATCCTGCTGCGCTGCGCATTGCAGTCCATTCCGATCGCCGCGGTCACGGCGCTGATGCCGATCGTCGCGCGCGACCTGCTCGGTGGCGGCGCTCTCACCTACGGCGCGCTGCTGGGCGGCTTTGGCGTCGGCGCGATGCTCGGCGCGCTGGCCAGTGCCGGGTTGCGCAGGCGCTTTACGAGCGACGCCCAGCTCAGGGCTTTGTCGGCCCTCGCCTGTGTCGCGATGATCGCGATCGGGCAGAGCCGCTGGACAGGGCTCACGCTGCTCGCTCACGTTCTCGCCGGTTCGGTCTGGACGCTGGGCTTTGCCAATTTCAACATCGCCGTGCAGTTGTCTTCGCCGCGCTGGGTCACCGGGCGAATGCTCGCGACGTACCAGACGATCGCGTTCGCGGGCATCGCGCTCGGCAGCTGGTGGTGGGGCGAGTTCGCGAGCGCACAGGGCGTGCGTGAATCGCTGACGCTGGCCGGACTGGCCGCCCTGATTTCCCTCGCAGCTGCACGCTGGCTGCCGGTCTCGGTGGCACCCATCGGCTCGCTGGATCCGCGTGCGAGACCCGAGCTGACTCCTCCCGGCGTGCCCATCCACCCGTCATCGGGCCCGATCGTCGTCGTGATCGAGTATCGCGTCCTGCCGGAGCATGCGGCGGAGTTCGTGGCGGCGATCAACGAGCTCGGCCGAGTCCGTCGTCGCAATGGAGCGCGGGGCTGGTCGGTGAGCCAGGATATCGACGCGACGGATCTATGGATCGAGCGCTTCGAGAGCTCGACGTGGACCGATCACCTGCGCTGGCGGACGCGACCGACTGAATCCGACTTCGAAGTCCGCAAGCGCATCGGTCGGCTTATCGAGAAAGGCCACGTACGCCGGTTCGTCGGTCGGCCACCGGGCTCCGAACCCATCGGCCCGGTGCCCGGGCAGGATCGCAGCGTGGCCGGCACTCGCAGCACGGATGTCGAGCCCAGGCCGCCCAGCGCGCTGCCTTGACCGCTACAATTGCGGCCGATGTCCATTGATAGCCTCCTGCTGACCGCGGTCGGCCTGCTGCTCGTCCTGCTGAACGGGTTCTTCGTCGCGGCCGAGTTCGCGATCGTCAAATTGCGGCGCACGCAGGCCGAGGAACTCGCCAGGACACATGGACTGCGTGGCCGGGTGCTGCGTACCGTACGCACGCACCTCGACGCGTACCTTTCGGCCTGCCAGCTCGGCATCACACTTGCCTCCCTGGGTCTCGGCTGGATCGGCGAACCCGCCTTCGCCCGCCTCGTCGAACCCTTGCTGGCATACGCCGGAGTCACCGACCCGAGGGTCGTCCGAAGCGTCGCCTTTGCAATCGCATTCGCGCTCATCTCGTTCCTGCACATCGTCGTCGGCGAGCTGGCGCCGAAGTCGCTGGCCATCCGCCGCGCCGAGACGGTGTCCCTGAACACGGCGCTGCCGCTGTACGTCTTCTACTGGGTGATGTACCCCTTCATCCACGTGCTGAACGGCGCCGCGAACGTCATCCTGCGCGGACTGGGCGTCGAGCTGGCATCGGAAGGCGATGAGGCCCATTCGATCAGTGAATTGCGCACGGTGCTGCGCGCGAGCCACCATCACGGCGAACTCGGCGCAATCGAAACCCAGATCCTGACGCGTGGCCTGGACCTGGGTGACCTCGTGGTCGGCGATGTAATGCGACCTCTCGCCGACCTGGCCTGGATCGGGCTCGGCGCGACGATCGACGAGGTTCTCACCGAGCTCCGCAGCTCACGCTACACGCGCTATCCGGTACGTGATCCGGAGACACTGAGGTTCGTCGGCCTGCTGCACATCAAGGACCTGCTGACCGCTTCCGAGCGCTTGCGGGACATTCGCGACCTGCGGCCGTACCTGCGCACGCTGCCTCACGTCGATGAACACCAGCGGCTCGAGTCGGCACTGGTCGCGTTCCGGCGGGGCGACCCCCACTTCGCGATCGTCACCGGCACGCTCGGAACGGAAATCGGCTTCCTCACTTTCGAGAACGCGGTGGAGGCATTGTTCGGGCCGGTGGAGGATGAATTCTCGAAGACCAGTCCCAGCTGGCAGCGTGCGGAGGACGGCAGCGTCACCGGCGCAGGCAGCCTGTCGCTGCTGAGCCTGGAGGAGGCTCTCGGGGTGTTGACGCCCGAGGTGGACGCGAACAGCGTCGGAGGACTGGTCACCGAGACGCTCGGGCGCATCCCGGTCGCCGGCGAACGAATCGCATTCCCCTCATTCGAGATCGAAGTGCTGTCAACGGACGGTCCGCGCATCGACATGGTAAGGGTTACGCCCCGCGATTCGGTCGGTCATGGCGACGGCTGACGAACTCGAGACAGGCACGATGCCGCGCGTTGACTTGAGTCCACCACCGTTACGCCAGTTTCGCTGATGCGCCGTCCGCACCAACGCCCCGAGAAGCTCTCGGACATCCTCGACGCGCTGGCGGCACCCCGGACGGGTTCCGTCTCGATGACCGATGTCATTGGAGCGGTCGGCGAGCGTTCGTTCGGCGCGCTGCTCGTCCTGCTCGCAATCCCGAACCTGTTCGCCGGGATCATTCCCGGACTCTCGATCCTGATGGGACTGCCGCTGATGCTGTTGTCGCTGCAACTGGTCTTTGCAGCCACAAGACCATGGCTGCCGCGCCGGCTCGCCCGGCTCGAAATCCGCCGCTCGGACCTGCAGCGCCTGGCGGACAAGGTCGGTCCACACCTGCGCAGGCTCGAACGCGGCCTGAAACCGCGACTGCTGATGCTGACGGCCCCTTGGACGGAGCGGCTCATCGGTACGGCCTGCCTGGTGCTCTCGATATTTGTCTTTCTCCCCATCCCATTTGCCAACCTGCTGCCCTCCATCGGCATCATGCTGTACGGCTTCGCGCTGCTCGAGCGAGATGGACTCGTGGCCATCGTCGCTACCGCGGTTACCGTCGCATGCCTCACCCTCTTCGGCAGTGTGGCATTCGCGTTCACCGCAGCCGCAGGGCACACCATCCGCCAACTCGGCTGAATGGGCTGCGCAACGCCATTCGCTGAATCAACGACCTGTAATCAGCTGGTTGCCAGGCGCGCCGAATTCCAGCCGGAAAGACCAGACTCGAGAGAGCCTGCCTATGTCGCCGATCAGAAGAACGTATTGGATTGCCGGCTTCCACGGGACTACCGTGATGGCACAGCAGGCGAACACCAACGGAGCAAGCCATGTCGAATGAAGCGAAGTGCCCTTTTGCCCCAACGCACGGTGCGCGCACTCATGCAGGAGCCCAGTCGAACAGTGACTGGTGGCCCAACCGGCTGAACCTCAGGATTCTTCACCAGCACTCCGCGAAGTCCAACCCCCTGGGCGAGCAGTTCGACTATGCGCGGGAATTCACGAAGCTCGACCTGGCTGCGCTGAAGAAAGACCTTTACGCGCTGATGACGGATTCGCAGGACTGGTGGCCCGCCGACTGGGGCCATTACGGCGGCTTGTTCATCCGCATGGCCTGGCACAGCGCGGGCACCTACCGCGTTTCGGACGGGCGCGGCGGCGGCGGCACCGGGAACCAGCGCTTTGCGCCGATCAACAGCTGGCCCGACAACGGCAACCTCGACAAGGCCCGCCGGCTGCTGTGGCCCATCAAGAAAAAGTACGGCAACAGGATCTCGTGGGCCGACCTGATGATCCTGGCCGGCAACTGCGCGCTCGAGTCGATGGGCTTCAGGACCTTCGGCTTCGGCGGCGGTCGCGCAGACATCTGGGAGCCGGAAGAGGACATCTACTGGGGCAGCGAGAAGACCTGGCTGGGCGACGAGCGCTACACCGGCGATCGGCAGCTGGAGAACCCCCTGGGCGCCGTACAGATGGGCCTGATCTACGTGAACCCCGAGGGCCCGAACGGCAATCCGGACCCCGTCGCCTCGGGCCGCGATGTCCGCGAGACCTTCGCCCGCATGGCGATGAATGACGAGGAAACCGTCGCTCTTGTGGCCGGCGGACATACGTTCGGCAAGGCGCATGGTGCGGGCGACCCGGCGCTCGTGGGTCGCGAGCCGGAAGGCGCGCCCATCGAGGAGATGGGTCTCGGCTGGAAGAACGCGTTCGGCACCGGCAAGGGCGTGCACACCACCACGAGCGGCATCGAAGGCGCGTGGAAGCCGAACCCGACCCGATGGGACATGGGCTACTTCGACATGCTCTTCGGTTACGACTGGGAGCTCACGAAGAGCCCGGCCGGTGCTCACCAGTGGGTCGCGAAGAACGTGAAGCCGGAACACCTGATTCCGGACGCCCACGACCCGTCGAAGAAGCACCCGCCGATGATGACCACGGCCGACCTGTCGCTGCGCTTTGACCCGGCCTACGAGAGGATCTCCCGTCGGTTCCACAAGAACCCGCAGACATTCGCCGACGCCTTCGCCCGTGCCTGGTTCAAGCTGACCCATCGCGACATGGGTCCTCGCGCACGCTACCTCGGTCCGGAAGTGCCTGCCGAAGAGTTGATCTGGCAGGATCCTGTCCCGGCGGTGGACCACGAACTGGTCGGCGAGCAGGACATCGCAGCGCTCAAGAAGAAGCTCGTTGCCTCGGGCCTGTCCATCCCGCAGCTGGTGACCGTGGCCTGGGCGTCTGCAGCGACGTTCCGCGGCTCGGACAAGCGCGGCGGCGCCAACGGGGCGCGCATTCGCCTGGCGCCACAGAAGGACTGGGAGGTGAACCAGCCCGCCGAGCTGGCCAAGGTACTGCAGACGCTCGAGGCAATCCGCAAGGCGTTCAACGGCACGCCGTCGGGCAGCAAGAGGATCTCGCTGGCGGACCTCATCGTGCTGGCGGGCTGCGCAGCTGTCGAAGCAGCGGCAAAGAAGGCGGGGCACGACATCAAGGTACCCTTCTCGCCCGGCCGCACGGATGCATCGCAAGAGCAGACCGATGCGGAATCATTCGCCGTGCTGGAGCCCATTGCGGACGGATTCCGCAACTACCAGCGTGCCGGCCTGAAGACACCCGCCGAAGAGCTGTTGCTGGACCGTGCCCAGTTGTTGACCCTGACCGCCCCCGAAATGACGGTACTGGTCGGCGGTCTGCGCGCCTTGAATGCCAGCGTCGGTCAGTCCGGGCACGGCATCCTCACGCGCGCACCCGGCGCACTGACGAACGACTTCTTCGTCAATCTGCTCGACATGAATGTCGAGTGGCGGCCCTCTTCGACCGAAGGCATCTACGAAGCACGTGAGCGCGCCACTGGTCAGGTCAGATGGACGGGCACTCGTGTTGACCTGGTGTTCGGTTCGAACGCCGAGCTGAGGGCGCTTGCAGAGGTCTATGCGTCGGACGACAACCAGCAGAAGTTTGCGAAGGACTTCGTCGCGGCCTGGAACAAGGTGATGAACCTGGATCGTTTCGACCTGGCGTAATCGGGGAACGAAGCTCCGACCGCGGGCTTGCAGCCGTGGCGCGATCAGGCGCCGGGATATTCCGGCGCGGTCGCGTCGCGACTGACCAGCCCCATGCGCTCCAGCACCGATCGCAACTGCGACCAGCGCTGCTCCAGCGCTCCGGTGTAGCCGATCGACAGTCGCACCAGGCCCGGCCTGATGCCCGCTTTCTCCAGCTCTTCCTCGGGCATCTCGCTGCTGGTCGAGGACGCCGAACAGGACATCAGCGTCTCGCTGTAGCCCAGGCTCACTGCCATCAGGCCGAACTGGTGCTCGTTCTGCAGCAGGCCCATGAACTCGAACGCGCGCTCGCGGGAGCCGAGGTCCAGCGCGAGGATCCCGCCGTACCCGAAGTCCGGGTTCGCCAGCTCCATCAGCAATGCGTGATCCGGGTGACTCGCGAGGCCGGGGTAAGTCACCTGCAAGCCCAGTTCGACGAGACGCGTCGCGATGACATGTGCCCTGCGACTGTGCTCCGCCATGCGCAGGCCCAGATGCGGCAGACGCAGGCTGATGTCGAAGGCAACCTGCGGATCCATCGTCGGCCCCAGCAGCATCAGCGAGCCCATGTGCAGGTCCATGAGCTTCATGATGAATTCGGTCGTGCCACACACGGCCCCGGCGATGTGATCACTGGCGCCGTTCATGAATTTCGTGAGGCTGTGCACGACCACATCGGCGCCGAGCTGGATCGGCGCCATGATCAGCGGCGTGAACGTGTTGTCGACGACGAGCATCGCGCCGTGCTTGTGGGCGATGTCCGCGAGCCTCGGGATGTCGGCGATCCGCAACGTCGGGTTCGACACGGATTCGCAGTAGAGGATCCTGGTGCGCGGAGTGATGGCCCGCTCCACCGCCGCGAGATCCGAGACGTCCACGAACGTCGTCGTGACACCTGCCTTGGCGGGCAGGTAGTCATGCAGCAAAGCGAACGTACCGCCATAGACGGTGCGACTGGCCACCACGTGGTCGCCTGTGTCGCAGAGCTGCATGATCGTCGCCGCAATGGCCGCCATGCCGCTCGATGTGCAGTAGCCGGCCTGCGCGCCCTCGTAGGCCGCAACCTGGCGGCCCAGCACATAGACGGTCGGATTGAAGTGACGCCCGTACAGGTAGCAGCCGCCCACGTCAGGACCGAGGTGGCCCTGGAAGATCTCGGGCATCGTCGTCGGGTCGATCACCGTGAACGTCGTGCTGGCCTCGACCGACATGTTCACGCCGCCGTGCTCGCCGAACTCATGACGGAGATTGGCGAAGGACTGGATTGGATCAAATCTGCTCATGGTGTCCTCGGTGAATCGGACGCCGCGTCGAGTTCACCTGGCTGGGTCGACGTGACTCAAGACCTCGCGAAGCGTGCGTCCGATGCGGCCTGGTTGCAAGGCCGGCTGCGATCCTAGTCGCCGTCCCGCTTCGCCTTGTGCTTCAGTGCGGAGCGCACGAGGCGGCCGAAGTCCCGGTCCTTCTTTCGCCTCTCAACGTATGACAGGTCGTGGAATGCGGACTCCTTGCGGAGCTTGCGGTAATCCTGCAGTCGTTCTTCGCTCAGATCGTGTCGCTCGATTGCCGCCCGCACCGCGCAACCAGGTTCGCTCGAGTGACCGCAATCCGTGAACCGACAGTTCTTCGCAAGCTCCCCGACGTCGGCGAACGTATCTTCGAGGCCTTCGCTGACGCCCAGCATGCCCAGTTCCCGCATGCCGGGCATATCGATCAGGAGGGCCCCACCATCGAGCGCGATCAGTTGACGACGTGTGGTCGTGTGACGTCCCTCGCCCGTATGGCTGACGCCTCGCGTCTCCAGCCCGGCGTCGCCTGCCATGCGATTGATGAGCGTCGTCTTCCCGACTCCCGACGAACCGAGCAGACAATACGTCCTGCCGGGAATCAGGAGTTCTCGAACCCGATCCAGCCCGGCGCCCGTTACGCTGCTGAGTGTGACTATTCTCGCTTCGATTCCCGCGAGCCGGATCCTGCCGATCAATGACTCCAGCTCGAGGGCGCTGACCAGGTCAATCTTCGTCAGCAGAAGCACGGGCTCGATGTGCCCTTCCCTCACCATCACCAGGTACCGCTCCAGCCTGCGCACGTTGAAATCGAAATGGCAGGACTGAATGATGAACGCCACGTCGATATTCGCCGCGATCATCTGGAAGTCGATGTCCTTGCCCGGCGCTTTGCGTCTCAGGAATGACTTGCGCGGCAGCACACCATGAATGGTCGCGTGGGACCTGGCGTCCTGGTAGCGGGCGCAAACCCAGTCTCCAACGCACGGCAGATCGGTTGACGACTCGGCGTCAAACCGCAGTCGGCCCGTCAACTCGGCTGGTAGCTCGCCATGTTCGTCGCGGATGACGTATCCGGCCCTGTCGACAGCGGTTATCCGCGCAACGCTCAGGCCAGGATCGCACTCGTGTGACGTGCCGGCAAACCAGCGGTCAAGAGCAGGGTCGCGCAACTCCATGACTGCAATCTGTCAGAAGCTGGTGGCCCTGCCAATACACGCTGTCCCGCCCGGCAGACGAGGAAGCCCAGCCCGTTGCCGACCGCGGGCCATGTCTTCACGGAGTGGCTACTGTCTGCCGTCGATGACGGCTGATGCTGCGTCGCTGCGCGCCTTGGCCCCTCGTCGGCTGCGAGTAACTGCCTGTAATGGCGATTCGTCGAAGGCCGCGCGATAGGCGCTCGAGAACCGCCCGAGGTGTGTGAAACCGAGGCTGGTCGCGATCGCGGTGACGCCCTCGCCCGCCTTTTCGCTGGAAAAACGCCGTTGCGCCGCTGCAAGGCGCCGCTCCAGGACGAACCGCATCGGTGACATGCCGCGCCGTGCCTGGAAGGCGAGTTGCAGGGAGCGCTCGCCGACCTGCACCACTTCGCAGAGCCGACCCAGGGTGATCGCTTCACCAAGGTGCGCGTCGATCCAGCCTTCGAGGCAGTTCAGGCGCTGGGCCGACACCGGCGAGATCCTGCTGCTCGCGGACCTGGTCAGCGCACCGGCCAGCACGGATAGCAGGCGACTCTCGCCGTGCACTCGGCTCGATGCCGAAGCGTCCGGCAAGTGAGCGTGAACCAGCCCGCTGATCGCTTCGACCAACTCGCCCCGTTGTGGCTCCGAAAGGTCCAGCATCTGCGGTACCAGCGGCCACTCGACAAGATCAGTCCCGTGACGTCTCTGCACCTCGGACTCGAACGCGGAAGCGTCGAGCTCGATGGCCAGCACTGGGTGACCTTCACTGTGGCGGGTCGTCTCCGTACCCGGAGGCATGAACACCAGCCCCCCCGTGTCGACCTCCATTCGCCGACGGCCCCACGAGTAGCGCTGAATTCCGCGCAGGGGGAAATGAAACGTTGGTTGCCGAAAGAGGCCCCGCAGAGTGTGCGCGAGCCGCGCGCTGGCCCAGGCGAGCTTCACGCTCCAAGTCTCGATTCGGGCCAGCTGGAATCCAAACGGTCCCGTGCCGTGGACCACCCGGGAATGGTCACCATCACGCCGGGCTACCCATGAGGTGACCTCATCCGGATCGTCGCTGCCCATGCGTTGGGCGCCGGGCGGTGGAAAGGCAACGGCGGCGAGGGTATCGAGCGTCACGGGAAGTCCACGGGGAGGGTCGACGATAGGGTGCCTGTCCATTCGCATTTCGGCTAGAGAGGCCACCCTGGATTCGCAAACGGCGGTTCGACCCCCCCCATCCCGCCGGAGCAGGTTGGTCCAGTTCAGCGGCTGGCGCCGGAATCCACGGCTTCGTAATTCGGATAGTGCGCCCGTGGCAGGCGCGTTACCTTTATCCGCCATCTCACGCACAGGGCGCAGGATCGCCCCATCCGCCATGACCAGACCAGTTTTGAGCCTTCGCAGCCGCCTGCTCGTCATCGGCTTGATGTCCGGGGTCTTCGGACAACCAGCCTTGGCCGAGAGCGGCATCCGTACCGAGCGAGTCCAGTTCGCCAAGGGAGCGAACAGCGCCCGCATCAACGGCACGATCAAGGGGTCGCAGACCGTCGACTACGTTCTGCACGCTTCCCAGGGGCAGTACATGAACGTCAGCATGGCGACCAGGAATGCCGCCGCCTACTTCAACATCCTCGCGCCCGGCCAGACCGACGTTGCTTTCTTCAATGGTTCCGTGAGCGACAACCAGTACGAGGGCACACTGCCCGCGACCGGCGACTACAAGATCCGCGTCTACATGATGCGCAGCGCGGCGCGGCGCAACGAGGTCGCCGACTACCGCCTGGAGATGATCGTCTCCGGGCCGACCCACAGTGCGGCGAGCCATGACGCCCTGGTCCCGGGCACCGACTTTCACGCGACAACGAAGATCCCTTGCGTCGCCGAACCGAACAAGCCGATGAGCCAGTGCGATGCCGGCGTGAAACGCACGGCGGGCGGCGGCTCGGTCCACGTCAAGACACCCGACGGCGGCAGCCGCGTGATCACCTTCCGCGACGGCAAGGTGTCTGGCACCGACGCCGACGCGCCGTTCAAGGTCGAGCGACGCGACGACTGGACCATCGTCCGGGTCGGCGCGGTCGAGGTCTACGAGATCCCGGACGCGCTCGTTTTCGGCGGCTGATCGCGAATGCGCAGCCCCTTGATTGTGCAAAGAAACACTTGTAACGGAGGTTCCATGAAGAAGTCTGTATTGCTGTCCGCGCCCCTAGTTGTGCTCGCCATGTTGCTCGCCATGTGCGGCATCACCGCCCCAGCTTATGCCGACTCCGCCGATGCCATGTGCGAAGTCCGCAAGGACGGCGAGACGAAGCAAGGCAAATCCGGCCCGTGCACCTTCTCGCAGCGGCAAGGCTACATCGACCTCGATCTGCGCAATGGCGAAACCTACAGCCTGAGCCCGGGCAACAAGCCGGGCCACTTCAAGGACCAGAAGGGCAACAAGGTCGTGCGCACGCAGGCGGGCGGCAACACGCAGGAATTCAAGGGGGAAGGCGGCAAGAAGGTCGTCGTGACCTTCGGCGGGTCCTCCTCGAGCAGCGGGGGTGGCGGCGCGGCCGGCGCCATTGCCGTCGCCGACATGTCCCGCTACTGCGCGGGTGAGGCGTCGGCGAAGTTCAAAGTCAGCCCGCGCGACATCACCACGCAGAACGCCAAGCAGACGCAGGGCATGTACGAAGTCTGGGGCCAGTACGGAACCAATGCCCAGGTATTCATCTGCTCGTTCAACGCCGAACGCCAGTTCCTGAGCGTCGACCTGTACCGGCCGTAAGCATGCGCTCCGGCCGTCGCGTAGCCGGGCCACCGCATGCATTGCCACCGGCCTCGCACGTTGCACTAAAGTGCACCGACCTAGAGGGCCGAGGATGAGCAGAAACCTAGGCGTTCTTCTTTCAATGACGGTGCTGGTGCTCGCGGCGTGCGGCGGTGGCAAGCAGCCAGCTCCCGCCGAGCAGCCTGCGACCCCTGCGGCGGATCCTGCACCGCGTGTCGCGGCAGCTGCGGTTGATGCGCTCGGGCAGGCGGTTCGCGCAGCGCTCGAGGGCGACTTCGAGGCGCACCATTTCGACGCTTTCGCAGACTTGAACGGCGACGGCACGCAGGAGGCCATCGCCTACGTGGCCGGCCCGATGGTTTGCGGTACGGGTGGCTGTCCGGTGCTGGTGTTTACGCCTGCGGCCGATGGTTATCGGCTGGTGTCTCGCATCTCGGTGGTCCAACCGCCCGTCCGGCTCGCGCCGCGCAGTTCTCAGGGCTGGCGCAACCTCGTAGTCGGTGTCGGCGGCGGCGGCATGGCGGCCGGCAACGCCGAAACCTCGTACAAGGAAGGCAAGCCGGTGCCGACACCCGTGTACGGCGATCCAAAGCTGCTTTTGGCGGGCGAGGCGCTCGGCACGGCCATCCACACGCAGGATGCCGAGGAACTGCGCTACGTGGTGCTGCAGAAGCTGACCGACCGCTATGCGGCTGAGAAAGGCATCGACGTCACGGATGCGGAGAAGGCTGAATACATCGAGCACATGCGCGCAGCCTTTAGCAAGGATCCGAATTTCTCCGGCACGCTGCCGGGCAGCGAAGAGTCGCCCGAGGACAAGGCTGCGCGTGCCGAGATCGCGGCCGCCTTCATCCGACAGTGGAAGATCAATGCAGCCCTGCACCAGCAGTATGGTGGCCGGATCATCTTCCAGCAGGGCGGG
>PDVJ01000318.1_pt1 | contig 13001 bp, 14 predicted proteins | sample 1369811 | NCBI WGS metagenome assembly PDVJ01 (sample SAMN07795376, study PRJNA414565) | Alkali sediment metagenome, whole genome shotgun sequencing project. | reverse complement strand
ATAATCGTCAAGAACTGGACATTGGTGTCGAGCGGTAGGCTTGCCATGTAGAGCACGGCGCTGCCGACATGGCTCAAGTCCATCAGCGGCTCGACCGCAATGGTGCCGTTCGCCTGCGGAACCCCTGTGGCCATTTTCGATGTGATTTCGGTTGCCGCGCCGGTGACGATGGCGACTTTGTTGTGAGCGTTCATCATTTAGCCTCCTTGGTACCGTTGGCACAAACCCTTCATCGCATCCCATATCGCAGGCATTTTTTTATCACGACCCCCTCCACATGTCCATAGGCATACGGTCGGACCAAGCTCCTCTACTGATATTGAATGATTATCATCTCAGAAGTAAGTGTTTTCAAGCCTAAAACCGCCATTTTCATGTCCCAAAAGAGGGAGATTCTCATTTCTGGGTTTCAGCATTTCAACCAGTAGACTTTGTCCGACTTCTTTCGCCTTCCCCGAGAGACATTACTGTAGTAGCCATCGTAGCGTACCATCTGTTCTCCCTTGTTGGGAACATGCGAACGGGTAAGACACCCCGCATTTTATAAATAACTTGATTTTAGTGATAAAAGGGTTACTATATATCCATTCATGGGAGCTCACGCTATGGGTGGGCTTGTTTCGTTCTTAAGGAAAGATCCACTTATCAAAAATGGCATCCTCAGATTTGGAAACATGAGAGTCTATTGGAAAGAAGGATGTCATCATGGCAGAAGGAATCGTGAAGTGGTTCAGTGACAAAAAAGGGTTCGGCTTCATTGAGCAGGAAGACGGTGGCGACGTATTTGTTCACCACCCCGCCATCAACATGACCGAATTCAAGAGCCTTGATGAAGGTGACCGGGTGAGGTTTGAGGTAGAACAAGGCAGCCGAGGGCCTGCGTTCAAGAGCGTTACGACATTGTAATCCCCTGGGACACGATCATTAAGGGCATCTTGTCGCTTTGAGATGAGATGCCCTTTAATTTGACCACGTCTTTAAGGAAATTCCGGAGACAACTAAATTTGGGGTATTGAGATTAATGGGAAACGCAACAGATGAAAAGGCAGAAAACGGATTCTCGGTAGCCAAGAACATTGATTCGACCTCTGTGGATCGCAAGGAGATTTTTTCCGAAGAGAAGGGGGAAGAGGTCGATGAAAACGAAGAGAACATCCAAGATCGCCATCACTTTATGGAATTATACGAAGAGAGTCTGAAGAGCATCCGCGAGGGTAAGGTTGTCAAAGGAGAGATCGTTCGAATTGACAAGGAATTTGTGCTGGTTGATATCGGCTACAAATCAGAAGGGCAAATTCGAATCTCTGAGTTTACTAACCTGAGGGGAGGGTTGACAGCCAAAGTGGGTGACGAGGTAGATGTCCTCCTGGTGCGCGGAGAAAATAAAGAGGGCCGCATTATTCTTTCTAAGGAAAAGGCTGCTGGAGTCAAGCTATGGGATAAAGTTGAAGAAGCCTTTAGGAATCAAGATACCATCAGAGGTAAAATAATTTCCCTGGTGAGGGGAGGGCTTTCTGTCGATATTGGCGTGCAGGCTTTCCTGCCTGGGTCTCAGGCCGATCTGAGACCAGTCAGAGATTTGAGCACCTTGATAGGAACAGAGCATGATTTTAAGATCGTAAAGTATGAAAAGAGCGAAGAGAATATCGTTCTGTCTCGTCGTGCTGCCTTAGAGGCGGAACAGAAGGCTCTCCGGGAAAAAACACTTGTACTCCTTGAAAAGGACGCGATTCTCGAGGGGATAGTCACGAACATCAAGGATTACGGTCTCTTTGTCGACCTGGGCGGGATCGTCGGTCTGCTTCACATCACGGACATGTCTTGGGGCAGAGTAGGTCACCCGTCCGAGCTGTATCGAGTCGGTGATGAGATAACGGTCAAAGTCCTGAAATTTGACAGAGAGAAGGAGAGGGTATCCCTCGGCCTCAAGCAGATGAATCCCGATCCATGGAGCAAGGCCGAGGAGAAGTACCCCATCCATACCAGGGTCAAAGGCAAGGTATTGAGCCTGGTCGAGTATGGGGCATTTGTCGAGGTGGAGAAAGGTATCGAAGGCCTGATCCAGGTGTCTGAAATGTCGTGGACTGAAAAGATCAGGTATCCTTCTCAGATATTGAGCGTCGGGAATATTGTGGAAACCATGGTCTTAAGTGTTGATGTCGCCAAAAAACGGATTTTCTTAAGTATGAAACGGCTAGAAGCAAATCCTTCGGATACCATCGCCGAAAGTACCCAAGGACAAAGAGGGCAATCTCCTGAAGGGATTTCAGATTAAGAATGAAATAGAGGCCAAAATTGTTCATGTCTCTCAAAAGGATAAAATATGACAAAGGATAAAGATAGGACACCTGTTGCTCAGAACGTGATCACAATGTGCACGAAATGCGGGATGGAACTTAGCCACGTGGTTGTTGCCCACGATAAGGGGGGAATGGTTGAAAGCGTAAAGTGTCATACCTGTGGAAGCGAGCACAAGTATCGTCCTGACAAAAAAAAGGCACCCAAGAAAACTTCTAAGAAGAGTATCAGCACCCAGGAAGTGGATTTGACAAAGACCTTTGAAAAGCTTGCTGAGAAGTTCAAAGACAAGAAGCCGTTGCCCTACAGTATGTCAGGATCGTTTAAGAATGACGACGTGATCGACCACAAGACCTTTGGCATGGGCATCGTGATAAGTGCTTCTTCCGACAAAATGGAGGTGGCCTTTTCTGGCGGACCCCGCATCCTCGTCTGCAACAGGGAGAACATAGACTTGAGTTGAAGCCCCCTCCAAGGTTCAGCACTCCAAAACCTCAAATAGGGTTAGACGGACACGGCTTAAGTAGCCCCCAACAGATTATCGGCATTACTGTGGGCTGACTGTGAAGGAGGCAGAGAGACAGATGAGTTTGAACGGTTTGCGGAAGAGCTGGAGACAAGCCCTCCCGCCGAAGACCTTAAGAGGTTGGGTGGCAAAGAAGCAAGAAAGAACCAAAGTTTTGGCGAAAGGAATGAGCATGAAGAAGGAAGATTGTATACTGTTTAGCGGTGGCATTAAAGGGGCGGAATCGGAATTTGGGGCGAAAGCGGAGCGCTTTGGTATAGCACAAGTGAACTTTACATTTGAAGGACACGCTATCGTTAGCCAGCGAGGCTTGCGCGTCCTGAATAACGATGAACTGAAAAATGGAGACGTGAGCCTGGAATACGTTTCGCGATTGATGAATCGCCGCTACACGGAAAGCCCGACATTTCGTAAAATTCTGCAAAGCATCTGGTACCAGATAAACAGTGGACGGGAGATTTACGTCATAGGGGAGATCCTGGGGGACAAGACCGTAAAGGGTGGCACAGGATGGGGCGCTGAGTTTGCAAAACTCTGCAACAAACCATTGCACGTGTTCGATCAGAAACGTAATTCGTGGTTCATTTGGAATCAGATGGACTGGGTTGAGTGCAAGGGAGGAGAGGAGCCTGTCATCAGCCATGTTCATTTCACAGGAACGGGGACGCGCTTTCTCGAAGAGAACGGCAAGAAAGCAGTCGCCGAACTATTCGAGAGAACATTCGCATGATTGAGCGACGCACCTGTTCCATTGCCCGAAGTCGCGTAGCCTAACCATCAGGGGGAGGTAGCGGAAAGAAGTTGGCCGGCTTTTTCGTAAACGCTTTTGTTTCGCGTGCTGCCGAGGGCCGCACCACACCCGGAACGTTAAGTGGCAGGGCTCCCACTTTCTCCATCGGCTCGACGAAGCGATAAACGCTATCCAGCGCAAAGGAACATGAACCCTGTGTTCCGGATCAAACGTCCTTCATCGCATGGGCTGCCAGCGCGGCGGTGGACCCGGCGGCCTGCAGATCGTATCCTCCGCTGTCCCCGTCGATATCCAATACTTCGTCAGCAAAATACAATCCTTTGACCAAACGGGATTCCATGGTTCTGGAGTTTACTTCCTCCAGAGGCGCGGCAAGGTCAGTTCTTCACGGAGATGCAGGCTTCGCCGGCTGCGTTGGCGTGTTTCCCCGTGACGGAGGCGTAGAACGTGCGGATGATTTCCATGTCGGCCTCGATGTCCCCCGTGGGCATGATAATCGGGCCGATGCCCCCGATCTTGCGCTTGTAATCGAGGTAGGACAGGACAATGGGAACGTTGGCCCCCTGGGCGATATAGTAGAAGCCTGTCTTCCAGTAATGGACCTTTTTACGGGTCCCCTCCGGCGGCACAACCAGATTCAGACACTCATGGGTCTTGATCACCTCGATGGATTGGGCAACCATACTGTTGGCCTTGGAGCGGTCGATGGGAAGGCCCCCCAGCCATTGCATGATCGATCCGAAGGGTGGGCGGAAAAGGGCGTCCTTGCCCATCCAGTGGACCTTGAAATGCATGGCGAAGGACATGGTCAGGGCATACAGGAGATCCCAATTGGAGGTATGGGGGGCGGCAATGATGACGTGGCTGGCATCCTGGGGCAGGCCACCTTCCACTTTCCAGCCGGCCAGCCTGAGATAGGACACAGAGACGAAATAAAAGAACCTGTTCAAGACGGGGGTGGTAAAAATCGTATGGTGCATCCCGTTTTCCCTTCAAATGAGGTCTATAGGGGAAATGGGGGGGAGCCGGAGAGCCGGTCCCTCTGAGGATCAAATCTTGATCGCTTTGCAAAAACCCGTCGATTCTAGCCAACCTTCAGGATAAGGGCAGCTGCCGCATCACCCGCAGCGCAGCCGGTGGAGAGCCCGTATCTGCCACCGAGAATCACTAAATACCATTACTTCAGCATTCCAATTATTCGTCTTGGTCCGACCCATGCCAGCACCAGAGCCAGCAGCCAATATATACATTTTGCGGGACTCAGTTTTTCTGGCCAACGTAATCAAGGATCCCTTCAAGACCATCAACTTTCGGTGCACTCACAACCGCCGCCTGAACAGGGCACCATGGATAGGGCAAACCGGAAAGCCAATCCATGATTGCGTCCAGGTTTCTTGGGGGGAGTATCTGCATGAATTCAATGGTAATGGTGAGTTCCTGGACCAGGAACGGCTCATCAGGCTGGAACCGCCAGTCATAGCGCCCACACCCAACGCGGACGGCACCACTTTCTTTCTCTGACATTCCAACAATCCAGTTGCACGAGAAACTCCTTGCATCATCCTTCGGCGGGTCCCCTAAGCAAAACGTGAAAACGTTCTCGAAAGATTGCGCGAATCGGCGTATCAAGACCTCTGTGATTGAATCGATTCCATTCGAAAGTGGTGGAAAGGAGATCGCCCCTGTCTTCACGATCATCTTCAGCGCGGCAGCCTCTGTGAAAGCACGTCTCATCCCATGAGGGCGATTTTGGTCCTTCGCTCGAATGTAGGCAAGAATGGATTCGGAGGGAGATTGCATTTTGACTTTAATTCTGACCTCTGTTCACCTACTCACCTCTCAGGGCCCTGATCTCCTCGATGATGGCGGGGAGCACCTTGCGCAAATCGCCCACAATCCCATAGTCGGCATAGTTGAAGATCTCTGCCCTTGAGTCCTTGTTGATAGCGACGACCAGCTTTGATCCGGTCATGCCGGCGGTGTGCTGCACCGCGCCGGATATTCCACAAGCCACATAGAGCTCAGGCCGGATGGTTTTGCCTGTCTGCCCCACCTGCGAATCATGAGTGAGCCATCCTGCTTCCACCGACAGCCGGGTCGCCGCTACCTCCGCATCCAGAAGATCCGCAAGCTCCTTGATCATGGCAAACGTTTCAGGGTCTGCGCCGCCCATCCCAAGGCACACCACTCGCTCCGCCTCCTCAATCGCCACCCCTTCACTGGCCGCCTCGATCGTCTCAAGGATTTTCACCTTCATGTCCTCTGGCTTGATATGAATTTTCAGCGGCACGACCTCCCCGCTCCTGGCCGTGTCCTTCTCCGGCAAAGGCATGACCCCGGGTCTCACCGTGGCCATCTGCGGTCTGTGGTTCGGACAGATGATCGTGGCCACCACATTGCCTCCAAACGCAGGCCGCGTGGAAACAAAGAGACGATTCTCCTGATCAATATCCAGACCCGTGCAGTCGGCCGTGCACCCCGCGTTCAGTCGGAAGGACAATCTCGGAGCCAGGTCTCTGCCGATGGGTGTAGCCCCCACAATGAGCACCTCCGGCTTCCTGTCGAGCACTGCGCCTGCAATGATGTCCGCATAGAGCTCCGTCCGGTAGTCCTTCAACACCGGGTCCTCAGCCACCAGGACCCTTTCAGCCCCATAGGCAATGAGATCCTGCGGCAGCGAACCCAGCCCATCACCCAGCACGATCGCCGTCAGGTCCACTCCCAGCTTCTCGGCCAGTTCCTTCCCCTTACCCAATAGCTCCAGCGACACCCTGGCAGGTTTCCGATGGCGCTGTTCAACAAACACCCAGCACCCTCGATAGTCGTTGATGTCAATGCTTGGCGCCATATCGCGTAACCTCACAGAATGTATTTTTCCCTGAGCACACGGATCAGTTCCGCCGCAGCCTCCCTGGGTCCTCCTGGAAGCATTTCCACTTTTCCCTTGAGCACCTTTGGCGAAAACACCTTTCTCAAGCGCGTGGGAGATCCCTCCAGTCCGAATCGCTCAGCCTCTCCGTCCAGATCCTCCGGCGCCCACACAGGGATCTCCTTCTCATAAGCTTCCATAATGCTGTCCATCGGGGCTATCCTGGGTTCATTGATCTCTCTTTCCACGGTGACCAGAGCCGGAAGAGAAGCCTCCAGCACCCTTTGAACCTTTCCCAGTTTCTGCCTGATCCTGACTTTACTGTCAGCAACTTCCAGGGAGATGGCATAGGTCAGCTGGGGGATTTTCAGATATTCGGCNATCTGGGGGCCCACCTGCGCCGTCATCCCATCCATNGCCTCTTTGCCGCAGAGGATCAGGTCCCAGCCCCCGATCTTTTGNATNGCCAGGCCNAGCGTGTAACTGGTTGCCCAGGTNTCTGAGCCTGCAAACTCNTTGCCNGTCAACTGAANGGCNTTGTCCGCGCCCATGGCCAGGGCTTCTCGCAGGGCCTCTTCCACCTGGGAGGGNCCCATGGAAAGAATGGTCACCTCCCCGCCGTGCTTTTCCCTCAACCGGAGAGCCGCTTCTATCGCATTCCGGTCATTGGGGTTAATGATGCTGGGGATGCCTTTGCGGATCAGCGATCCGGTGACCGGGTCCCATTTCACCTCATTCACATTGGGGACTTGCTTGATACAGACAATAATATTCATAGTCATCTCTCTACGAAGTCAACCGCTATCAGCTTAAGCTAAGGGACAAAGGGACAAAGTGGCAAAGGCACAAAGCAGAAAAACCCTTCTCCCATATCCCTTTGTCCCTCTGTGCCTTTGTACCTGTCTTCCTTTGCGCCTCTGTCCCTTTGTCCCTTTCTTTGTTCACCGCAAGAGCGCCATGCCCGCAATGGTTTTGTTGATCTCGAGGCTTGAGGCGACCACTCCCTGGTGCATGGCCAATCGATGCAGCCTTTCGACCTTGTACTCCTTGCTGTAACCGTAGGATCCGTGGATTTGCACGGCCATCCTGGTGATTTCCTGTATGGTGGGTGTTGTGAACACCTTCAGTTCAGATGAATCCGTCTCAAAAGGCTGCCCTTCATCCCATTTCCACGCCGCTTTCAGGACCATCAATCGACAGGCCTCCAGCTTCGCCTTCATCTCCGCCAGCATCCACGTAAAACCCTGCATGTAACCGATGGGCGTCTTTCCAACGACTCTTTCCTTGCAGTACTTGATGGATTCGTCCAACGCCCCCTGTCCGGCGCCGACCATGCCGGCTGCCTGCTGAATCCTTTCGCCGGCAATCCATCGGAGCAAAATCCTGAACCCATCTCCAGGTTGTCCCAGGATATTCTCCCTGGGTACACGGACATTCTTCAGAAACACATCGCAAGTGTCCGAACCATCCAGGCCCATCATCTTATAGTGTCCGGAGCACGAATACCCTTCAGATTTCTTGTCCACCACAAAGGCGGTCACATCTTTTTTCTCTCCCTGAAGGGAGGCATCCCTGCAGTAGTAGATCCCGTATCCAGGTTTGTTGCCCATGCTGATGAAGCGCTTTGTGCCGTTCAAGACAAACCCGTCCCCATCGGCTTCAGCGGTTGAAGTGAGCGCTCTGGGATCTGATCCGGTCCCAGGCTCTGTAAAGGCCGTCGTGGCCCAGGCGGCCCCGTCGCAGAGGGGCGGAATGAATTTTTTCTTAACCTCCTCTGAGCCAAAGAACTGGATGGTCTCCGCGACGCTGTTGTTCATCATCATGGGGAGGAAACAGGTGGACCCTGTACGCCCCAGCTCTTCGCACAAGAGAATGAAGTTCAGGTTGGTAGTTCCAACGCCCCCGTATTCCTTTGGAACGACAAGGCCCAGCATTCTGGCCCGGGCATAGGTTTGCATCAGGTCCTGGGGATAATCATCGTGCTCCATCATGTACGCATCGATGCGAGGCACTTCGCGGGAGCAGAAATCCCTGGCCGACTTGACCATCATTTCACTGACACGAGACAAACCGAATTCCATGGCGCACTCCTTTCGCCTGTAGGGTTGTGAGGTATGCTTTCGCTTTCTTGCGGAAGTCAACCAGAAGACCAAGTTTACTTTTACCCAAATAAACACCAAATATCAAGCAATTGCCATTTTTGCGGAAAACCTCCAACCAGAGCTTGTTCTGTCAAAGGTGGGACTTTGCTGTTCAGTGATCGAGGGGAGGTGAAAAAAGCAGGCTATGAGGGTTCGGTCAAGCTTCTCTTTGATGCGCACGACCATCCCCTTTCTCAAGAGCAATACCGCAAGATGAGCGACGACCAGAAAAGCGGCTGTCCGTGGCGGAGGTGTTACAAGATGGTGACGTTGCTTCACACGAACTCCGCCTTGGATTTCTTTCTGTTTGTGGCCGTGAGGGTGGTTGCGGGCAATGACCATGAATGTTCTGTGCTTTATGCCTTGGTGGAGGAGTTTGTCCAGGCGGTGGGCAAAGGGCAGGAGGAAGGGACTAAGAAGTCGGATCGTCCACGAGGACGCCCTCGGGTCATTGCGAAACGGAAGAAAGCGCGGCAGAAAACACTCCATCAGCTGAAACACCAACAGCCCCCGTCTCCCCCCGAAAAGGTCTTGATCAAAAAGGAGGCGGCCGCCATCGGAGAGTTTCGTCGCTGGTCTTCTTGCACCGTGCCCCTTAGCGTGGTGGCTAACCGAGAGCACTATGGCGATGGTCATCAGGATCTGTGGTTCTTAATCGACACCCGGCAGGTAAAAAAACCGGACCAGCCCCAGCAAGAGTACTCCCTGCGTGTCTCCGCCGAGGAGCGATATCGGCAGCTCAAGTGCTTTAGCGACCTGACCCGCTTTACCTCTCGCGCCTTCTCCATGGTCGTCAACCAAGTGCTCTTTATCATGCTGGCCTATACCCTCCTTCAGATCTACCTGTTGCATCGGGGACGTAAGGAGCTTAACCAAAACACACTGCCCCATATCCGCCAGCAGCTTTTCCCTTCGGATAACCACATCCTTGTTTACTACCAGAATTACTATGGACTGTTTGCACCCTTTGAACTCATTGGGTTCGTGGTGGCGCTCCATGAGCAAGCACGCATACAGATCGCAGCTACATGCCGACGGATCGGTCGTGAGTTCAACGGGGCCATGCACAATCCTAGACCTCCATAAACCTTTTCCATGTCCTACACAGGCTCCCAACCGCCCAGGATATCCTCTCTTCCGTGAACAGACGCCCACGGCCGCTGCCGCCTTTTTCTCCTTCTGGCCCAGCCAAGCCCCCCCTCTCTCCAAGGACTACTCGCTTCACCCTTTGATGTTCTACACCCCTTCAACCCCCAATAAACAGCCAGGACCTGGCGTACCGCCCGGTAAAATGGATACCAAGAGCCTCTGTAGCAAACTTGCCTTCGTCACTTCGTCTCCCCTTCCTTCAACTGGCCTCGGGTGGGACTACAAGTGCCAATTACAGGTATCGGGTGGGTACGCCCCAGTTCGCTTTAGTGCATGCTTCAAAGATGATGCCACCCACATGGAAGCATTAGGTCAATACTATCTGTGCGTGGAGTTTTGATTACGCCTTCTGGGCTTATTCAAGGACAACCCGAAGAGGGCGGCTATCATATCCTCCACGTTGTGGTGCAAGACAGTTGCCCTTCAGGGATCCAAAGAATCGAAAAGAAATTTGCTTTGGAGGTCAAAGGACCAACAAAATGAGTGAACGGAAGAAGGTTGAAATGGAAATTACACTCTTCTGGTTGGACGGAGCTAGGCCCGTGAGCGTGCGACCTCACCCAATTCGATCTGAAGGCAAAACATAATGAGGATAAGGGATCTCTGGATTTCAGGCAAAATGGGATCGGGTGAGGACTTCTGCCCCTCGGCCAAGGACTCGTCGCGGCCGGCCGACCAAAAGGGCTGGAGGTTTTTTCGCGCAAGCGTTATCTGGATCTCGCTCCTCCTCGTCCTCTGGGCAAGCGCCGGCCTGAGTGCGGACGCTCAGGACCAGATGGAAGAGCTGACCAAGAAGATGGAGGAGATGCAGAAGAAGTTGGAGGCAGCGCAGGGTGATGATCCCAACCGCATGATGGAGCTTGCCAACGAGATGCAGGACCTCTCGGCCCAGGTGGTGAAGCTCCAAGCGCAGATGGCGGGCAAATCCGCTGCCGGGGCCTCATCTGGAATAACCTCGGCCCAGGGCAAGGCCCACCCCTGGCTTGTCGCGACGCCGCCTGGCTATTTCGCCTGGTCGGTGAGGGTGACCGTTTAGAACCACATGGAAGAGGTAGCGTTCGGAAGGATCTACACGGGCATTATCCCCGAAACGGGCGAGGAGTTCGTGAGGAGCTACCTCCTCTTCGACTACACAGCAAAAGCCGAGGGCGCGCTCCTCTACAAGCAGGACTATAGCGAATACAGAATGGATGCGACGGGCGACAATGCCTCCGTGAACATCCAAGCCCTGACGGGATATACCCAGCGCCAGGTGCAGACAAGCGACGAGCGGATGCTCTCGGTCAGCAGCTCGTCGTTCCCAAACCTAAGCGTGACTCTGGAGCTTGGGGAACGGTTCATCGTTACGCCGCAGTTGATGGAGGCGTTCGCGGAACAGGGGCGGCTCGACAAAACCTTCGCCTGGCGCACCTTCCAGCCCAATGGGAGGGACTACGTGGACAACCTGGTGCGCATCCAGATCGAAATCGGCGATGCGCCTGAGGAGCAGACCTGGAGGGTGTCCCTTTCGGGCATGGACCTGGACGACCTGGGTGGGACCATGTTTTGGATGAAGGAGGCCGGCAAAATCAAGCAGGTCACATTCGACTAAGGCGTTCGCTTCGACTTCAAGCTGGGCGCCGAGTTCACCACTAAGAAGGTCCAGGGCAAGTGGAAGTACGTGAACGGAACCATCATCGAGGCTGATGTGAAGGCCTCCTCGAACTACGACAAGGACGTGTTCGACGTGACCAAGGTGGTGCTCAAGGGTGGAGCCGCGTTCGCGGCCCTCAAAGGCGCGTGGGTCGGTGAAGGCCGTGTCCGGCGCTGTCTCAAGGACTTGGGCAGGAAAATAGCCCTTGGTCTTCACCCCGCTGACCAGATGGGGTACCTGACCAGATGCGCGGATGGTATCTCAGGAGAGAGATTTGACAGATAATTGCCTGCTTCGGAGCATCTCCTTCTTCTGTCCAACCGCAACAATCTTTCCTCTGTCCAGGACCAGGGCATGGGTGATGCATGGAGGGATTTCGTCTTTGTGGTGGGTCACATAGATGAGATCCGTGGCCGTCTGGCTGCCTATGAACTCAATGAACTCCAGAACATTTCTGCGGTTGGCATAATCAAGGCCGTCACACGGTTCATCCAGGATCATGAGGAGAGGAGACTTGACCATAGCCCTGGCTAAAAGGATGAGACGCTGCTGCCCGTGCGAGAGATGGTCGAATCTCTTGCGTGCCAGGTCCGCCATCCCCAAGAGGCCGATCCATTCCCGAACAGCGCGGTGTTGTTCCTCGCTGCAACTCTGATAGAGGCCCATGGAATCGAAAAATCCGGAGCAGATCACATCATAAGCAGGGGTGCGTTTCTGATATCTCATCTGGATTTCTGCTGAAACCATGCTGAGCTTTTCCTTGATCTCCCAGATGTTCTCTCCACTTCCCTTTTTCCGGCCGAAGAGACGGATGTCATTGGCATACCCCTGAACATTGTCACCCGTGATCAACTCCAGGAGTTTTGATTTGCCCGCTCCGTTCGGGCCAAGGACAGCCCAGTTCTCTCCTCTTCGAACAGTCCAGTCAATATGATCCAGGACAACCTGCCCGCCATACCGCACCGTCGTGTTCTTCATAGTGATAAGTTCCTGGGGCACAGAGGACTGCATTTCCTTTTGAGCCTTGAAATAAAACCCTTTCCCTTCTTCTCTGAGACCTCCATCTCCGAAAATCTGTGAGATCTTCTCAGGCTGAAGGATTTCCTCCGTCGAACCTTGCATCATCACCCGACAGTCTTTAACGCAGAGAACATGGGATACCTTGGGGCTGATTTCTCCGAACCGGTGCGTGACCAGGATGACTCGCATTGGTCCTGTCATCAACGAGTCAATCAGTTCTTTCAACTCCATTTTGGCCCGTTCATCCAACCCCTCGAAAGGTTCATCCAGGATCAAAAGACTCGGAGACCGCAACAAGGCGCGAGCAAGGAGAACTTTTTTCGCCTCTCCATTGGAGAGCACGTGACCGGCTCTGCCCAAAAGATGTTCCATCCCCAGCTTCTGCGCAATTTCCCTGAGTTTACCTTCTTCGGCCCGCTCTCGCGTCGAAGAATCCCACAGAAGGGTCTCCGCAACAGTCACTTCCCCATCCTGCTCCGAGCTGAACGAATCAAAGCCCGACCTGGCGCTGTGGAAGTCTCTTTCCGTGTCAAAGGCCACTCTGGCCACTTGACCATCAGGGGCTGAGTCGGAAAGGCCCAGGTCCTCCAGGAAATGATAGACCGCCCTGCCCC
>PDVJ01000528.1_pt1 | contig 13005 bp, 14 predicted proteins | sample 1369811 | NCBI WGS metagenome assembly PDVJ01 (sample SAMN07795376, study PRJNA414565) | Alkali sediment metagenome, whole genome shotgun sequencing project. | reverse complement strand
ACTGGAATCCGAGAGGGCAAGCGGGAGTTTGGACGGATTATTGTTGTCAGATGCCTCAACAGCGTGGATGCGAGGACAGCAACGGTTACGAAAATCCCCTGGGATAAGCTAAACCGTATAAGCAAGCGCATCACATCCATCAAGGGTGTGAACCGCTGCCTTTATGATCTCACACCTAAGCCCCCTGCAACGATTGAGTATATTTGATTTCCCGGGTTTCGTTCTGATAATTTGTTTCTTAAGCGCTTGCTTTAGCCCCCTTGTTGATGATCACCAAGGGGGTTCCTTATTTCAAAACTATTCTGGGCATATCATTCCAGAAAAGTCTACCTCTAAAAATGTCATTCCCGCGGAAGCGGGAATCCAGAAGCTTTTGACATTACTAAACTCCTACCTGCGCGGGAGTGACAAATCGGAGATTAATAGAGTTTACCAAAAGTCTTGAACGGTTTATCCTCAAACCCCTGTTCCAATATCATCCAGAAAGTCCAATAGATTATCCCGCACAACCACCAAAGAAGGACCTCCTCCCACCTCCACTCCTATGGTCGCCGCTTCCAGAACTTCATTCCTTGTCGCCCCGGCTCTAATCGCATTATTTGCATGATGAGCGACGCAGGGGATGCACCTTACAGCAACCGTGGCTGCCACCGCCATCAATTCCTTTTGTTTTCGATCTAACACCCCAGGTCTAAAGCAATCGGTTATAAATTCCATGAATCCATGGACAAGATGAGGGGCTTCTTTTTCCAGGCGTTTCATGTTCGCTTCTCTCTTTCCTAAAAGATCTCTTGCCGTCTCCATTGTTTACCTCCTCTTCTGACGATTGATTTTAATTTCGCTTAACCATAAAAGTTGACTAATTCTTCATCAGCTCTTTTAATTTGTTTACAGCTGGAGGAAGGACTTCTCCAATCTTTTCTTCAAAACGGAGGTGACATCTACTATCCATGGGAGTCTCTCCCTGATTGATAATCACCAGGCGAGCTCCAAATCTCAAAGCTACTTTTGGCATATCATTCGCTGGACTGACCACGAGGCTTGAACCCACCACCATAAAGAGATCACAACGGCTTGAATGGTGGAAAGAGTCGTCCAGATCTTTTTGAGGTAAAGGGTCGCCAAAGTTTACAACGCTCGAAACCAACCTGCCTCCACACCGGCAGGTATCTATCCCCAGAGATTTATCCACTTGAATCTGACAACGCTGACATCTGAGCTTTGTGACATTTCCATGCAACTCGGCCAACAGCTCGGGCCGAATTCCTGAACGCAGATGGAGGTTATCCACATTCTGAGAGATGAGGAACATTAATTTACCTAAATTTTGGAGTTCGACAATGGCTCGATGACCGACATTGGGTTCAACTGAAGTAAAAGGCCTGGTTTTTGTTGGTAGCCCTTTTTCTTGCCTTGTCCAGATACCATCCGGCCCTCTGAAATCCGGGAGCCCTGATTCTGTGCTGATGCCTGCGCCGGTAAAGACGACGAGATATTTGGCCTCAAACATCCATAGAGCTAATCTTTTAATTCGTTCTTCTAAATCTTTCATTCTTATTCAACGGTTTCGTCTGACTCTGAATTCAAGCCAAATAATGTAAACAATCATGAAAACAGCCGACACCGTCGCCGGCACGGATGTCTTTTTGCTGAAGAGGGCTAAAGACAGGCCACCTGCCAGCCCATAATTTTTAAGCGTACCAAGGAGGACAAGGCTGGTTAATACCTTTTGTGGGACATGGAGCAGTCCTCCTACTTTCTCGATTCCCCATCCCAATAAAAAGGTACTGAGCAAGGCAATGAAGACGACCGGAGCAAGTGAAAGGGGTTGGTTTAGAATCAATTCACGATTCAATCCCACAATGGTGTAAGTCAGAAGGAAAAAACTCCAATTGGTAATAGGCCCTTTGATCGAATCAAGACGCGATGCCATTCCGATTTTAAGAAGGAGACGGGAGGCGATCAAGGGTAAAAGGATGAGTTCCAGCATGATGACCACCAATTTCATAGGGTCAATAAAGCCTGGCCAAAAAAGCAGAAGGGCACCGAGGGGCATGATGATTAAAGCCCCTAGGTAGGCACCTGCTGTTCCGATGAGCGAGAGGGTTTCATCGCCTTTTAAAAAGTATGTAAAAGGGATAACCGCAACAGCAGGAGGAACAGCAGCAATGAGGATGAAGCCCAACCGGAGGGTCTCATCGTAAATCAAAACGGCGTTGAGCAAGAGGAGAACCATTCCAAGGATGAAATAATTCATCACAATCCCTATCATCGTTGGGCGGAGCAGGCCTCGAAAGGACCGGAAAATACTTTCGGGAACCCCCATCGTCGAGAAAGTCATAACGATAGCCAGTGCAGGTAGAGTCATTGGTTCGGTCCACCGAGCTCCCTTTCCCCAGAGCAGACCGATGGCCAGCGCAGAAATCAATATGAAATTCCTATCTCGAACAAGATTTCTCACTTTCATCCATAAATTTTTACCTTTTCTAACCAACAACTTCAAGATTCATAAATAAGATTTATCGATCCTGAGATATTGGTTATAATAGTCGGGACTTCGGCAATTGGGAAAGGAGAGAAGATGCATCACCATGACTGGGTATGTCAGGAATTGCGAGAATTGAGCAAATCTTTAGGTTTTCGTTATACCCCACCTCAGGAGATAGACAACCGTCTCACCAAGATCAAAGCTGGTATGGAGAAGCAAGGGATCGAAGGTCTTCTGGTGGTCGAGAAGATGAATCTTTACTATCTTTCGGGAACGACTCAGGATGGCTTTCTCTTCATTCCTCTTGAAGGAAAGCCGCTCCTCATGATCAAAAGAGAGCTTGAACGGGCTAAAGCGGAATCGCCCCTTGACCAAATCATTGCATTAAAGTCTATTCGAGAGTTAGCCACGCTGATTCAAACCCATTGCCGTAAGCTTACGATTAGTTTGGGGCTGGAGCTGGATGTGCTTCCTACAAGGGATTACTTCAAATACAAAGAATTCTTCCCAGGTGCCAAGTTCGTGGATGTTTCTCCGATCCTGAGAGAAACCCGGAAGATAAAATCCCCTTTTGAGATCGATCTGATGAGGAAAGCAGGAGAAATAGGAAAGAAGGTTTATCAGGAGGCCCAAAAGATTCTTAAGAAAGGAATGACAGAGATTGAGTTCGGTGGTCTCTTGGAAGCCGTAGCCAAGAGGTATGGACACGAAGGGCTACTCAGGGTGAGGTCCCTGAACTACGAAGCATATACCTGGCATGTTTTAAGTGGTGTCACAGGAGGGATTGTCAGTCAGTCAGATTCTCCCATGGGTGGACTCGGGCTTTCACCCGCCTTTCCCGTTGGGGCGAGTCTTAAAAAGATGAGAGCCCATGAGCCTATCCTCGTGGACTTTGGGACGTGTTATCATGGATACCAAGCGGATGAAACACGCATGTTTTCCATTGGAAAAATGAAACAAAAATTCATTGATGCTTACAACGCCTGCAAAGAGATTCATGATACCGTTCTGGATGAGACGCGACCCGGAACAGACTGCGAGGCGATCTTTTTTAAGACGATTCAATTGGCAGAGAGATTAGGTTACAAGGACAGTTATCTGGGACCCCCAGGGCTCCAGACCCGTTTCGTAGGTCACGGCATCGGCATGGAGCTGAATGAATTGCCTTTCATTGCTCAGGGCCAAACTTATCCTCTGGAGGAAGGGATGACTTTTGCTGTCGAACCCAAAATTGTTTTTCCCGGAGAAGGTTCGGTGGGGCTTGAAAACACAGTGGTTGTTACTGAAAAAGGCTACAAAATTCTTACCCCACTCTCGCAAGAGATCTTTCAAGTGTGAAAGTCACCACCCTGGATCTTTCTTGCACTAATCTTCATGGGAAAATAAAGAAGGGGGCCTTGGGTTTCTAAAACTTACCCAACGCTTAAAAACGGGGACTTCCAAAGCCAAAACTGTTACCACGGTTCCCCCCTTGGTAGGACCCGGAAAAACCTCTGTCGCCAGTAGGGGGTGAGCTGAAACGTTGTCCACCACCCTGCGGAGGTGGACTGAAAGACCTTTCACTGCCCCGTGTGGGTGGACTGAACGACCCACGGTTCCCTCCTTGATAAGACCCAGAAAAACCTCTGTTGCCAGTGGGGGGTGAGCTGAAACGTTGTCCTCCACCCTGTGGAGGTGAGCTGAAAGATCTTTCATTGCTGCGTCCAGGCTGACTGAACGATCGGGTTTCGCCTGAAGGAGGTCTTTGAAAATTCATCCCGTATTGTCTATTCACACTGCTTGATCGGTTGAAAGTCCTGTCGTTCATACTGTTGGAGCCAGTTTCATTAGGATTTCGGCTCATCCTGCGGTCGACAACAGGTGGTTTGGCATAGTTACTATTTCGATTATTAAAACCTGAAGAGTTGCCTTCCCTATTATAAACTTGTCTTTCAGTACCTTGGCCAGACCTCCCGTAGGCAGGATTTCTATTGTTCAGTCCTCTATCCTTTGCAGGGGTGGTGGTGTTGCCCATAGCAACTCGCTCACGGCTGCGCTCATAGATTGACCGAGCACCATTCCTCGCCTCCGTTGAATTAAATCCTCTTGTAGGAGGAGTATTTCTTTCAGGAGAGGTTCTTCCTTCGTATCTCCTCTCAGGATAAACCCTGCCCATTCTCCCAGTCCTGTGATCTCTCATGTGATTGCTGATGGTACACGGATGCCCATGTCTATAGGCAACTCTGTGGAAATCATGGAGGATATAATACCCAGGGAAGTAGAATCCGGAGAACCAGAATGGGCTAGGGATCCAGCCATACAGATAGGAATAATCGGGTGGAGGAGGATAGTAGGTCACGACAGGAGGGCCTTCGGTATAGTAATAATTATTGATCACCGTTGGTTCAGTGTATGGTTCAGCGTACTGAGGAGTCGTCGGATATGGACTTTCAGCATACCTATCTGGTATTTCAGCAATGATAGGTAATTCCAGTTCCACTGCAGCTGTCCGGAATACCCTTAAAGCTTCATCCTTTCCCATCGGCAATCTTTTGGCATCTGCCGCTTCACTGATGGCCTTCTCCAGTTCTCCGATGATGTCAGGGGTCACTGGGTAATCGGCAATCCATCCATTTTTGGGTGCAATACCCATTGAAGCCAACATGCTCTCCGCTTCCGCCTCACTTTCAACCCGCCCTATTTTGAGTGCCTCAACCAGTTTAATTGCAAAGTCTCCTTCGCGGGTTAGGGGGGCCGCAACAGGAGGTGCTTGTGTTGCCGTCTTTCCTGGCTGTGCACCCATGTTTAGGTTTCCAGAAGAGGTTTGGGAAAAGGTTGATGGCCCTGCTTTGGCTAACCTCACTTCTTCAACCTTACTGCGGTAATCTATTGGGACTTTGCTATAGTCGTCTGCAAAGTTCACGACACCTCGTTCATCAACCCATTTGTAAACAGAAGCCGAGGCAGAAGATGCGAAAATAAGTATAAATAAGACAAATAAGAATTTCTTCATTTTCCCCTCCATTTAAATTAAAAAGAAGGAATTAATATACAGAATCCATTTCCCTCTTTTTAAAATTCCTTAGAATATTCAAGCCCCTATGCCGACCTTTTCTATAAATTATACTGCTCCTCGTTCTGTATTTCAACTTGTCTGTTATATATTTTGACGTTTTATTTAGGTCTTTATTCAACTGCTTAAAAAAATTTCCCCTCAAATTTATAGGGGTGTCACCACCCCGTCTCTATCACAAACAACTCTTTTCTCGTGATGGAAACCCATTTGGGGATGATTAACCCAGGTAACCTAAAAATTTCTTTTCAGTGTCTTAGACCCTCTTTAACGAATTTGAATAAAATGGTTTGGAACCCGTCAAATTAGATAAAGACGAAAGAAAGGGAGTGATGATATGAATAAAAAACTGGTTCTCTTTGGGGTTCTGCTTTTGGTTGGATTGACGTTGTCGGGGTGTGTTGCGATGGGTGGCTATGGATATGGGTACGGAGGTTATGGCTACGAAGGATATGGTTATGGCTCAGGCTACGGAAACGGTTATTATAGTCATCCTAATAGCGGCGGCTACTATAATTACGGTTATGGATATCCTTATAATTATCACCGAGGCGATTGGGATGGCGGACGGCATGGAAATGGGCCAGGGCCAAGGCCAGGTCCTCGAGGTGGGCGATAAGAAAATAGGGCAGGGCGGTAGGATCCTTTTATAAAAAATGGATGATAATTTTAAAGTCATTGGAGCCTACCGCCCATGAGTTTTTACCACCTGCAAAGTTCCTTCTAGTGACACTTAACCTCTCCTCAAATGTCATTTAATACAAATGTATTAAATCCTTTGAGAATGACCCCTCAGCCCCTCCCTCTCCCCTCGAAGGGGAGAGGGGAAGCCTGCCTGCCCCGCCCTCGGTCTATTAATAGTGCGGGACCGGGGCCGGTAGGAAGGGGTGATGGGTGGTAATTCGGTTGTCAACATCCTATGGACCATTCCTTCCGCAGAAGGGACATCATGGGTAAGTCTTGCAACAGCCAGTCATCATTTGACCCCCGCTGAAACAGGTGATAAGCTTTTATTAATGAATGAGGAGAAAGGTCAGCTATTTGACGAATGGCCCGAAACTTATGATAGGTGGTTTACCACTCCGGTTGGGGCTCTTGTAAAGAAGTATGAAGCTGAATTGATCCTGGATCTCTTGAAACCCAAACCAGGCGAGATTATTCTGGATGCCGGCTGTGGAACAGGGGTGTTCACTTTTGATATCCTCTCATTGGGTTCAAAAGTGATTGGACTGGATATATCTCTTCCCATGCTTGTTCATGCGGGGAAAAAGCTCAGGGGATTTCCTTTCCAGATGGTTTTAGCAGATATCTTAAATCTGCCTTTTCAAGAAAATTATTTTGACAAACTCCTTTCGGTCACTGCCCTTGAATTCATTGAAAATGCAAGAGGTGCTGTAGAAGAATTGTTTCGTGTCACAAAAAGCGGGGGATCCATCGTGGTGGCGACCCTGAACAGTTTGAGCCCCTGGGCCGAAAGGAGGAGGGCTAAAGCAGAGAAGGGGCATACCCTCTTTGAAAAGACCATTTTCAGGTCTCCGGATGAATTACTTCAGCTTGCTTCTCTAAGAGGGGTGGTCAAGACAGCTATCCATTTTCAAAGTGAAGAGGATCCGGAGAGGGCCATGATTATTGAGCATGAAGGACAGGAGAGGAATCTAAATACAGGTGCATTGGTGGTGGTGTGCTGGAAAAAACCTTGACAGGTAGGGGAGGCGAGAATGGACCAGAAGAAAAAATTATCCGTTGTCATTGAACACTGGATCGAGCATAACGAGAGCCACATGGGAGAGTACAAAAAGTGGGCTCAAACCGCTGGGGAGCTGGGATTAGATAAAGTAAAGGCCGAGATCGAAGAGGCTATGGGAAAACTCACCCAATCGAATCAACACCTAGAGAAGGCGTTAAAGTCTGTGTAGCTTTATTTTATTTCCAACTCTTTCTTTTTCTGTGTAAGGGCAAAGATATGACTGACCTCTTCATCGATCAGGGTATCGATGACCCCTTTCCCAAGATGTTCAGGGACCAATTTTTTCATCGTCGTGTAAAAGACAATAGAATCCTTCTCGAAGGCGACGGCGAGGTCCAGGGCCTCTAAGGGTGTTTTACACGTTGAAGCCAGGTGAGGGATATCTTTATTTTTAATGAACACATGGCTATCGGCCGTTGCCTTCAAGTAGAGGTGTAGCTCCTGGTTTGGATCGAAAAGATCTTCTCGTTTAGCAGACTCGGGTAATCCCTGTCTCAGTTTTTTAAAAAGCTCGATATGTTGAGACTCCCATCTCGAAAGATCGAGGAAGAGCGTTTGCGCAGCAGGGTCCGAAGCATTTTTGGCTACGGCCTCGTAAAATTTTTGTCCGTTGGTTTCGATCAGGACGCCCATTTGAAAGATCTCATCCGCATTAAAATTGAATGACATATCAAAAGCCCCTTTCTTGGAAGATAGAAATTCATCATACTAAATGAAATATACCGGGGAGACAATGTTGTGTCAAGGAAGTTTCTCTCTCCCATTCTAAATTTGAATTATTTCAACGGGTAGGTCTTGGATCATCTTGGAGCGGAGTCCAATGAATCTTTTTGCGATAGATCTTGTCCCTTATCCATTTAATACGAGGGGTCTCCCTTTAAGGCTGTTTCATTTCCTAACGTCCTTCCCTTGGGATGGATGTCGTAACTTTGATATAAAGTGAATCTTCCTCTTTTTGTTGAATCCCTATATAATATCCATTAAATTTAAGGTGACTTTTACTTTTTCAAGTATTCTCTATGGGAAGAGAGGAGTTTAAACCAATGAATTCATCAAGGTTCATTTTTAGATTAGTTGGACTAATTATTTTAATGGGTGGGATATCAGGGTGTGCAACCACCTCCTCAACAACCTCATTCCCCAACATTCCTTTGCCAACAGACATTAATATTGTTACTCCCGATCCAAATCTGCCCAAGGAAATTCAAGCACTTTCCGGAAAGTGGGCAGGGACTTGGGAACATATATCAGGAAGTCTGGACGCGATTTTGATAGTTGAAAAGGTAGATAAACAGGTAGCACAGGTGATCTATGCCTCTGGGGATAATGCTACATGGGGTGTTACTAGATCGTGGCGGAGAGAGAAGGGGTCCGTGTCTTACGAAAATGGAAAGGTTATTGTTATGCTACCCAGTGGGATAGAGTTCTGGCTTACAAAAGAAGGGGATAATATTTTGGAAGGAAGACGCAATACTCCGCATGGAATCGTAAATATCAGGCTGAAGAGAACTTCTTAATTTAGATTGAAAATAGAAAATCAGACCTCTTTTCCCCTGAGTGTTGTACTAATAAAAACCCATTCCATGCTATTTCATTGTCATCTCGAACAACCAATAGGAGCGTGATGATCTCACTTATTAAATGAAACCATTATTTCGTCCCTTCTCCCCTTGACGTTTTATGGATTGCATTTGTATTAGTCTTTTAGAACTGAAGGAGGTTTTTATGAAAATATCGAGTCTGGATAAGATCCAAAAAGTCAAAGCAACCATGGAAGGGGCAAAAGAAGTTTACAAGCAGGTTCCCATATCCAAACAGGATGGCTCCCCAAACTTTTCCTTTCGGGTCTTTACCATTGAGCCGAATGGTCATACTCCTTATCACCAACACCCTTTTGAGCATCTAAATTATATCATAGAAGGTCAAGGAAGTTTGGTCGATGAGAGCGGGAAGGAATTTGAGGTAAAGAAGGGTGATTTTGTTCTCATCCTACCTGATGAAAAACATCAATATCAAAACAGTTCCCCCAAAAATCCCTTCATCATGATCTGCGCGGTTCCGAAAGAATATGAATAATGAAAGGGATCCAGGGTGCCCATTACGGATTCTTCAGGAAATTTAGAAGAGATGTGTTAAAAGCATCTTTCTGCTCGATATTTGAGAGATGGCGTGCAGAGGGCAAGATCACCAATTTCGAGGTGGATATCCGATCATGGATGGCCTCTGATGCAGGGACCGGCGTTCCAAGGTCATCTTCTCCTACCATGATCAGCGTTGAAATTTTAATCTCAGAGAGTCGGTTCAAATAGTTTAGCTTCCGGATCGCTTCCGCACAGCCAAGATAACCCTGTACGGATGTAGCTAAGATTTGTTTTCGAATGATATCCAGCATGGGAGCGCCTTGCTTGAGAAAGGCCGGAGTAAACCAGCGCTCCATGGTTTCGTCGACCTGAGCCTCCATCCCTTTCTCGCGCTCTTTATGAATCCGCTCTTGCCAAATGGGCTGAGCCTCTTGAGGAATGATGGAAGCGGTATCGCACAAAGCGAGACTTCTAAGGCGACGGGCGTATTTCAAAGCAAGGGCCTGGCCAATCATTCCTCCGATGGATAACCCGACATAGTGGACCCTGTCGATTTTCAGAGCATCCAGTAATCCCATCACATCGTCTGCTAAAAGTTCCAATGTATAAGGACCGGATATGACCTCCGTCTTCCCGTGACCGCGCATGTCGTAACGAAGCACCTGAAAATAGGGGTTTAAAGCATCCATCTGAGGATTCCACATCACGAGGCTGGATGCCAAGGAATGGCTTAACACAACTACTGGAGCGCCTTTTTTACCAGAGAGTTCATAATTGATCTGAATGCCGTTTGCTTTGATTTGCATAGGTTTGCTCTTGCCCCTTATTTCCCCAGCACCTTTAACGCTTCTGGCACCGTAGCCTGGGGACTGATCTTGTACCAGGTCGCGATGATCTTCCCATTTTCGTCGATCAGAAATTTCTTCCCATACGTTGTTTTTTGTCCCCAAGCCCCATAACTTTTGGAAACCTTGTGGTCAAGATCCGAAAGGAGAGGAAAATTCAAGTTACTCTTTTCAGCAAACTTCTTTTGTGCGGCAGGTGGATCAGGGCTGACCCCAACTACAGCCACTTTCAGTTGATCGAAATGCTTCCCGGCATCTCTCAGGCTAACCGCCTGGACCGTTCAGCCAGAGGTCCCAGCCTTGGGGTAGAAGAAGAGAAGGACTTTGCTTCCACGAAAATCTGAAAGCGAGACCTTCTTGCCATCCTGATCAAAAAGTCCAAAATCGGGTGCCTTATCGTTTGGTTTAAGTGCCATGCTCCTCCCCCTTTTGATAGATGAACGGCTTATAGGTCAAATTAAATGAATCATGGATGCTTGTCAATGGACAATAGAAGAGGGTGGAAATAGAAGAAAGGTTTTCAAAAACGGCCATAAAGTTTCTTGAAAAAATTTTGCTATTTTTCCTTGACAGAGCGAATCGGATCGATTATACTACCTTCATATACCATAGGGGGGTATAGTATGGAGCGAGAGAAGAAAGACGTTGTATTAAGATTGCGAAGAATCGAGGGGCAACTTCGAGGGCTTCAGAGGATGGTCGAAGAGGGGATTCCTTGTGCGGACATTCTGACCCAGGTGGCGGCCGTCACGGCTGCTATCAAGAAAGTGGGCATGGTCGTTGTGAAGACCTATATGGAGGATTGCCTGGACAAGACTAAGAAGGAATCCGGGGTCAAAAGAGAGGAATCCTTAAGAGATTTCCAAAAAGCCGTCTCTCGTTATATCGACTGGGCGTAAGTAAAAGGCGCATAGGGCATGGCGCATAGGGTTACATATAAAAGAGGCTTTATGAATGAAAAAAACAGTTTAACAAGAAGGAAATTCCTCAAAACAGGTGTCATCGTAGCCGGGGCAGGAGCCGCTGGAGTATTGGGATGGTCCGGTGTTGCCTCTGCGGAAAGAAAGGCCTATGCGACGTTGATCGATCTGACGAAGTGCGATGGATGTAAGCAAGAGTCCATTCCAAAATGTGTTGAAGCCTGCAGGATTGTGAATGAAAAGAAATTTCCCAATCCCAAAGAGCCTATCCAAGACCTTTGGCCCCAAAAGACACACGACGACTGGTCAAAAAATAGAGATGTAACCAATACTCTCACCCCTTATAACTGGACAACCATTCAGAAAGTTGAGGTGGAGGGGGAAGAAATTTTTGTTCCTCGCCGTTGCATGCACTGTGAAAATCCGCCCTGTGCCAATCTCTGTCCTTTTGGAGCTTTGAATAAGTATGACGATGGTTCGGTGGTAATCAATCATGATCTTTGCCTGGGAGGAGCAAAATGCAAGGTTGTCTGCCCATGGCATATTCCCCAAAGACAGAGTGGCGTGGGAATCTATCTCAAGCTTCAGCCACTCCCTGCAGGGGGAGGGGTGATGTATAAATGTGACCTCTGCCATGATCGAATTAAAAAGGGATTGATTCCCGCCTGTGTGGAGGCCTGTGAGAAGAGACTTGGAGCGAAAAAACCTCTCTTTTTCGGGAAAAGAGATGACATTTTGAAGTTGGCCCATGAGAGAGCCAAAGAGATCAAAGGATTCCTTTATGGGGAGAAAGAAAATGGTGGGACAGGAACCCTTTATGTCAGCAAAGTTCCTTTTGAGAAGATCGATATAAAGTTGAAGGAGGCTAAGTCAACGCTCACGATGGGAAAAGTCGAGAACCCTCTTGGCGATGTCAACGGTTGGGCGAAGGGTTTTTTCATCGGTCCGATCATCGGTGCATTGGGTGCAATCGGTCTTGCCCTTTACCATAAGGGAAGAAAGGAAGATGCGAACGTAGAGAAGCAGGACTTAGAGCAGGCCCCAAGCAACGGTACGAGGAGGGACGAATAATGCAGGAAGGGATCATTATAGAAAAAGGAATTGTTCTTCGCCATAGTCCCATTGAGCTCGCAGAGCACTGGCTATTGGCCATTTCGGGACTCCTTCTAATCTTTTCAGGGTTTGGGGAACTCCCCATGTATAAAAGATATATGGTGACTGAGATCCCAGGAATGGGTTGGGCAGGGGATTTCTTCATCAATCTGAAGATTCATTACCTGGCAGGTATTGTCTTCGTCTCCATCATGGTCTTTCACGCCTTGTATCACGGTTGGCTTAGACACCAAGGTTTGATTCCCAAGAAAGGGGATGTGAAGGCATCGCTGATCACCGTATTGAGTATGTTTGGGTTTGGGGAAGAGCCAAAATCGGATAAGTACCTTCCAGAGCAAAGATTAGCCTATGCCTATTTGGGAGGGGTGGGATTGATTTTAGTTTTAACAGGGCTTGTGAAGGTTATTAAGAATCTACCGGGCGTCTACTTCCCTCCACCTTTGATCACTTGGATGACATTAATTCATACCTTCGCAACCATCTTTTTTCTTTTAGGTGTTCTGGCTCATTTAGCGGCTTTGATCTTTAAGGTGAATCGACCCTTGGTCAAGTCGATATTTACTGGGAAAGTCGATTTAGAATATGCCCAGGATCGGCATACGATCTGGTATGATGAAATGATGAAGAATAAGGATAAGGATAAGGTTGAAGATGAGGTGAACGAAGAGGTTCAGGTTAAGGCTGAGGTTAAGACTGAAGAGAATGACAGGGCCATGGTGGCCGCTACAATAGCGGAAACACAAATGGTAAAGGAGGAAA
>PDVJ01000525.1_pt1 | contig 13045 bp, 13 predicted proteins | sample 1369811 | NCBI WGS metagenome assembly PDVJ01 (sample SAMN07795376, study PRJNA414565) | Alkali sediment metagenome, whole genome shotgun sequencing project. | reverse complement strand
GGTCTGTACCTTTCCTGCAAAACTCCATATTTCGTACTTACGGCAGATAGGCGCCGCAGCATACGATGAGACCACCCACCTTCTGGAAATAGGTAATCTTGGTTTCTTCCTGTTTGGTCACAGGATTTATATAGGTATAGTCCACCCATCCTGAACCACGGCTGTTGGCGAGATCAACAATCTCCTTCCTGAAAAGCTTTCCCTTGCTGTCCGGTTCATTATAGAGATTCTTGCCGACGAGTTTCGGTACCACCGGATTCGCCATCAAGACTCCTTTCAAGTCGTAGGCAAAGACATACAGGTCATCTTTCAAAACCTCATTCAGATCATAGCCGAAAAGATACTCTTCTTGTTTGAAAAACTTGCCCCTGGGATTGCTGAATTCCTTCAATGCCTTGTCCTCGCCATTGACCTTTACGAACGCGACGGCTATTTCTACCAATTTCTTTGCTTCAACAGGGGTGGCCCGCTGCTGGGCGTAGGCTGAAGTGAGCGCGAAGAGGCAAATGAAGATTGTTACCATAAGTGTAGTGAACTTTATGCATGCCATCTTTTTCATTTTTTACTCCTCATTGTAAGTCATCAAAGAGACATGTCAGCGGGAGATGTTCCGCTGAATGCCCCGTAAAAATTCTTTATAGTCTCAGAAAGAACGCCCCAATGATATAACCAACAATCGTCGCGCTCCCGACACCGAGCAGCCCCGGTATCATGAAGCTGTGATTCAGGATGTACTTGCCGATGTGCGTGGTGCCGGTACGGTCAAAGTTGATGGCGGAAAGATCGCTCGGATAGAAACAAAAAAAGAAATACGCGTAGCATGCGGGGATCATTCCTATCAGGAGGTTTATGGGAATTCCGAGCGCAAAACCAACGGGTACCATGATAAGCAATACCGCCGCCTGGCTCTTTACAAATGCGGAAACAATAAACATGGCGATTGCAAAAAGCCATGAGAACTGGCTGACCATTGCCTTCATGGTGGCGACCAACTCCGTTTTATGCGCGTCGATAAAAGTATCACTCATCCAGGCTATACCCATAATGGATATTACTGCCACCATTCCGGCATTGAAAACGGAGGACGACGCAATCTGCGCAGCCTTCACCCGCGAGTACATCAAGATAACCGCGCCGGTTGTCAGCATGACAATCTGCACGACGATCGTCATGGACACCGCCTTATTGTGAATGACCGGCGACAGCTTGAAAACGGCGATCAGCACAATGGCGATGACTCCCGCAAAGAAGAGCAGAACCGACCGTTTGGCTCTCGTGGAAATGCCTTCACCGAGTAAGGTTACCGTTTCCTCCAACTGGGCGCGGAATTCCGGGTTCTTCATCCTTTCCTGAAACTCCTCGTCCTTGTCGAGGTCTTTCCCGCGCCTCAGGCTCCAAAGCGCTGCGATGAAAACACCTATCGCGGTTGCGGGGATTGTGACACTAAGGATATTGAACAAGGTAACATTGTACCCGGCTTTCAGGGACATCGCCAGAAAGCTTGTCACCGCCGCGGCAATAGGGCTTGCAGTGATGCCCATCTGCGATGCAATGCTGGATGCGGCCATCGCGCGTTCAGGGCGTATACCGGTCTTGTATGAAACGTCGGCGATAATCGGCTGCAGCATATAGACGGCGTGCCCCGTTCCCACAGACATGGTCAACACGTAAGTGCAAAACGGCCCAAGAAAAACGATATACCGGGGATGCTTGCGGAGCAGTTTTTCCGCGAGCTGTACCATGTACGTCAAACCGCCGGCTGCATGGAGGGTGGCGGACGCCGCGACCACGGCCAAAATGATAAGCATGACGTCAATCGGCGGTGAACCCGGCGCCATGCCGAAGGCGAAGGTAAAGATGGTTACGCCGGTACCGCCGATAAGACCCAGCCCCACTCCACCGACGCGGACACCGAAGTAAATCGCCAATAAGAGAATTGCAAAGTGTACCCAAAACATACCGTGTACCTCCTTGTGATGTAAAAAATCATACACTAAGAAATAAAATCACATGTATTCCCCGTCCGGGTCAGGTTCCCTTCCTCATCCGCCCAGGACTTCGGTCCCGTCCTGACACTCTCATTGATTAATTGATTGATACGACAGCCATACGGGCACCTCCGTGGATTCTTTTATTTATCTATGCCATTTCAAGACGCGTGAAACTTGAAATGGAAGCACTCTGTTTTGATTTCTTTTTGAACGTAATCTACCTTTTCCTTTGAGTTACGTCAAACGTTGACTACAGTAAGGACTGAAAAAGAAAGCCCATCGCCGATTTTCAAGATCACCCTAATCGGCGGAATTGCTGTGTACACCTACAAACAAACGTTCTTGGATAGTTGACAGTACTGCGAATTATTGACAGAAATATTGTATTTTTACTTTGCCATCATTAAGTAAGCTGTCCCCGGAATCCTGTTCGTTTTATTTTGGAAGCGAAATTTGTAGGTTCAAGTTCCACATTGACAGTTTAAATTATTTTATGGGTTAGATTGTTGTAAGGATCTGACAACTCGAATATGGCGGGAAATACTTTGCCATTCAGGATTATATTTTTGGCCTTCCTGGTCTGAATCTCTTGTTCTTTCCTGTTTTGCGGTTCCTTCTTCAAAACTGACAAACCAGGCATTGTAATGGCCGGTTAGAATATTAGAAATTCCCACGTCAGAACTCCAGCACGAATACTGCGTTTTATCGAACAGTGGATCGATATGTAAACCTTTCCCATTTTGTTTCATCTGCTTTAGCAGCGAAACAATTTCATCAGTAGTCGGAATCCTCCAATCGCTATATCCGGCAAAGCCGTCATGGTTTAGTTTTTTTATGTAGTCTTCTGTCTTGACAAGATAAAGCTCACGAGAGGAACCACTTTTCTGCCACATGAGTCCCGTTGATCTATCTGTTATCGTACCATTACCGTTATCAACAAAATCATTCTGGAAAGATCCATATTTGTTAAACGTGTTGTCAAAAAAATTATACTGCCTCAAGAGGGCTTGGTAGTGAGGTTGTGAATAATTTCCATCCGGTTGTGAACGAAGAGATGTTACTTTCCTCCCTGGGATAGACTCTTTCGGTGCGTAGGCGATCACTTCACCACGTTTCTCTTGTGGAACCGGTTGCATTGGTGCTTCTGCTTTTATGTTTGGAGTGATAGTGTCCTTTGCTAATTTTATCTCTCCTTTTCCCTCCCTTGCGATCTGTCCTTCTGGAGTCTTTGGAACCATGCTCGTTTCAACGTTGTCACTTTTACAGTTTTTAAGGCACTTGAACCCCATTTTTTGCATGCATCCGTCAAAGAGTCTGTACTGGTGCACTTTATCAGCAATCATAGCACCCCCGTAAACCACGGGTCCACCCAAAAGAAGAAGCATTTTATTGCCGCGGGCGATAAGAAAATTACAATCGATCACCGCGTTCTCGTATGCCTTTTCCCTTCCAGAAGGAATGCTGTAGGTGCCAGGGTCAGGTGTATATCGTGATGGAACATTGAGTGCCTCTCGAACGGAGAGGTCTGAAACGACTTCCACACCCTTGGGAGATCTACGGATGGCAGCGGCAACATCAATGTTGTTGTATAAAAAGGTGTACCTCAAAGGAGTTAAACCATCTTTATCTTTGATGTTTGGGTCGGCACCTTTTTGAAGCATCACGTCTGCAATGATGCCTATGTCCTGACAACCGTAACACTTTGCGGCATAATGAAGCGGGGTCATTCCTTTTTCGTCTTTAACATTGAAGTCAATACTCTGCGTGTTCACTATTTTTAAGGCCACATCCGGCGCCTTATAGAATAACGCTGCACTGACGTTCGAAGCATCGGCGATAACACCAAGACCAAGAAGTACGCTTACCTTTTCGATATCTCTATAAGTTATTGCTGTTTTGAGTTCTGTTTTAATTGCACCCGCATTTACATCCGCACCCTTGCTAATCAAATACTCTGCCATGATTATTTTGGAATAATAGATTGCGTACGCGAGAGCTGAATAACCTGCAGAATCAATTTCATTAATGAGGGCGCCTGCTGAGAGCAATAATTCGGCAATGGCGACATCTCCATTCATAGCAGCATACATGAGCGGTGTAATGCCGCTGCTGTCGCGTTCATTCACATTTTGTCCTGTGTTTAGCAAACCTCTGACCTGCCTGGCATCTCCCTCATAGACGGCCTTCATGAGGGGTGTCTTAGTCGCGCAAGCCGTAATCATCAAACATATTATGACCAGATGAAGAATCCGTTTCATTAGCATGTGTCGCATATAACACTCCTCATTGCTTATGCTTTGAAAACACAAAACCCCGCCTCTTTTCAGAAACAGGGTTTCAATAATCTCTCCATGGCATCACTCTTACAGAAAGGTTCAGATTAGTTGTTAACCTTTTAACGATGCCCTATATAAATCTGGTTTATTCTCTCTTAATTCATTGAAAAGTCAAGAAACAAATTTCATTAATTACTGCATGAAAGGATGGATGTTTGTAAATATCACAGGATGCTCTCTTTCAGGAAGAAGCAAATGCTGTCTCCTACAAAGTCACAAGCATGGTGGATGAAACGTTTTGAGGGTTTGCTTTTGACTTGATTGATCTAACAGTAAATATAGGGACACTTCCTGTATTTTGTCCATATTCTCTATCGTGGAAAATACGGGAAGTGTCCCTATATATTCCGGAATTCCCATGGTGATATTTTCCGAAGCTTGCTTCGTGGAGAGAAATTACATTCCAGAGATACCCCGTAGCTTGCTGCGGGGTAGTTCATTTCATGTTGAACGGAGTTTGGAAATCAATTTGGCCGTTGTCGATTGTCAGGGTGGTTTCCAGGGAACGATTCAGGATCACGAATTGTTCCGGGTGGTAGGCGTCGATGAAGCTGCGCGCCGAGCGACCGGGCACGGGCCGATCCAGATCGGCGGATTTGACGTCCATGGCTGTGATTTTCCCCGCCTGTTCGACCACGAAATCCACCTCGCCCCCGGCCTTGCTTCTCCAGAAATGGATGGCTGAAGTCAGCGGCATACGTTTGTAAAGCTCTGAGAACACCCAGTTTTCCATCAGGGCGCCTTTGTCGGTTCTCAGAGGAATATCGGCTGAGAAGGCATTGAGCAACTGATTCCGTATCCCGTTGTCGATAAAAAATATTTTAGGCGCCGTGGTGAGTTCCCGGCGTTTTCCGCCGGTAAAGGGCCGGACCATTTTGACGATATGGCTTTCCTCAAGAATTTCCACGTAGGCATGGATCGTGCCCGCGTCGACACGGCACACCGACGCCAGTTCTGAAAAGTTCACAAGATTTCCGGCTTGTCCCGCCAGCAACGTAAGGAGTTTCCGGAAAACATCCACCCGTTTGATGCGGAAGAGATCTGACGCGTCCCGTAGAATCAAGGCCTCGGCCAGGTCGCTCAGCAGGCGGATCCGATCCTGGTCCGCAGGCGCAAGATAAACAGCTGGATAACTGCCGTGGATCATCTGCCGGCGAAAAATTCTCTCGCATAAACTCCTCGCGACGATGGGATTCTCCGGGTTTTCCTGCCTCATCAATTCCTTGAGGCTAAACGGCAGCAGCCGCAGCCGATCCGCCCTGCCCGCGAGAGATTCCCGTGTCTTGCTCATCAGGTGGAAGGAGGAAGAACCGGTGACCAGAATGGGCATGCCCAATCTGGCGTCCACCAGCCCCTTCACGAATATTCCGCCGTCGGTCAGGTGCTGGGCTTCGTCAAGAAAGACGGCCCGGATGAAGGGGTAGTGTTCCCGGAGCAGCGCAGCAAGCTCGACGGCAACCCCGAGGGCCGAGCGCAGAAGCGGGTCTTCAAGATTGAGGTAAAGGATATTGGGCGCACGGGATTGGAGAAGGCGCCAGGCAAGGGTGGATTTCCCAGATTGACGGGGCCCGACAATGAGGAGGGCGCGATCATTCTGGAGATTGACCGGTTCGGACTCACGTAGAACATAGGTTTCCGGGAGATAGCGACGAATCAAAGCGTCGGCTTTATCAGGCTGCGTCAGCCAGGGATTGTATTGCAGTATCCGGTTTTGGACTTCTCCGCTAATCATGAGTCCTATATAACCTGCCTAATGATGATTGTCAATCATAATTAGGCCGGATAGAAAAGAATTATTCCGGTCTTGGTGGGGAAAACGGGGACAGCCGTTCCGGCTGTGAATTTCCTTATGCTGGCAGGTAGAATGCTGGCATTGCAACGACATAATACTTTGTTAGGGATATAACGGTCTAAAATATAGGGACACTTCCTGTATTTTGTCCATATTCTCTATCGTGGAAAATACGGGAAGTGTCCCTAAATATTCCAAGCCAGGGACAAAATGGCCCCACCTGCTACGGCATGCCCGTTGATGGCGCAAATGACGGGCACAGGAAAGAGGAGGATCCTGTGGATTCTTTTATTTATCTATGCCATTTCAAGACGCGTGAAACATGAGAGAGAAGCACTCTGTTTTGATTTCTTTTAGAACGTAATCTACCTTTTCCTTTGAGTTACGTCAAACGTTGACTACAGTAAGGACTGAAAAAGAAAGCCCATCGCAGATTTTCAAGATCAGCCTAATCGGCGGAATTGCTGTGTATACCTGCAAGTAAATAGATACGTGAATCGGAGAGAATGAAGATTACTAATCGAAACTAAGCAACACTATTATGTTGAGTCGCGCCATGGGTTCGAGAGTCGCCTCTCTAAAGCTTGTTACCTGAAACCCAATGGTAAAGAGATGTCTCGCGCCACCTGTATCGTACTCAATCAAAATACTATATTATAACGTGCAGAATGTATTAAATCGAAGTCATGCGATCAATTTCTGCCGAAGAACTTTAACCAGTTCGCATCAGCCTTTTTGATGTTCCCGGGAATATCACTGCTCCATTTTTCATATGCTGCCCTGCTGCAATTCAGGTAAAGCTTCCCGTTAACGATCTTCCATACTTCAGGATCGGTTTGGGCTTTACGTGCCTCCGTCATAGCCCATGCACAATAGCCGTCATATTGCGGCGCATATTTCTCCGGATTAGTTGCGAATAAGTCTCTGTTTTCTTTGGATGAGAAATACCAAGTCATGTCGTGCCACCTGAAAGAAAAAGACTCATTTCCTTTTAGTGCTTTGCCAGCCGTGAAATAGGCGACGGTATCGTACCCCTCTATGGCCAAATCATTAATTGGCGATTTTCCGACAGCTGTACCGTCAAGTCCAGCCAATATTGATAGTACAAATAAGAAACCCACGAGAATCCATTTGATTGCTTTCTGTGAATCCATATCTGTTACCTCCGTATTATGGATTGATGGTTCCGTTTCGAAACCGGTTTTATTACAAGTGATTACTTCACTCGTTGGTACTCAATCGCCATGGAAAACGCATGTCAAGCATTAAGAGTGATCAATCCTTCAGTTCAATTCCCCTGCCGCTGCAACTCGCCGCATAGGTTTCACTGATTGAAAACACCATGACAAACACCACAATAATGATTTGCCAGAACATAGCATCCTCCTTTTTTTATAAATTCGCTATAAGAAGCAGTAGGGATCTTTCTTTTCGAAAACATCGAGACCGTAGCTGTAAGCACTCGCAAGGCAACCCCCGCACACGGGTCGCAGCAGACATAATCTACACTCGGCAGATCCCGAACGATAACGTTGCGCGATTTTCGAATCATATATTTCCGCAATCCTCTGATATAAAATATTCCCTATGGGAGAGGGAAACTTCCTGCAGGCATGCACTTCCCCATCAGCAAGAACAGCGACAAAATTGAAGGCGGCACCGCAACCAAAACCCGTACAACCACCAAAGGGTTCCAATCCTTTTTGATAATTGAGGACATTGATGAGGTTATCCTTCAAACCTAAAACCGGATTTTTATCGCAGGCATCAACATATCTTTCAAGGAAAGAGAGGTAGTCCTGCCTTGGAGGAAGTTCGAGACTCTCTCCCTGACCCACCTTCGACAAACGATTGAAGAAAAAGACATCCGCCTTTCCGTGCAGCAATTCGGCGAGGGGAAGAACCTGGTGGATATTCTCCTTTGTCAGGGTAAGCATCACCATCGAATAGATCCCGAGTTCACGGAGTATTTCGAGGAAACCCATTGTTCTTTCGAAATGCCTCTTCCCCCGTATAAAATCATTGTATTCAGGCAACCCTTCCAGGCTCACCTGAAAAAAATCAGGATGCTGAATGGAGAGGATCGTCTCGATCTGTTCACGGGTCGTGGGATTTCCTAAAATAAACAGAGTGAAACCACGATCAGAGGCAGCTTGATATATGGATAAAAAATTCGGGTGCATGAGGGGGTTTCCACCGGTAAATGATATTTGGCCCTTTACATGGCGCTTCCGGCAAAAGGTATCGAGATCATCGATGATCGTGAGCGCCTGCTCCAGTGTCAGCGCGGATCGATCACTCCGGTCATAGCAATGTTTACAGTGCAGGTCGCAGACCTGCGTGATATGCCACTGAAGGGTAAATGACGGCGATATGAGAAAATGCTTTTTTGCGTAAGGAGATGCTTCAATGATATCGAAATCGCGCCGGATACGAGAAGGCGGTGCAATGATAATTCCCCTGTCAATGGCACGATCCACGGCAGCGTCCACCACGAAGGTTGATATGGCGCCTATCTGTGCCACTTCCTTCCTATCGATGCTCTCGGAGATCATCTTAAGGATGAGGAGATCCTCCGGGGAGGCGGCCTTCATGTGAACCTCGCCATCTTCAGGGTGTTTCCATATCAGGATATATTCTTTTCCCGGTTCCGGAGCCTGTGCGGATAGAGAACTCACATCATTCGCAAGATTCTTCCATTGAAGCTCAAGCAAAAGAAGAGAGGGATTGATTGCACTCTCTTTCTGATCATCTGGTATGGAGATACTTTTTTCTTTCGCTTGGGAGACGCTCCATTCAAGGCGGGCGAGTTCAGGCAGAAATTCAGGAAGGTGCGCTCGCAGTGCATAAGAGACGATCACCTCCGGAAAATTTTCCGGGTTGCGATCCAGGTCGTGGCTGGAAATGGTCTGCTGCCATATGTCGGGACCAAGAATCATACGGCATCGAGGATAAATAGCTGCAAGATTAATTTTTGTGGAGCTCATCGGCGCATTTAAGACAGGCAAAGGATGGTGGCGCTCCAATCATGCTCGGTTTTCAGTTGATTTTTCTGCAGAGTTCTTAGGGAAACATGCTGCTGAATCCCCAAAAATAACAATCGAAAATGGTTGTTTTTGATAGTGCAAACTGCACTATTATTTCGAACCGCTTCAGCTACTTGCCGGCTTTGCCGGCTGTTCCGTTGGGGTGCTACCTGCACCCGGTTTTGCACCGCTTCAGCTACCTGCGGGCTTGGCAGGCTGTTCTTTCTGGATGCCACCTGCATCCGGTTTCGTACCGCTTCAAGCGCTGGCTTTTGTCGCACAACCAGACACCATAAGAGCTGAACCGGAAATGAGGGTGGCAATGCAGAGGCCTGCAAGGATCTTTTTTAGTTCACCACTGTCCATGTTAACCTCCATAAACGCCAAACCATCCTTTGCCTATATCTTTTGTAACGATTATCGCTGATCGTGTCAAGGAATTGGTGCAAAATGAGCATCTACGGTGTTGCAATGATAAAGTATTTCCATTCGAAATCTACTACAATAGTGAAAAGGGGCAGTTAATGCTTTCAGGAAGGCTTCCGTAGGCTACACGATGATAAAATTAGCTGCCAAACCTTCACATGTTTCAACCCGAACTCGAGGAATTTCCTTTTCCTGTCTTTGCGGCGATGTTTTCAAATTGACTGATCTGAACAGACCCATCAGGAAATGTAGCGATGATTTCCAAATCACCTCCCATGGCCTTGATAAAATTTCTTAATGTGCTGATATACATGTCTGTCCGCTTCTCAAGCTTTGATACAGCAGCCTGCTTGACAGACAACGTTTGTGCCAGTTGTTCCTGACTTAAATTCCTCGCATGCCGCAATTCCTGCAAAGGCATTGCATTAAGCAAGGCCTTTGTCTTCTCCGCTGCTTTTTTACGTGCTGCTGGTTTCATTTTCTCTCTCAGCATAGAGTAAGGTTTGCTCATAATGCACCCCCTTGTTCATCCTTCTTTAAAGACTTCAAATGCTCCTCATAAATTCTTTCAGCCATAGATACGTATTTTTCATACCACCTCGTACCACCTGTCTTTTTACCACCAATAAGTAGAATTGCCGCTCTGCGGGGATCAAAGGCATAAAGGATTCTATACGGTTTCCCTTTATGCTGAATCCTTAACTCCCTTATTGATCCGTACTTGGTTCCTTTGACGTCCGAACTATAGGGGTACGACAGATGAGGCCCCTTTTCTTCCAATAAACCGACAACTGCATCAATTTCGATCTGCTCTTCCTCGTTCAGACCAACCCACCATGCTTCAAATTCGTCGGTATATTCAACTTCCCATGCCATGAAAGGAATATAACCTCCAAGGAATATCAAGTCAATAGTTTTCTTATATCGGTGAATACCGTTTCTGCATCCTTGCCTGATTTGGGTTCCCTCAGACTAATGGTTCTGTCTGAAACATCTGATACCTTGGTCTTCAGCAATTCACCAATCCTTAATCCACATCGCGCCTGAAGCTCCAATATCAACCGGTCACGCTGTTTTTTCGTGTTGTATATCATTTCATCCACCGTTTCCCGGTCAAGGATCTTGCGTGGAGACTGTTTCGGTGCCCTGAAGGCTTTGCTGAATAGTGCTGTGTTGCAAGGATTTCTCATGTTCAGGGATCTGCGGTCAATGATAAAGTTGTAGAAGGCTTTCATTTGGGCGTAACGGAGTCTTCTCGTGGATTTGGAGAGATTATGTGTGACATCTTCCAGAAAATGGAAGATGTCATCGGGGCTGATGTCATTCAATGGTTTCTGCGCATAGATCGCACAGAATCTATCAAGCAGGAGATTGTAACTTTCAATGGTCCGTCGTTATCGCTATACAGGGTCGTTTTTCAAATATGTGTATCGGACGCTGCAATATGCGGGCAGAGGCATCCAGCCGTTCTATGCGTATTCCCTGGACGAGCCCGTGGCCATCGATGCCGATAAACGTAAAATAGAAAATGTAGTCCAAGACCCTGAAACTGGTGAGATTGGTCAGTACGTCACTTAACGACCAGTGTCAAATTAGATCCTGTCTTCTTGTCGCGTTAGCGCCTACAACTCCTCAAGAAATGTGAATGGATTTTACTGATGATTACGAATTGAAGTGTACAAAAAAAGGCAGGGCCATCTGACCCTGTCAGCCTGTTATCAGAGGCCGTATCAGGTGTCTCGACCGGCGCCCGAAAGGGTCGCGCCAAGCTCGGAGATGCCATCGACTCAGGTCTATTTTTACCCGAAGGCGGGACAGACGTACAGACAGCAGTCACGTGACCACTACGAGTGTTACAACTGGGCCGCGGACCAGACCGGTTTCGACCCGACGCAGCCACCCGGTAGCGCACCTGCGAATCAGCGCATCGAGAAGCGCGCGGACTACCAGCGCGCCATGAATGCCTGCCTCGATGGCCGCGGGTATACGATGAAATAGCCGGGAATCAACTGACTTTGCGGGAAGTGCCTGATTTTAACAGATGAGGGAACACACAATTGCGAACGCCATACGTCCAGAATATCTTATAACCGATAACCCTAAAAAGAAGATAGATGTGAGAAGTTTTGAATATCAGCTCCTCTCTAATATCACCACTACTACTGAAACAAAGAATCCGAGCACGGTGAATACTCCCGCCAGTTTCCCGCCGTGTTCATAAGCTTCGGGAATCATTGAGTTGGCTAACATCATCAGGATTGCACCGCCCGCAAAAGCATTGATAAATGCCAGCCAGAGTTTGGAAGTATTGGTAAACAGGGTGTATCCTGCAAGGCTTCCCACAGCGCAAACCAATGCAATGACTACCCAAAGCAAGATTATTTTTTTACGGCTCCAGCCACTGGCTTTCATCCCGGTTGAACCTGCAATGGCTTCCGGCAGATTGGATACAAATACCGCAGCAAGCATGGCCATGCTGACCACGCCCCCCCCCTCGAATATCCCTAACCCGATCACAATGGACTCAGGTATTCCGTCAAGTATGATGGCCAGAACCATGGGGATTATCAGCCTGGATTGTTTGGGAGCCCCAATGTCCATGCGATTTCCGGCACCTAATTTTTCAATTAGTTTGTCGGCGGCAAAAAAAGTGAATGCCCCCGCAAAGAAACCAAATGCAGGAAACCCGGTCTTTGAAGCAAGTTTCACTGCTTCAAAAATCAACTCATAGGAAATGGCCGAAATCAATGTCCCGGCACCAAACGCCATGATGACCCCGAGGGTCCGTTTGCCCAGGGAAAACCTGGAGGCAATAATTCCCCCCAGGATCAGGGAGGAGGTTGCCAGTAAGCCCCATAAAAATGCATTCAACATAATAATAGATTTTGAGTGAATGAATATTTAAACTCTACTCAGGAATATTCACCGAAAGTGTAATAATTATTAATTGATAAGAACTTCCTTTTCGTGGCGGGAGTATATGAGGAAAGATTTTGCGTGTCAAGAGGATATTAATCACAATAAATATGACGTGTGCTTCCGATCATCTGGTGAAGGATGTATCGAATCGGCTCGCCTCTCGGGCGAGACACCCGGCAAGATGGCATTTTTGAGCGCCATTCAGGCATAGATCTCCTGCACACCTCTTTTTCACGATGTCTTCACTTATTGATAACGGATTGAAGTCCAGCATTTTCTTCAAGGTTGGCGTTTTACTGATAACAGGAAGTACATCGCGGGAAAAGTTGTAAATAATTTTCCGGCGGTCAGGCGGTATTTATTTTTGTACACTCCACCTACAAAGGGTGAGTTGCGGCACGTTATCGAGACTAAGCATTACGGATCGAAAGGGAGCAATGAATTGAGCTAAGCCGCAAACCCTGCAACACCAAACTTTCTTTCGAGTACACCGTTCACCTCGTGCAGGTTTGTCGGCTTCGGCTTGTTGTTGGGCCACTATTGACGCTAACGGAT
>PDVJ01000524.1_pt1 | contig 13049 bp, 13 predicted proteins | sample 1369811 | NCBI WGS metagenome assembly PDVJ01 (sample SAMN07795376, study PRJNA414565) | Alkali sediment metagenome, whole genome shotgun sequencing project. | reverse complement strand
GTGGTGACCAGCGGCCCGGGAACGACTCGTTCGATGGCGTCGATACGTCGCAGGCACCGGCGACTGCATCTGCGCCGGAGTCCTCGCCTGCGCGCGAGTTCGCGCCGCCGCGGGACATGCCTCGGCCGCAGCCGGGATCGTTCGACTTCGAGCGCGTACCAGAGCGTGCGGCCGAGCGTACCCCCGCACCCCTGGCGGCATTGCCGGTCGTGCGAGCGCCGCATGAAGTGCAGGAATGGACGCCATCGCCACCGAGCGACGCCACTCGCGCGGAACCTCGGAACGAACCGTGACGCCGGCGACCTCCGGCACCTAGCGACGTTTCGCAGCCGACAGCGCAAGCAACTCGTCGAGGAGGCCTTTCGAGGCCTCTTCGACGAGGTCGAGCACGCGCTCGAATCCCACGGCTCCGCCGTAGTACGGATCAGGTACGTCCTCGAGGTCCGTCGACGGAGCAAACTCCAGCATCAGCCGTATACGTTCGCGATATTCTTCGGGGCTGCGATCGAGCAGGACCTCCCGGTTCAACTGGTCCATGGCGACCAGCAGGTCGAAGGCCTCGAAGTCTGCATCCTCCACCGTGCGAGCGCGCAGGCCGCCAAGGTCCACCCCCCTGCGCGCGGCCGCCGCAATGGTACGCCGGTCCGGAGGATCGCCGACGTGGTAGCCGTGGGTGCCCGCCGAATCGATTTCGACTCGCAGGTCTGGCGCGCGTTCCTGCACCAGCTTGCGAAACACGCCCTCGGCTGTGGGCGACCTGCAGATGTTGCCCATGCAGACGAACAGGATCCGGATCGTCATCGATTCACCTCGCGAGGTAGTGCATCCAGAGTATGCGGGCGGCGATCGAACGCCAGGGCGACCAACTTTGCGCCATCTCGATCTGCTGCTCGCGCGACGGCACGTCGCCAAGTCGCTTCACGTCGCGCAGTGCGATGGCCAGCGCGAGATCGCCATGCGGCCACACGTCCGGCCGTCGCAGCGCCATGAGGAAATAGATGTCCACGCTCCAGTGACCGATACCGGGAACCTCGAGCAGCATCGCCCTCGCCCGTGAATCCGGCGAGCGGCTCACGATGCGAAGATCGAGCGTGCCGTCCAGCAGCCGCTGCGCGAGCTCGTTGCAGTAGCGCGCTTTCTGTCGCGTCAGGCCTGACTCGCGCAGGCCCAGGATCCCTGCAGCCTTCACCGTGGATGGCGTGACCTGCCCGCCGAGGGCAATCCGCAGCCTCCGGAACAGTGTGCGTGCCGACGCGATCGACACCTGCTGCTCGAGAATGATCCAGACCAGCGTCGCGAAGCCCGGCGGGCGTCCCCACATCGGCGGAATCCCATGTCGCGCCACGATCCGCGCCAGGTCGCGATCGCGCTCGGCCAGCATCCGCGTGCCGGCCTGAAGCGTCGCCATCGTCAGGCGACGACCGGCCCCGCGTACGCCTGGCTCGCCAATCGGGCTGGATGCCGGCATCACTACCATTGCGGTCGACCTGATCTCCCACGCGAAAGTGTCGCGTCGCCTATGGTACCGTTCAACGCAGTTTCCATACGCGGCCCGAGAAGCGCGCCAGACGCATGCAGCGTAACCGACTCGTCTATTCCACAGGCACCGGCCGCCTCTGCCCGGAATGCGGGCGTAGGACCCTGGAATGCCGCTGCAGACGCAGCAGGCCCGCGCAGCCGGCGCCCGGGACACCGCAGGGCGACGGAATCGTCCGGGTCGGGCGCGAAACGAAGGGCCGCAAGGGCAAGGGCGTCACGGTCATCACGGGCGTGCCCCTCGCGGGCACCGAACTCGAGGCACTCGCGACGCGGCTCAAGAAACGCTGCGGCTGCGGCGGAACGGTGGACGAGTCCGTAATCGAGATCCAGGGCGACCACCGCGACCTGCTGGTCGAGGAACTCGGCAGGCTCGGCTATACGGTCCGGCGCTCGGGCGGCTGAGGCCGCTGCACATGCGGATCAACAAGTACCTCGCGGAGACCGGAACGTGCTCGCGGCGCGAGGCCGACCAGTGGATCGCCGCCGGCCGCGTCACAGTGGACGGTACGCAGGCCGTGCTTGGCACGCAGGTAAGCGAAGGGGCTGTCGTGCTGGTGGACGGCAGGCCTCTGCCGGACAAGCCACGGCGCGTCTACCTGGCGCTCAACAAGCCGATGGGCATCGAGTGCACGACCGACCGGGAGGTGCCCGGCAACATCGTCGATTTCGTCGGGCACCGCGAACGGGTCTTTCCCATCGGGCGGCTGGACAAGGATTCCGAAGGACTCATCCTGCTGACGAACGACGGCGACATCGTGAACACGATCCTGCGCGCCGAGAACGAGCACGAGAAAGAGTACGTGGTCGCCGTGGATCGCCCGCTCACTCCCGCGTTCCTGGCCGGCATGGCGGCTGGAGTGCCGATACTCGATACCGTCACGAGCCCGTGCAAGTTGACGCAGCTCGGCAGGAACACCTTCCGAATCGTGCTCACGCAGGGCCTGAACCGCCAGATCCGCCGCATGTGCGAGCACTTCGACTACACGGTGCGCGGGCTGCAGCGCGTGCGGATCATGCACGTAAGCCTCGGCGACCTGCCCGTTGGCAAGTGGCGCAACCTGACGGCCGAGGAACTTCGCGGTCTGGTCGCGTCGCGTACGACGCTGAGCCTGCGTCCGCGCGCCAGGCGACCGGGAACCTGACCGGGTCTGCTCAGTCTGCTGTCGTGGACTCGCGCCGCCCCCGCTTGTGCGTCAGGTCCAGGTACAGGTTGTAACCCGCGACCCCCGTCGGGAACAGGTTCGAGAGGATCCCGACCGAATCGTTCTTGCCGAAGATGAAATAGGACAGCAGCAGCAGGCTGCCGCAAATGCTCATGAGCCAGAACACGGTGGGCACGACCGGCCTGCCGTGCGCGCGCGAGTAGGCCATCTGCACGAACCATCGACCGGCGAACAGCACGACGCCGGCGTAGCCGACCAGCTTCCACGGCGTGAGCGTGAGGGCCCGGGCCCGGGCGTGTTCGAGATCCTGTTCAGTGTCGACGCCGGGACCCGGTGTCTCGATGCATGTTCCCACCACGATGCGCACTCCGGCCTGCAACGCCCTGAGTTGCTCGAGTTTCTCGCGTAACTCGAGACGCGACGGCGCGAGGCTCGTAATGCGCCGCAGCACGCCGACCCTGTACGCGTAGATTCCGACGTGGCGCAGCGCGTCGCCGAACTCCCGCTGGCTGCCGAGCCCTGACGGGGCGCCGTCCCGTGTCCATGGGATCGGCGACCGGCTGAAATACAGCGCGGCGCCGTCGCCCGACGTCACGACCTTTACGACGTTCGGGTCCATGAAGCGCTCGAGCGACTCGACCGGCGTCGCAAGCGTCGCGATGCCGGCGGCCGCGTCCCGTGCGAGAAGCCTCGCGACCTGGTCGATCAGTGACGGCGGCAGGAAGGGCTCGTCGCCCTGCACGTTCACGACGATCGCGTCGTCGCCCCAGCCGCGCCGCGCCGCGACGGCTGCCACGCGATCCGTGCCGGAAGGCAATCCCGGATCGGTCATCACCGCGATCCCGAGACCCGGCGCGCGCGGGTCGGTCACCGCGGCGGCGATGCGGTCATCGTCCGTGGCAACGAGCACCTGCGTGGCGGCACTGGCGCATGCGCGCTCCACCACGTGCTGGATCATCGGCCGACCAGCGATTTCGAGCAGCGGTTTCCCCGGCAGTCGCGTCGAAGCGTAGCGCGCCGGGATGACGACATGAAAACTCAAGGTCAGTCCCTGAGCAGTGGATCGTCGAGGCCGAGCCTTTTCGCCTCTTCTTCCAGCATCACCGGAATGTCGTCACGCACCGGGTACGCGAGCCGGTCCGCGCGGCAGACAAGACAAGGCACGTCGCGATGCCACTGCAGGGGGCCCTTGCAGACCGGGCACGCGAGGATGTCGAGCAGTTTGCTATCCAAGTTTGACTCCCGCACCGCCGAGGCCGGCGCGCTCGAGAACAATTGCGATCAGGTCCCGCGCCGTCTCCCGCTCGACTATGACGTCGAGTTCCACGTACCACCAGTCGGGTCGGGCGCACGACAGGTATTTTACCGCGTCCTTCTCGGTCATCAGGACCGTTGCCCCGTCCGGGAACGGCAGATGCCGCGGGTCGAGTGCGCCGTGATCCGCGAGCTGATGGGTGTCTGCCGTAATGCCGGCGTCACCCAGGGCCGTGAAAAAAGACCGGGGATTGCCGATCCCGGCAAGCGCATGCACGCGTGCCCCGCGAAACGCGGCCAGTTCCCGTCGTTCGCCGGACCGGACGTTGACTGCCAGCCCGATGTCGAGCCGTGCATCCGCGACGAACGGACGACGTGGCCTGAGTGGCGATTCCACGGACTCGCGCCGCCGCGTCAGTACCACGGCGTCCACCGTCTCGATCCGGCTCGCCGGTTCGCGCAGCGGCCCTGCCGGCAGCAGCAGCCGGTTGCCGAAGCCGCGCGCCGCGTCGACGACTGCGATCTCGTAGTCGCGCGCGAGGCGCAGGTGCTGCAGCCCGTCGTCGCAGACGACGATCTGGGCACCCTGCTCCTCGGCAAGGCGCGCGGCCGCGACACGGTCGGCGCCAATCACGACCACCTGCGGGCCGCGACGCGCGTGCAACAGCGCTTCGTCGCCGACCTCGGCCGCGTCGTCCGCCGCAGTGACTATGCGCGGCGCGCCCGAATGACGTGCGCCGTAGCCACGCAGCACGATCCCGACCCGATGCCCGCGAAGCTGCAGCTGCCGCCCGAGCCAGCCGGCAATCGGCGTCTTGCCCGTGCCGCCGACCGTGAGATTCCCGACCACGACGACCGGCACCGTCACGCGGTGCATTCGCAGGATGCCGAGCCGGTAGAGCCCGCGACGCAACGCGACCAGCAGCCGGAAGATCACGCTCAGCGGCCAGAGCGGCAGGCCGAGCCATGCGGGCCCGTACCAGACCCGCTGCAGGACCGCCTCCAGGCTCATTCGTTGAACTGCATGCGGTAGAGCACCGCATACTGGCCGTTCCGGGCCAGGAGCTCCTCGTGAGTGCCCGTCTCGATCACCCGGCCCCCGTCCATCACGAGAATTCGGTCGGCCTTCTCGACGGTGGACAGCCGGTGCGCGATGACGAGCGTCGTTCGGTTGTGCATCAGGTGCTCGAGTTGCTCCTGGATCTGCCGCTCGAGCTCGGTATCGAGCGCCGAGGTCGCCTCGTCGAGGATCAGGATCGGCGTGTTCCGGAGCAGCGCGCGCGCAATCGCGATGCGCTGGCGCTGACCGCCCGAGAGCAGTACGCCCCGGTCGCCGACGACGGTCTCGAGCCCCTGCTCCATCTGGTCCGTGAACTCGGTGACGCGGGCGGCCACTGCGGCCGCCTCGATCTGCGCGTCGGTGGCATCGAAACCGAACGAAATATTGCTGCTGACGGTGTCGTTGAAGAGCACGACGTCCTGGCTCACGAGGCTCACCTGGTTACGCAGGTCCTGCAGCCGGTACTCGCGAACGTCGTGGCCATCCAGTCGCACGCTTCCGGAGGTCACGTCGTAGAAGCGCGGCAGCAGGTTGACTATCGTGGACTTGCCGCCGCCCGACCGCCCGACAATCGCCAGGGTCTCGCCCGCACGAACGCTGAAACTCACGCCGGCGAGACCCTTGTCCTCGAGCGGCGTGTCGATGATCTGGAAAATGCTCTGGGCCGCCGCGATGCCCTGTTGAAGCGGGCCAGCGACGTTTACCAGGCGACGCAACGGCGCGGTCACGAGGCCTAGCGCGACCATGAAGGCCGTGAACGAGCCGACGGTCGTATTCCCGGCGACGGCATCGACGGTTGCCATGTAGAGCACGCCTGCCATCGCCATGGCCGCGATGATCTGCACGACCGGATTGCTGAGGCCCTTGGTGAACATGAGCCGCATGTGCGAGCGACGGTTCTTCTCGATGACTTCCTCGAAGAGTCCGGCCTCGTATGCCTGCGCGTTGAAGACCCGCACGACCCGCGGCGCTTCGATGGCCTCCTTCGCCACGCGAGTCACGTCGCCCATCGAGTTCTGGATCCGACGGCTGTGGCGACGGAAAAGCATGTTGATCCGCCGCACGATGAAGGCGATGAGCGGGCCGACGGTCAGGCTGATCAGCGTGAGCTTCGGATTGAGGTACAGCAGGTAGCCGATGAGCCCGACGATGCTCAGGCTGTCGCGGATGAATACGGTGAGCGAGTCCGTGGTCGCCTGCGCGACCTGCTCCGTGTTGTAGGTCAGGCGCGAGAGCAGCACGCCGGAGGCTTCGTGGTCGAAGTAACCGACGGGGAGGTGCAGGTAGCGATCGAAGATCTGCGAGCGCAGCGTCTTGACGATGTGCCGCCCGACGTAGCCCGGGCAGTACGTCTGCATGAAGTCGCCGACGCCGCGCATCATGAAAAGGCCCACCAGCGCGAGCGGCACGACCCAGACCATGCGCGGGTCCTTCTCGACGAAAGTACCGTCCAGGAAGAACTTCGCGAACGCGGCCCAGCCCGCGTCGGTAGCCGCGAAGATCACCATGCCGACCACGCCGAGAGCGAACATGCCCCGGTGCGGCCTCAGGTAGGTAATGAGCCTGCGGTAGGTCTGCATCGCTCCGGCGGGCATCCGGAGTTCCGTGACCTTAGCTGCCTTCAGTCTCATCGTTGACCGTTGCGATGTTGATCTGCCGGTAGCCCAGCCGTCCGGCGACGTCCATCGCCGTCACGACCGACTGGTGCATCGCGCGTGCGTCCGCCCGGATCGTCACGGCCATTGCCCGATTCCCGCCGGCCGCCTGGCCGATCGCAGTTGCGAGCGTGGCCGGGCTGTTGTTGATGAGCGGTCGGCCGTCGACACTGAAGCCGCCCTCCGCCGAGACCGCTATCTCGATCGACTCACGTTGCGCTTCGGCTTCCGGCGCGATGCCTGCTTCGGGAAGCCGGATCTTCAAGCGCCCTTCGTCGATGAACTTCGTCGACAGCATGAAGAAGATCAGCAGCAACAACACGACGTCGATCAGCGACGTCATGTTGAGGTCCGGTTCCTCGGGTCGGCGCGGCTGGAATTTCACGCCGCGTCCTCCCGGACCATCGGCGACCTGTTGCCGCTGGCGCGATCGATGGCCTGCACGAGCTTGATGGACTCCTTCTCCATCTGGATGACCAGCGCATCCAGCCGGCCGCGCAGGTACCGGTAGGCCACCAGCGCGGGGATGGCGACCAGGAGGCCCGCAGCCGTGGTGATCAGAGCCTCGGAGATGCCGCCAGCCATCGCCGTCGGGTTTCCGACGCCGGCCAGTGTGATCGCCTTGAACGTACGGATCATGCCGGTCACGGTGCCAAGGAGCCCGAGCAGGGGCGAGATGGCCGCGATCGTGCCGAGCGCGTTCAGGTAGCGTTCGAGGTCGTGCACGACGTGGCGACCGGCATCCTCGATGGCACCGATCATTACGGCGCGGTCCCGGTGCCGGTTAGCGAGACCGGCCGCGAGCACGCTGCCGAGTGGCGAATGCTGTTGCAGGGCCTGGACCTGCTTGTCTGACAGCGAGCGATTCTCGACCCACTGCCAGACCTTGTCCGTCAGCTCGGCCGGCACGACCCGCTGCGAGCGCAGCGTCCAGAACCGTTCCAGCGTAATTGCGACGGCGAGAATGGAGCACAGGATGATCGGCACCATCACGATGCCGCCGGCCTTCACGATCTCGAACATGTGGTGGCTCGTTGTCCCCTGCCGCTGCGCCCGCGGATCATACTTGAAGGGGACCGCAGCCGCGACCTCGGACTCCCTACTGATCGGTCCAGCTGCGTGCATGCGCGCGCCGCCACCTTGACGGCGGATCGAGCGGTCGACCCGGAACGACATCGAACTCGATCGCGCCCGAGTCTGAAGTGAGTAACACCTTGGCCCCGGCGGCCCGCCATCGATCGACGACGGCTGGTGCCGGGAATCCCCAGCGATTGCGATGGCCGGCCGGCACGAGCGCCCAACGGGGCCGGGACGCTCGCACCAGCGCGGTGCTCGACGAAGTCCGGCTGCCGTGATGCGGAACGACCAGGACGTCGGCGGGACCGGGCAGCCCTCTCTCGAGCATCTGCTGTTCAGCGATTCGTTCGACGTCACCCGTCAGCATGATGAGGCGCTGGCCCGCGTGTACCGCGAGCACGCAGGACCGGTCGTTGTCGTCAGGCGGCAGCGGATCTGCGGGATGCAGCCACTCGAATCGGACACCGTCCCACGTCCACTGCTGTCCCGCCCGGCAGGGCTGGACGTGCCCGAGCCGATCGAGTGCTCGCCCGCTGGCCACTCGATGCTGCACCCTGAGCAACGTCGAAACCGACGCGGCTCCGCCTGCGTGGTCGTCGTCGTCGTGACTGGCGACCAGCACGTCGACCCTGCGCACACCGCGACTGCGAAGGTACGGCTCGACGACGAGCAGGCCCGTATCCGTGCCGCTGCGGAACGCCGGGCCCGTATCGTAAACCAGCACGTGACGGCGCGTCTGGACCACGGCGGCAAGTCCCTGCCCCACATCGAGCAGCGCAAAGTGCACCGCTCCGGGTGCGGGCGGCGATGCGCGCCAGGCCCCGAGCACGGCGACCATGAGAACCCCGGCAATGCGGCCGGCTGGCGGCAACGGCGCCAGCGCTGCGGCCGCCCCGGCGGCGAGCGCAATCCAGCCGGCGACCGGAAGGGAGGCGGTACCCCAGCTGGCGAGCGGCAAGCTCGCCGGAGCTTCGATCAGGGGCCACGTGAACTCGATGAGCGCGGCCACCGCTCCCAATGCCGCCGCGCCCGCGTCGGGCGCGAGGAGCAAGACCGTGGTGCAGACCAGGATCGCCGGCACGATGACGAGTGTGTAGAGCGGAATCGCGACCGCGTTCACCGCAGCCGATACCAGCGAAATGCTGCCGAACGCCCCCGCAAGCACCGGCACCAGCCCGATCGTCACGGCCATCTGCACACGCGTGAACCCGACCAGCACGCCGGGCTCGCGAACGTACCCCGTGCCCACGAACAGGATGACAGCCACTGCAACGAAGGACAGCCAGAAGCCCACGGCAAGCGGCGCCAGCGGATCCCACAGCAGCACGGCAAGCGCGCCGAGCGCGAGCGCGTCAGCCGCCCCAACGCGCCGGCGCAGTCGCAGCGCTGCGGCCGCCACCGCGATCATGATCACAGTGCGCTGAGTCGGTACCGACCAGCCTGCCAGAAGCGCGTAGCCGAGCGCCGTGAGCGCGCCGGCCGCGACCGCGGCATCACGCTGGGAGCCCAGCGCGCCGCGCCGCTGCCTCCAACGCTGCACGCGCGCCGTCGTCCATGCCACGACCGCCGCCAGCATGCCGATATGCATGCCGGAAATGGCCATCAGGTGGCTGGTTCCGCTGCGTGCCAGCGCCCGCCATTGCTCCCGGCTGAGTGCATCCTGCAGGCCCACCGCCAGACCCGCCACGATCCCCGTCGCGGGCCGTTCACCGAGGGCTTCCCGGATGGCCTGGTAGATCGCGCCGCGCGCGACGAGCACCGGCCGCCGCAGCACGTCAGGCCATTGTCGTCCCTCCCTGGTCGCCGTCCTCACGTAGCCCGTGGCGCCGATGCCTTCACGCAGCAGGCGCGCCTCCTGGTCCATGCCGCCCGGGTTCGAGAACCCGCGCGGCCGGCGCAGTCGCACGTCGAGCGTGAGCCGCTCGGCCGGCAGCGGTTGCCATCCGGGCTCATACCACGTGAGCTCGATGTGCGAAGGCACTCCGGCCGTCCGGTCGGTCGCAAACCGGAACCGCACGCCGTCGGCGCGCAACTGCGGCACGGAAATGACGGCACCGCTGACCGTCAGCGTGCGACCCTCGAGCGACGGCTCGAGCCGATCACCCAACCGTGCCGATGCGTCCCACCAGCTCGCAGCGAACCCTAGCGCCAGCGCCAGAACAGGCCAGGCCGCCACGACCTGGCCGTTGGGCAGTTCTGTCAGCGACAGCAACGCGCAGCAACCCGCGAGGAATGCACAAGCCGCGAGAACCATCAACGTCTCCGCGCCGTCCGCTGCCACCGGCAGACTGAACGTCGGATCGCGTGCCCGCGCCACGCGAATCCGGCGCGTTCGTGCAGATTCAGGCCGGGACGAGGCGTCCGTCGCGCAGCGTGAGTACCCTGTGCATGCGGGAGGCAATCTCCGTCGCGTGCGTAACTATGACCAGGCTCGTGCCGAGCTCGCGATTGAGTTCCAGCATCAGTTCAAGCACCGCACGCGCATTGACCCCGTCGAGGTTTCCCGTCGGTTCGTCGGCAAGCACCAGCGCCGGCCGCGCAACCAGCGCCCGGGCAACGGCCGCGCGCTGGCGTTCGCCGCCCGAGAGCTGTGCTGGCCGGTGATTCAGCCGGGCATCCAGGCCGACGCGCTCCAGCAGCAGGCGCGCCTCGCGCTCCGCTGTCGCGACGCGCGTGCGCCGCACCAGCAGGGGCATCGCTACGTTCTCGAGCGCCGTGAACTCGGGCAGCAGGTGATGAAACTGGTAGACGAAACCGAGCGAGCGGTTGCGCAGCACGCCGCGCTCCGCATCCGACAGGTCCGCGAGTGACTGCCCGGTGATGCGCACGACACCGCCCGACGGCAGGTCGAGCCCGCCGAGGATCTGCAGCAGCGTCGTCTTGCCGGAACCCGAGGCCCCGACGATCGCGAGCGTCTCGCCCCGATTGATGCGCAGCTCCACGCCAGCCAGCACCTCGAGCCGGTGCCCGGCCTCGTCGAAGTGCTTGCGCACGCCTTCGCAGCTCAGGATTTCGGTATCAGTCATGTCGCAGGGCCCTCGCCGGGTCGGTGCGCGCCGCGCGCCACGCGGGATACAGGGTGGAGAGACAGCACAACGCAAAGGCCGTGACGGCAATCAGGGCGACGTCGGCGGGCTCGACGCGCGCCGGAAGGTCGCTCATCAGGTACACTCTCGCGTCCATGAAACGCAAGCCGAACATGCGCTCGAGGCCGTGAACCAGCGATTCGAGGTTGAGCGAGAGCAGCACGCCGAGCGCGACTCCGCCGAGCGTGCCGAGCAGCCCGATGACGGTGCCCTGTGTCGCGAAGATCGCCAGCACGCTGCCCGGACGCGCGCCCAGCGTACGCAGGATCGCGATGTCCGGCTGCTTGTCCTTCACGGCCATCACGAGCGTCGAGACTATGTTGAACGCGGCGACGGCCACGACCAGCAGCAGGATGAAGAACATCATCCGCTTGGTCAGCTCGATGGAACGAAAGAAGTTCGCGTGCTGCCGCGTCCAGTCCTCGACGAACAGGCCGCCCCCGAGAGCCGTCGCCACGTCGCGCGACACCTGCGGTGCCTGGAATGGATCCAGCATCTCGAGCCGGAGGCCGCTTACGTTGGCGCCGAGCCGGAACAGGCGCTGGGCATCCGACAGGTCGGTCAGCGCGAGGCCATTGTCGATTTCGTACATGCCCGAATAGAAGACACCGGCAACCGTGAATCGCCTCATGCGGGGCACGACCCCGGCCGGGGTCACGATCCCCTGCGCGACGGCCATCACGACGCTGTCGCCGATTTCGACGCCGAGGTGGGAAGCGAGCTCCGCGCCGAGCAGCACGCCAAAGCTGCCGGGTTTGAGCGCCGCGAGCGAGCCGCTGCGCAGCCGACCGGCGATGTCGGACACCTGCGCCTCGAACTCCGGTTCAATGCCGCGGACACTGGCCGGCCGCGACTCCCCACCAGGCCGGTCGGCGATCAGCAGCGCCTCGCCCTCGACGAATGGAGCCGCAGCGGATATGCCGGGGAGGCGCAGCGCCGCCTCGCGCAGCGCAGGCCAATCGGCGACTCCGGCACCGAACGCGCTCAGCGTAGCGTGGGACGTGATGCTGAGGATGCGGCTCCGGAGTTCGCTCTCGAAGCCGTTCATGACCGACAGCACGACGATCAGCACGGCGACGCCGATTGCCACGCCAAGCATGGATATGAGCGAGATGAAGGACAGGAAGCGATTGCCGCTAGAGCGCAGGTAGCGCCTGCCGATCCTGAGCTCGAAAGGGAAATCGCCAGCCATCATTCGTACCGCAACGCTTCAGCGGGCTCGGTCGCCGCACCGCGCAGCGCCGGGTAGATCGTGGCGAGCACCGTGAGCAGGAACGCGACGCTGGTGATCGTCACGACCTGCCCGAGACGCAACTCGGAGGGCAGCTCGGTGATGTAGTAGACGGTTGGATCCATCACGTGGAAGCCGAACAGCTTCTCCAGTGCCGGGACGATGACTCCGACGTTGCTCGCCACAAGCAGACCGAGCAGCGCACCGAGCATCGTTCCGATGGCGCCGATCACGAGGCCCTGCGTGAGGAAGATGCCGACCACGCCTCGCGGCGCAAGCCCGAACGTGCGCAGGATCGCAATGTCCGAACGCTTCTCGTTCACGACCATCACGAGCGCCGCGACGATGTTGAACGCCGCGACGGCCACCACCAGCATCAGGATCAGGCTCATCATCGTCTTCTCGATCCGGATCGCGCGGAAATACGCCGCATGCTCAACGCTCCAGTCGCGCACCTCGAAGCCACTGCCCAGCGCCGTGGCGACCCCGGCCGCGCGGACCGGCGCCGCCATGACGTCGTCGAACCGGAGCCTGAGGCCCGCGGGAGCCGCGCCCTTCCCGGCCAGTTCCGCGGCATCTTCCAGTGACACGATCGCGAGTGTCGCGTCGTGGTCCTGCAGGCCGACCTCGAACAGCCCGACTACCGTAAACGTCTGCAGCGCAGGTCGTCCTGCGCCACTGATCAGGTTGCGCCCGGGCACCATCACGGTGATCTCGTCCCCCACCTGTGCGCCCAGTTGCCACGCCAGGGCCCGGCCGATGATCGTGCGCCGCGAGCCGGGCACGAGGTCCGCGAGCCTGCCCTCGAGCAGGTGCTCCGCGACGGTCGAAACGCCAGGCTCCACCGCTGGGTCCACGCCGTGCAGCACGGCGGGCTGGAGGTACCCGGAACGACCGACCATGGCCTGCACGTCGACGAACGGCGCTGCGCCCACCGTACCCGGCACGGCAAGAGCTAGTCTCGCGTCGGACTGCCAGTCGCGC
>PDVJ01000522.1_pt1 | contig 13058 bp, 14 predicted proteins | sample 1369811 | NCBI WGS metagenome assembly PDVJ01 (sample SAMN07795376, study PRJNA414565) | Alkali sediment metagenome, whole genome shotgun sequencing project. | reverse complement strand
GATGCGTCGTGTTGAGTCATGGCTATCGTATCCCCAGCTTCTCTCATGATTGGGCAGGATGCCCGGGAGTTCTGAATCGGTTGGGTGGCAGAGTCCAGGCAATATGATAGCTTTTCTTGACCGGTGGGTGCAGAGCAGGATCGGCTAGAGTCTGCCGTTGGCAAGCCTGTAGCCCGCAGGCCCGTCACGCTCCACCCGGACCACCAGACCGCGATGCTCTAGGAGTTGGATATGGGCCAAGGTCTCCCGGACGGCCAGCACTCGGTTGGTGGCATCCATGTCGGCCCACTGGCCTACGTTCCATTCTACCTCACGGGCGATATCCCAGGGAGTGACGACACGGTCGGATATGGCAGTCACAACCTCTCCGAGGCGGTGGTCGTGGTGTGCCAGCAGCTCATCCACCCGCTGGCTGAAGTGCGAGAAGGGTCGTTCGTGGGCGGGCAGGACCAGATTCACGTCCAGAGGCCGTACTTTGCGCAGGGCCTCCAGGTATTGCTCGAGCTGATCGTGGCTGGTCAGATGACTGGGCGAGATGTGGGGGGTGATCTCAACCAGGATATGATCTCCGGAGAAGAAGAGTTTGTTCTCGCGGTCATAAACACAGACGTGGCCGGGAGTGTGCCCCGGAGTGAGTATGGCCTGCAGACGCCCGCTGTCGCCCACCGGGTTTGTCTCACCCCGCAGTATGATGTCTGGTTCAAGACCTCTGGGGAAGAACTCCCTGCCCAGCGACGCCAGCTCAAAGAAGCCTTCCAGTTCAGGCTCCGGAACGCCCAGCGACCGGGCCCAGGGTATCATGGCGTGGATGTTCCAAATCTCCGACGAGCTGACCGTGGCCTGTAGAATGCTCCAGTCGTCCTGGTGCATGATGACCTGTGCGCCTGAGGCGGCCTTGATCCGATTGGCCAGACCGCTGTGATCAGGGTGGTAGTGGGTGAGCAGCAGCCACCGTATCTGCTTCAGCGAGGTGTTCAGGAGGTCGAGTTGGTGGCAGAGGTAGTTGAAAGAAGTGCCGTCGTTGTAGCCGCTGTCTATCATCAGCCAGCCGGCCTCTTCCTCTATCAGGTAACAGAGAGTTACGGATTCCTTGTCCTTTGACTTCAGTCCCAGCACAAAAGGGACCTCTATTAAGTAGGTCCCCGGTGCTACCTTGTGTGGTCTTTCTTCCATCTTGGAGCGATGTGCTGCCGGTGCTGGCGCGATGCTTACTTGGCTGGGCTATGACGAAGGACTAGAATCTGCGTCCCTTGCCGCCGCCGAAACCACCACGGCCGCCACCGCCACCCCCACCGCCGCTCCTTCCGCCGCCCCTGAATTGTCCGCCGCCGCCCCTGCCGCCCTCAGGCCTGGGGCGAGCTTCGCTGATGTCAAGGGTTCGTTCCTGCAGAATCTTGCCCTTTAGGCCGGCGAGCGCAGCCACGGCCTCGGACTTCGTGGGCATTTCAACGAAGCCAAAGCCCCTGGGCTGTCCGCTGTAGCGGTCCTTGACAATGGCCACGGTCTCAACCTTGCCAAAGACTTCGAACTCATGCCGCAGATCGTCTTCAGTGAGTTCGCGAGGCAGATTCCCAACGTAAATCTTCATGTTGTTCTCCTTTCGACTGACTGGACCCTCTTTGGGTTGCCCCATTGAACGGTCTTGGAGAGATCAGAGGCTGGGACAACCCCAGCCTCTGATGAGTGATCGCCGTTCAGGCTATCGCCGATTGTTCGGCTTGACCTTGTCGTAGCAACGGCTGCAATACACGGGTCTGCCTTCGCGGGGCTCGAATGGCACCTGGGTCTCGACACCACACTCGGCACACACTGCTGAGTACATCTGGCGATTGGACCTTGAACCACCGAAACCACCACCAGATCCACCACCCGAGTCGTTTCGCTGTGCTCTCTTTGCCTGGCGGCAAGCTGGACAGCGCTTGGGCTCATTGGTGTAACCCTTTGTAGCGAAGAAGTCTTGCTCTTCAGCGCTGAAGGTGAAGCTCGTGCCACAATCTGAGCATTGGAGACTCTTGTCTGTAGGGCTCATTGGATGACCTCCTTTCCTCAATACTAGTTGGCTAGAGTCCGGTCATCCAAAGCCTGTAAGCATCCGCACGGATGGTTGTCCAGAGGATTGGCAAAACCTGTACTGTAACCACCACGCGTAATATACACGAAAGAGAGGAGATATGCAAGTGGCATGTCACAAAAAGGCTTGACTTGATCGCCCATGACTGCTAGATTGTCAAATAGGATCATTCGTCTAGTGGGGGGCGAACACCGAAGTCGTATCTGTTTAGAGGGGGCTTGCTCGCGCGGTCGCTATGTTTGAGACAAATCTGTGAAGCCCGTGGTGTTGATCGAGTCACAATTGTGACAATGCGGTGATAGAGTCTCCATAGAGGATAGGATTTCGAAGGGCAGGTAAACCATGGATCCCGTTTTCAGTGGGCCAAACATACAGGAGAGCTTAGCCATGGCTGATCCGTTGGCCGTCCTCGTCCTCCTTGGGGCAGTGGCTGCGGCCGCCTCACTCTGTGCCACCGAAGGCATCAACACCTGCCTGGCTGAGGTGAGCGGTGGCCAGCCTCCCAAGGCTGATGACGTTGTGACAGCTTGGCTCGACAATCTGCTCATGCCGCCGCTCAATCGATAGCCGCGCTGTAGGCCATCACCCGGCTCGATTTGCGTCTGCGGATCCCATTGGCCGTGCGCCCCATATTCCGGCAGATTCACTGATCCCCAATCTGACTGCACTTCAGCCGTGTCCGCTCTGCAGCGATCTATGCTCCACATCACACCCGTCATCAGATGACAGGGCTCGGCGACAAAGAGGCCGCCTGGCTGTGTCCCCCTCGCAATTTCTTGTGTGTTTAGACTGTGATAGAATTAGAGTCCGCAACCAGGGAAGGACATGGTGGGTTACTCCGTACGTCCGATGAATACCGATGACATTTCCCAGGTCAGCGCGATTGACCGGGAAGCCTTTCCCACTGAGTGGCCTCCTCCATCCTTCAAGAGGGAACTCAGTTCCAGCATGGTGCGCTATCTGGTGGCTCAGGACGAATCTCGCCGGATAGGCAGCGATGCCAAGACGTCGGCGCCCAAGAGCAGTATGTGGGAGTCGCTGGTCGCCAGAATGAGACACGTGCTGGGCAGAAACGATGGCGCGGCCGATGTTACCACCGCTCAGGATGTGCCGTTCATAGTCGGATATGCTTCCATATGGATGATGGTGGATGAGTCACACCTCACGTCGATAGCTGTGAGCAAGAGCCATCAGCATCAGGGCATCGGCGAACTGCTTCTCATAGCCGTCATCAAGCTGTCGTTGCAGATGAAGGCCCAGGTAGTGACTCTGGAGGTGCGTGCTTCCAACTCCTCGGCGCAGACTCTTTATGCCAAGTATGGGTTCAAGAATGTGGGGATACGACGACGCTACTACACCGACAACAGCGAGGACGCCGTCATCATGACCACCGATAGGATCAATTCCCCAACCTACCAGGCCAAGTTGCGGGAGATGGAAGCGAAGTGCATGGAAAGGCACAAGGCTCTGGCGCAGACCGGCAGCTAGCCGATCCCTTCATCCGTACTCGTAAGAGATGCCGAAGCCGGCCCTGGGGTAGGACCACTCCACCGCCTCTCGCTCGCAGGAAATGCGGCAACTGCCGCACTCAAGGCAGCCTTCATAGCTGAAGCTTATCTTGCCTTCCTTGAACTTGAAGCATTCTGCGGGGCAAACGTACAGACAGGGTCGCAGATCGCACTCCCGGCAGACATCCGGTTTGATCTTGATGTGCGCCTCGGTGTCCACATCGTAGTGGTTCAGGGCCAGCCTTTGCTCCATGGTCATATCGCTCATATCGTTTTCCTGGCGGCCATGGCGTCACGCATCAATTGCCAGAGAGACACCTTGCCCTTCATCTCCTCCCTGGCCAACTGCCACACGGTTCTCTTGGGATTGCCGTCCACCCCAAAAACCTTCTCGGCCAGGCTGCAGGCCAACTCCGGATAGACACTGTACAGTCGCGGATTCTCCAGGAACTGCGGCGCACCATAGAACCGTACCAGGTCCTGGAGGACGAAGCTCTCTGAGAGCAAACCGGTGTATTGCGAGAGGGTCTTCTGGCTGAAGTCGCCCTTCTCCTTGGCCATCTTGACTGTCTCTGCAGCGGCTATCCCTGAGGCCAGGGCGAAGTTGAGGCCTTCCAGCGCCCGGCCGGTGGACAGCACCAGGGCGGCCGCGTCGCCGGCGACGAGCATTCCGTCGGTGTAGAGTTGCGGCACCATCCTCAGGCCTCCGGCGGGCACGAGGTGGGCGGAGTATTCGACGGGAGTGCCGCCCTTGATCCACTCCCGCACGGTGGGGTGCTGTTTGAAGCTCTCCAGCAGTTCCACGCTCTTGAGCTTGCTGTCGATGAGTGCCTTCAGTTGCACCACCACACCCAGCGAAAGGCTCTCCTGGTTCGTGTACAAGAAACCGCCGCCGTGGACGCCGCGTGTGCAAAAGCCCAGGAAGTGTATGGCGGCCCCGCCATCGGCGCTGATGTTGAACCGCTCTTCGATCGTTTGACGCGGCAGCTTGATGACTTCTTTGATCCCCTGGTTGACGTTGTCAGGTGAGAGGCTCACGCCCAGGCCCGCTTTGTCGGCCAGAAGGGAATTCACTCCATCGGCGGCGATGACTACTTTGGCTGGAATCTTATCGCCACCGGCCACGATTCCCGCTACACGGCCATCCTCCCAGATGAGATCGTCAGCCCGGCTGCCCGTGATCACCATCCCTCCCGCCTCCTCCACCTTCTGGGCGAACCAGCGGTCGAACCTGGCCCGGAGGACGGTGTATCCGGCGGATTCGGGATGATCGGAGTTATCCGTATTGAAATCGATGGAAACGGATGACTTCTCCGAAAGCATGGATATCATGTGGCGGTGGACGCGTCTCTCTACCGGGGCTTCCTTCCAGAATTCGGGGATCAGCTCATGAAGGACGCTGCCGTAGAGCACGCCGCCGGTGACGTTCTTGCCTCCGGCAAACTTGCCCCGTTCGATCAGCAGGACCTCGATGCCGGCCTTGGCCAGGGTGTAGGCGGCGGCGCAGCCGGCCGGGCCAGCCCCGACCACGATAGCTTCGAAGCCGTCACTCATGGCTGAAGAGTATAGTGGCGAACGTGGACGGCTGCAAGCGGGTGAGGTAGGTGAGGTTCCATGTGATGAGGAACAGGCAACTAGCCGGAACGCCCCACTTGCAGCGCGTGACATAATACCCCTACAATTACGCCGGACGGCAAACGGACGCTGGAAGGGGTTAGCAGGTGAATCTGTCGGTGCAACTGGCTCCCAATAATCCACGGGGTCTTCTGCTGAAGAACCCGGTGATGACCGCCTCCGGCACCTTCGGCTATGGCACGGAGTATTCCGACTTCGTCGACATCCAGAAGCTGGGGGCCGTCGTCTGCAAGGGGACTACTCTCGAGCCGAGGGAGGGCAATCCGCAGCCGCGGCTGGCAGAAACCCCGGCCGGACTCCTCAACTCCATCGGCCTGCAGAACATCGGGGTGGAGGCGCTCATCAAGGAGAAGGCTCCGATGTGGGCCACTTGGCAGGTGCCGGTCATCGTCAACATCGCCGGCGAGAGCATCGACGATTACGCCAGGCTGGCGGCCAGACTGGATGGAGTGGCCGGCGTCAGTGGGCTGGAAGTGAATATCGGCTGCCCCAACGTGAAGTCGGGGGGTATGGAGTTCGGCACTGACCCACGCGCGGCGGCCTCCGTCACCAGGGCGGTGAAGAAAGCCGGTTCCCTGCCTGTGATAGTCAAGCTTACCCCCAATGTCACCAGCATCGTCGAGATTGCCGAGGCGGTAGCGGACGCCGGGGCTGATGCCCTCTGCCTGATCAACACCTTGCGGGGGATGGCCATCGATGTCTCCGCGCGAAAGCCATCTCTGGGCAACATCTGCGGTGGTCTGTCCGGTCCGGCGATCAAGCCGGTGGCCCTGCACATGGTCTATCAGGTGGCGGGCCGGGTGAAGCTGCCGATCGTGGGTTGTGGCGGCATCACTTCCGCTCAGGATGCCCTGGAGTTCATCATGGCTGGGGCCAGCGCGGTGGAGGTGGGGACTGCCCAGTTCGTCAATCCCCGCGCGTTGCTGGATGTCCTGGAAGGCATCGAGGATTTCATGCGGCGTGAAGGGGTCAAGGATGTCTCTGGTCTCATCGGCGCTGCCCGGTAGCCGGGGCCATCTTGGGTGTGACAAGATCAAGTTGCTATAATCTAGGTACAGGCTATGGAAAGCTTTCTAGACAAGTTAGAGGTGTTGGACCGGCGGTACGAGGAGCTGAATGAGCTCATGGCGTCCGGCGCGGGGCAGTGGCAAACGCTGTCCAAGGAGCAGGCTGGGCTCTCCCCGGTAGTGGAGAAGTACCGGCAATACAAGACGGTCACGAGGCAACTAGGGGAAGCGGAGCAGTTCCTTCAGGATAACCCGGAGCCTGAGATGAAGGCTATGGCCGAGCAGGAAGTCGAATCGTTGAAGAAGCGCCGCGATGGACTGGTGCAGGACCTGAGAGTGTCCTTGTTGCCAAAGGACACCACCAGCGAAAAGGACGCTATCGTGGAGATTCACGCCGGCACCGGCGGCGAAGAGGCGGCTTTGTTTGCGGGGGACCTCTACCGGATGTACCAGCGATATGCCCAGACCAAAGGTTGGAAGACGGAGATAATCGATAGCAGCCAAACCGAGCGCGGCGGGTTCAAAGAGATCACCTTTGAGGTCAAGGGCAAGAGTGCCTTTGGCCGATTGAAGCATGAGCGTGGTGTGCACCGCGTTCAACGGGTGCCGGTGACCGAGGCCAGCGGCCGGATTCATACCTCCACAGCCACAGTAATCGTCTTGCCTGAAGTAGAGGAAGTAGAATTTGACCTGAAGCCGGAAGATCTGAAGATTGAGTTCTATCACAGTAGCGGCGCCGGTGGTCAGAACGTGAACAAGGTGGCTACGGCGGTGCGTATCTACCACCTCCCAACCGGAATCGTGGCCAGTTGCCAGGACGAGAGGTTCCAACTGCGCAACCGGCAGAAAGCGATGGCGGTATTGCGGGCCCGCGTTCTAGACCATGAGGAGCGCCAGAAGCAGGAAGAGATGAGCAAGGAACGCCGCTCTCAGGTGGGCTCTGCCGAGAGGGCCGAGAAGATACGGACCTACAACTACCCCCAGAACCGCATCACGGACCACCGCGTGGGTCTGACGCTGCACAAGCTGACCTTCATCCTGGAGGGTGACCTCGATGAACTCATCGATGCCGTGGCGGCTGACGAGAGAGCCAGGCAGCTAGAGGAAGCCGTTGCGTGACCCTCAGAGAAGCGCTTCGCCAAGCTGAAGCCGGGATATCCTCCCATGACATCCCCGATGCCCGCGTGGAAGCTGAACTGCTCTTGATGCATTCCTTGGGCATACAAAGGGCGGAACTCTACGCCAGACTGGGTGACCCCCTTCCTTCGCCAGAGGGCGATAGGTTCTGGGGGCTGGTGGAACGGCGGCTTCGACGCGAACCGACGGCATACATCCTGAGACGATGTGCGTTCTATGGTATCGAGCTGTACGTCGATTCCCGGGTGCTCATCCCGAGGCCGGAGACCGAGCTGCTGGTCGAGACGGCTCTGGCCTTTGCCGAGCGGCGCTTCGGGAAGGACCAGTCCTGCTCCATAGTGGATGTAGGTACGGGGAGTGGCGCGATGGCCATTGCCCTGGCTCTTCATCTGCCCCAGTCCCGCATGTGCGCCACAGATTCTTCGGCCGACGCTATTGAGGTCGCCCGCATCAACTGCGGTCGGCACGGCGTCGAGGGGCGTGTGGAGCTTCTTGTGGGTAATCTGCTGGAGCCTCTGTCGCGGCCAGTGGACCTGATCGTGGCCAATCTCCCGTACGTGAGGGATGCCGACATCCCGCAGTTGATGCCGGAGATAAGGGATTTTGAGCCGGTGGCGGCTCTGGCTGGGGGTGCCGATGGGCTGGACAAGGTGCGTCTCTTGCTGGCCCAGGCAAAGGATCATCTTCTGCCGCAGGGATCAGTGATGCTGGAGATCGGGCTCGGTCAGGCTGAGGAGGCTGTTTGTCTGGCCAAGAGGCATTTCCCGGAAAGCAAGGTTGATCTCCTCAAAGACTTTGCTGGCATCGAGCGGGTGCTGCGGATTCTGACGTGAAAGGATGGCACTTGCTGGTGGGCGTTGGTGACACAGATTCCGGTTGATCCGGGCTTTCGGTACAGCGATCTCTCACTCCCAGAGTACCCGAAGATACTTGGCCATGTGCTTCGCCTTGACCATTGCCTGGTCGACCTTCATTACCCCCTCTTCGGTGATGATGCGGGTGATCAGGTTCGGCGGGATCATTTCAAAACCATCTTCGAGCCACAGGTGGCGACCTGCGAGGCGCAAGGCACTGAACTTGGTGGTGTCGCAAACAACGTAGAAAGGAATCTGCTTCTCCTTTGCCGCCTCCGCGATGATCAGGGTCGGAATTCCATTTATGAGGGAGCCGTTGTCCAGGATGCTGTCAGCGCCGACCATGGCCCTGGTCGACTTTGAAACGCAATCGCCTATGGTCTTGGGATTGTCCGGGACAACTTTGACCGGGATGTGTTCCGACATCATTCTTTCAGCCATGGCCTCACCGTAGGCCTTGCCGTCGCTGGTTCGGGATTCTGCCACGTAGACACCGAATTCCTTGCCGGCCAGCCTGGCTTCCCTGAGACTCTGGACGACGGTGGCGCTGTCGCTGCAACTGATCAGGACATCCCCATCTTCCACCACCTGGGATCCGTGCTCGGCGACCCTGTTGAGAGCGCCTTTGCGGGCTTTGATGATTTTCTCTCCCCTCAGGATGGCGAAGGCCCGGAGTGAGTCCAGGTCCTTCCCGGTTTCAGCCTCCCTGGCGATCTCACAGAACCACTGGGCCACCAGATTGCCTATGGGCGCCATGGGCGGTCTGGCCTCGGCGAGCTCTCTGGCCACGGCTTTCACCTCGTTCAGGAAATCCGCTGCGGTGCGGGCGGTGCTCTTCCCGGCGGCTAACCTGAGCGCGCCAATCGCTCGCAGCGAAAGCCAACTCGCGCTGTGTGCCTTGTCTTGACGGATCTCCTCCAACAACTGGACGACTTCCGGATCAAAGGCCAATACACTTCTCCTTAGCCAAGCTCGGCGATGTTGGATCTCCTGTCGTCACTGGCGGACATGATGCGGACGCTGGTTTCTTCGGCCGGCCGATGGGCCACCGCCAACGGCCCGGCTCGCCACATGCTGAGAGAGTAGGCAGACCCAGCGTTCTTTGCCTATCCAATCTCCTCCACGCATTTCGGCCGGTCTATCTTGCCGGTCGGTTTCTTGGGCAGAGCCCGTCGGTTTCTTGGGCAGAGCCCGGAGAAAGACGATTCTGTCGGGGAGCTTGAATCTGGGGAGTTTCGCCGCGCAGTAGTCTAGCACATCGCTTGCTTCGCAGTTGTCTCGTATAGGCACGGCGACCGCCACAAGACTGTTCCCCTTCAGTTGATCCGGCTTCCCCAAAACAGCGACCTCCACAATGAGTCCGCTCTCCATCATGACATCCTCGATTTCCTGGGGATTGATCCGGTGGCCGCTCACCTTCAGGAGGTTGTCCTTGCGCCCCACCAGATAGAAGTATCCCTCATCGTCGGCGTAAGCCAGGTCGCCGGTATGATAGCCGTTGTGGTCCAACACGCGTGCCGAGGTTTCCGGGTCCTTCCAGTAGCCCTGCATGATATTGGGGCCCGACGCGGCTAGCTCGCCAGTCTGTCCAATCGGCACTTCAGTGCCATTCTCACCTATAACGCGAAGCGTGACACCCGGGATCGCCTTGCCGATGGAGTCGATCTTCCGGTCGAAATCCGCTGGCTCAAGGTAGCTCAACCGCGCTGATGCCTCTGTCGCGCCGTACATGATGTATATCAGAGTGTGTGCCGGCAGCACCCGCCGCAGATCCTGTTTAATCTGCCGCGACATATGCCCGCCAGCCTGCGAACAGTATCTGAGTGAGACCAGCTTGTCCCGGCTTGCTGCCAGAGGAGACCGGTGCAGCAGATAGGCGTAGGTCGAAGGCACCCCCGACATTCCGGTCACCTGCTCATCGATCATCTGTCTAATGAGCGCGCCGGTATATGCGAAGCTATTGTTGATGACCACCGAACCGCCAACCGCGAAGTGGGTATTGAGGAGCGACTTCCCCATTACGTAGAAGAACGGGAGAACCACCATCTGGCGATCATCGGGTGTCAGATTGAGATACGTACAAATGGAATCCGTGTTATGGACAATATTGCCGTGGGTAAGCATTGCTCCTTTTGGCACTCCAGTAGAACCTGACGTGTAGATAAGGCAGGCGAGGGCTGATGGGTCGATCGGCAGGCCGGGATTGGACGCGTCGCCGTCACTGACAATATCTTCAAGCCTGATCACCGGAAACGGCATGGCCGTCCATTTCTTCTTTGGCTGTGACATGATGAGCGCCCGCATACCGGACGAAGAAAGCGGCGTATCCAAGAGAAGACTCTCAAATCGCGTGGATGATATTACGGCCGCCGGCTCGATTTCCTGCAGCAGTGGTGCAAGTTTATCCGGCCTGATATCCGTGCCGAGGGACACGAAGGCCGCGCCGGTCTTCAATACGCCATAGTAGCTGGCCACATACTCGATGGAATTGTTAAGGATGACGGCCACGCGCGTATCGGCACCGACTCCCATAGCGATGAGAGCACGGGCAATCCGGTTCGCCATGGCATTGATTTGTCCATAGGTCGCGCGAGTCTGTTCATGAACAAGTGCAATCTTGTCAGGGTATTTCCTGGCACTCTCTTCCACGAAGTGATGTATAAGGGTCATGTGCGATGGAAGGATTCGGTTACCAACCTCCGGCGTTCAAGAGATAAGAGAGCAGTCATTAAGCTGCGCGACTTCCGTATCAAAGGCCAAAATACTTCTCCTTAGCCAAGCTCGGCTAGGTCAAACCTCATGCCGTCGCTGGCCGCTATGACGCGGACACCGGTCTCATCGGACAGCCGCTGGGCCACTGTCCAGGGCTTGGCCCGCCACATACTCATGCCGAAATGGTTCAACAGGGCTGCCTTTGGCTTCAGGTTCTTGATGATCTCAGCAGCATCCGGCACGGAAAGGTGATCCAGTGGAGCTCCTGACTCGAGCCTCATCAGATTGATGATGAGGAGGTCGGCCTGGTAGTGCCGGCACAGCTCATCAAAGTAGCGCGTGTCCACGATACACGAGATGGTGTACTGCTTGGTCCGGAAGATTATGCCATAGGTCTCCACCGGGTGCACGTGTCTCAAAGGAGTGCGAATGGAGACGTTGTCTATCTGGTACTCCCCTCCTTCCCTCAGCACCTCGATGCGCTCCAGGAAGGGCCGGACATAATGCAACACCACGGGGTCGTTGTCTAGGGCGTCGGCAGGGGCGAGAAGGACTCCGCGACGGTGAAAGCCGCCCTCGGCCATGGCCTCGATCATCACGTTGACGTCAGAGGAATGGTCGAGGTGTTTGTGGGAGAGCAATATGGCCCTCAGCTTGGCGGCGTTGAGCCTGCTCTTGCAGGCCCGGACCAGCGTCCCGGGGGCGGGATCCAGCAGCATCTCGGTGCCACCCAGATTGAACCAGATCCCCCCTGAAGCCAGCAACTGACTGGCGACCATGACCCTGGCGCCGGCCGTCCCCAGGAAGGTGATGGTGTGTTCCGGCGACTTCACCTCATTCTCCATGGTTCTGCTATTATTCAATATGCTGGATTGGTTGGCAATAGCATGATCGAGATTGACGGGGGAGAGAGGTCTGGCTCCGGCACCATTGTCCGGCTGGCGGTATCGCTGTGCACCATCCTGGGAGAAGAACTGCGCCTGACCAACATCAGGGCCAAGAGGGACAAGCGAGGGTTGAGGCCACAGCACCAGCAGGTAGTGACAGCTTGTGCGAGCCTGTGCGGCGGTGAGGTGGAAAGAGCCGAGGTCGGGTCCAGCGAGATAACGTACCGGCCGGGCCAACGCATAAGGGGAGGCGCCTACGAATGGGACATCGGCACAGCCGGTTCCACGACCATGCTGGCCATGAGCCTGATACTGGTAGGTTGCTTCGCTGACAAGCCATCCGTCTTCACCGTCAAAGGAGGCCTTTTTCAGGATTTCGCACCATCGGCCCATCACGTGCGGCGAGTGCTGTTGCCTCTGCTGCAGAGGATGGGGGTGGATGCTGAGCTCGACGTCAAGAGGCCGGGCTATGTACCTGAAGGTAAGGGTATTCTACAGGTCAGAGTGGAACCGGCGAAGGCCGGTTTGAGGCCCCTGATGCTGACCGATCAAGGTAAGGTCACCAGTGTCAGGGGGATCGCCCTGTCGTCGCACTTGGCGGACCAGGAAGTCAGCGAGAGGATGGCTGAGGAGTGCTCGACGAGGCTCAAGGAGGCCGGATATGAGGCCGAAATAGAGGCGGTGTATGAGACGTCGGCCAGCCAGAAAGGGGCCGACCTGAGCGTATGGGCTGAGACCGATAGAGGCGTTATCATTGGCTCCGACAGGGCAGGCAAACTGGGAAGGAGATCAGAGGAAATCGGGCGGTACGTAGCCGAGAGCATACTCGATGATCTGAAGACGGGGGCCACTGTCGACCGGCACGTGGCGGATCAGTTGATCCCGTTCTGTGCCGTTGCCACCGGCGCCAGCGAGTACGTCATACCATCGGTGACCGAACATGTGGAGACCAACCTCTGGCTGGTGGAGAGAATACTGGGTGCCAAGACAAAGCTGGATGGCCAGCGCCTTCGGATAGAGGGGGTTGGAGACCGTCTGCATCACCAAGGGCTGTTTGGGAAGTGATGTGTCCCCCATCTCTTTGTATCTTCCCCCAATCCGCCTCAGGAGGAGTGGGGGATCAAGGGGGTTGAAACGAGTCCCAGGACACTGTCGGCGGGTTTCGCGTTTGCTACAACCGCCCTGCAACTGGGTTCCGCAGCCACGACGAAGCGTGGCCCTCCGAGGACCATTCTGGATTCCCGCTT
>PDVJ01000473.1_pt1 | contig 13078 bp, 14 predicted proteins | sample 1369811 | NCBI WGS metagenome assembly PDVJ01 (sample SAMN07795376, study PRJNA414565) | Alkali sediment metagenome, whole genome shotgun sequencing project. | reverse complement strand
AAGAGTACAACAGTTTCAAAGAGACAGCTTATCTGCTCTCGACTCCTGCAAATGCTACACGATTGGCAGAGTCGCTCAAACAATCAGGACGCACAGAGATCGAGTCGCATGAGCTGATTGACGCATGATGTTGGGCTGGACACCAAATGGATGGGAAGATTATCTGTGGTGGCAGGAAAACGATCGTAAAAATCTCAAACGAATCAACAAATTAATTCAAGATGTATTACGTAATCCGAACTCTCTGGAAGGGATCGGAAAACCCGAACGACTCAAAGAGAATTTAGCAGGTCTAATGTCACGAAGGATTGACGAGGAACACCGTCTCGTGTATGAACCGCAAGATAAGATCGTTATCATTCATCAATGCCCATTATGGGTGAAAAAAGAAAATATCAAATATTTATTCATTGGAAAGCTATATGACCCACACCGAATACAAAACCGCCGTAGAACAACTCAAAAAATATTCCTACCACTACTACGTCCTCGATGATCCGATCACGACGGATGAAGAGTATGATCGTCTTTATCATATCGCTGTAGCGTATGAGTCAGCGCATCCCGATGAAATTATCCCCGATTCACCCACACAGCGCGTAGGCGATCAGCCTCAGGATAAATTTGACAAAGCACAGCATCTCAGCCGCATGTGGAGTTTGGAAGATCTATTTAATAAAGAAGAATTGGATAAATGGGTCGAGCGGATTACCAAAGTGTATGGCGATGTGAAGTTTTACAGTGAGCCGAAGTTTGACGGTGCGAGTTTGAATCTCATTTATGACAATGGTGCGCTGGTACAAGCAATCACCCGTGGTGATGGGACGATAGGGGAAGACGTTACCCAAAATGCGAAAACGATACAGAGTATTCCTCTGACCATCGATTACCAAGAGCGCATTGAAATACGGGGTGAAGTGGTGATTTTCAAAGAGGATTTTGAAAAGATCAATGAAGAACGGCTCAAAAGCGGCGAAAACCTGTTTGCCAATCCGCGTAATGCGGCGGCGGGGAGTTTGCGACAGCTCGATACCCGCATTACGGCATCTCGGCGTTTGGTATTTATGCCCTACGGTATCGGAGCAAACACTCTGGATATTGCGAACTTGAGTGAGCGGATGGAATGGGTGTATGCGTTGGGATTTCGTAATCCCAATATGACGCATATATGTGTGAGTGCAGACGAGATTGAGACATTTTATCATGAGATGCGAATTGAGCGGGATAATTTTGCGATGCTGTTGGATGGGATGGTGATCAAAGTCGATTCGATCGCGGTGCAAGACGAGCTGGGCTATACCGTCAAAAATCCCCGTTGGGCGGCGGCGTACAAATTTCCCGCGATTGAGAAACTCACGACCCTCAAAGAGGTGATCTACCAAGTAGGACGCAGCGGCGTTGTGACTCCTGTTGCCATCGTCGAACCCGTCGACATCGAGGGGGTTACGGTAGAGCGCTCAACGCTGCACAATTTTGATGAGATAGCCCGTAAAGATATCCGTATCGGGGATAAAGTCATCATTTTGCGCAGTGGGGATGTCATTCCGAAGATTGTCAAAGTGATTACCGCAGAGCGTAATGGAAGCGAGATAGAGATCGAGCGACCCAAACAGTGTCCCGTCTGTAACAGCGAACTGCTCGATGAGGGGGCGTTGATCAAATGTCAAAACTTGGGTTGCGAAGCACGTGTAGTGAACTCGATTATCTATTTTGCCTCCAAACCGTGTTTGAATATCGACGGGTTGGGAGACAAGATCGTTCTGGCACTGCACGAAGCGGGATTGGTGAAAGAGTTGATCGATCTTTTCAGTTTGACACTCGAACAGCTTTTGAGTCTGGAAGGGTTCAAGGAGAAAAAGAGCCAAAACCTTCTGGATGCGATACAAGCGGCAAAGGGATGCGATTGCTGGCGATTTATCAATGCTTTGGGGATCGAACACATCGGTGAAGTCGCTTCCAAAACACTGTGTTCGGCTTTTGGGACGGCATTTGATCGTGCACAGCGTGACGATATATTAGCCCTCGAAGGTTTCGGGGTAGAGATGGTTGAATCGGTGCTGGAGTTTGTTCGGGTCAATGGTGCCAAGATCGATGCCCTGCGAGAAGCACTATCCCCCGTCGAACCGATCAAGAGAGTTGCCGTGGAGAATCCGTTTAAAGATAAAACGGTGGTGGTAACAGGGGCTATGAGCGTCCCCCGAGACAGTATCAAAGCGATGCTTGAAGAGTTGGGGGCAAAAGTGGCCTCATCGGTCTCAAAAAAGAGCGATTTTGTCATTTATGGCGAAGATGCAGGAAGTAAATACGATAAAGCGGTAGAATTAGGGATTGCATTGCTCACTGAGAGTGAATTTAGAGACATGATAGGAAACAATTAATGCGTTTAGACAGTTATTTGGTAGAAATAGGATTAGTAGAAAGCCGAAATAAGGCACAGCAGTTGATAAAAGATCATGCGGTCAGTGTGGATGGAAAGATTATTGATAAAGTATCGTTCGAAGCCGATGAAACAATGGTGGTAACGATGGCGGACAATGCGCAGTATGTCAGCCGTGCCGCGATCAAACTCAAAGGTTTTCTTCCATTTACAGAATGGGATTTGACAGGATTAAATGCGCTGGATATCGGCTCAAGTACCGGAGGATTTACCCAAGTCCTTTTGGAAGAGGGAGCTGCGCATGTTACGTGTGTCGATGTCGGCAGCGATCAGCTTCACCCAAGTTTACGCAGTGATGGTAGAGTCACTGTTTTTGAAAATACCGATATCCGTAATTTTTCCCCTGAAAAAACGTATGACATTGTGACGTGTGATGTTGCTTTTATACCCTTGGAACTCGTGCTTGATTCGATTGACCGACTCAGTTCACGCTATATCGTGATTCTTTTCAAACCGCAGTTTCAGGTGGGGCGGGAAGTCAAACGGGATAAAAACGGGGTGGTCAAAGATAACAGTGCCATCGGCAAAGCGATGATTAAATTTGAAGATACCTGTTCTCTTTTGGGATGGAAGCTCATTGCCAAAGAGACCGCACACATAGCGGGCAAAGAGGGAAATCAGGAAACGTGTTATGGCTTTATCAAAGGTTGAGAGTATCGCTATTGGTGGTTTTGATGGGATGCACATCGGGCATCAACAGCTGTTTAATCAACTGGGAGAACACGGGGCGATTGTGGTTATCGAAACGGGTTATGCCAACCTGACTCCGGGGTGTGAGAGGGAAAAATATACTCATTATCCAATTTTTTATTATCCGCTTGATGATATTCGTCATTTGGAAGGGGAGGAATTTGTAGCCCATCTGCTCACACAATTTCCCCATTTAAAAAAGATTGTGGTGGGGTATGATTTTCATTTTGGAAAAGACCGCCGTTATTCCCATCAGGACTTAAAAGGTTTTTTTGCTGGCGTTGTGTGCGTCATTGATCAAGTAACGCTTGATAATGATTCGGTACATTCTCATAAGATTAGAGCAAAATTGCAAATCGGTGATATTCACGGAGCCAACCGATTTTTGGGTCATAATTACTCCATTAGCGGCAAGGTTGTCAAAGGGCAGGGGATCGGACAAAAAGAACTTGTCCCTACGATTAATCTGGAATTCGACGGATTTTTGCTTCCTACTGAGGGGGTGTATGCTACGTTGACGCGAATCGATGATGAAGAACATTACCATCCCTCAGTTTCCTTTTTAGGACATCGTGTATGTACCGATGGGTCGTATGCGGTAGAGAGTCACATACTGGACACCAATGTCCCCAATGTAGAACGCGCAACGATTGCCTTTGTTCGGTTCATACGCAAAAACCAAAAATACGATTCACTGGAAAGTTTAAAAAAAGCGATTACCGAAGACATTGCGAATGCAAAAAATGAGCTTTGCCATTTGAGTTTATAGCCCACTTCTTTCATTGAAATAATTTATTCATTTTTTTCTCATTAATTTGGTATACAATTTATTTAATATCAATTTGGAGGTTTTTAATGAAAACACGTGAGTTATTAATGGTTGGCCTTGCATCTTTGCTGATGTCAAGTTACAGTAGTGCAAAAGTATTGGAAACGTCCAGTTTGACTTATAAAAATCGTTGTGCCAATTGTCACGGTGATAAAGCTAATGGAGTGACAAAACTTAAAGAACAGCCGGGAATATCGGTAGAACAAGCAAAAGCTCTTGGTGTTGCATCGCAACAAAAAGGGGATATATACGGTCCGCCGCTTAATACGTTCAGCCAAGATGAACTTATGTATAAATTGCAAGATTTAAGAAGCAAGGATTTTGACAGTCAATCTTATCACTCTGTCATGCAAAAAAATATGAAGAAAATTGAAGAGCGTGAAGGTAAAATTACCGACGAAAAAATGGCTAAATACATTTTCACGACTTTCGGGCCTGGAAGCAAATAGTTTTAGTTGGCAAAAAAAGAAGTTTTTGGGTTGAGTTTAGAGGAATTTAATCTCTAATCCATTATAATCACGCCAATATTATCCGCAAAGGAACGCTAAACATGGGCGAATTGTTTACTTTTTTTGGTCTTATAAGCCATGAACACACCTTCATCTTTCTAACACATATGTTGCTTGCAACAGCGATTGTTCTCATTATTGCACGTATGGCAACAGCGAATCTTCGCTTGGTTCCAACAGGTACGCAGAACGTTATGGAAGCGTATCTTAACGGCGTTTTGGCAATGGGTACAGACGTTATGGGTAAAGTAGAAGCACGTCGCTATCTTCCGTTGGTTGCGACCATCGGATTATTCGTAGGGGTTGCAAACGTTATCGGGATTCTTCCTGGTTTTGAAGCACCGAGTGCTTTCTTGGATTTCACCCTTGCTCTTGCTTTGGTTGTTTTCACGTATTATAACTTTGAAGGTATTCGCCGCAATGGTCTGATCGCCTACTTCAAACATTTCATGGGGCCTGTATGGTGGTTGGCGTGGTTGATGTTCCCGATCGAGATCGTTTCTCACATCTCTCGTATCATCTCTTTGAGCTTCCGATTATTCGGTAACGTCAAAGGGGACGACATGTTCTTGATGGTATTGTTGATGCTGGCACCGTGGATTCTTCCGATCGTCCCTTTTGCACTTTTGAGCTTTATGGCATTTTTGCAAGCGTTTATCTTCATGATGCTCACATACGTATACCTTGGTGGCGCAGTACTTCTTCACGACGACCACTAAGAACTTATGAAACGAAGTCGGTATGATTCACTCACGAGCTTCCTTGGGGGAGCTTCTTGGGCATTTGCTATTATCGGCGCATGGGTTACCTTTCAATCCTTTGTTTTTTTAGGATTTGTTACTGCTTTATTGTTTACTTTCCTCTTTCTTTTTTTAGCAATGTTTCTTATTGTGGTTTTGGAAAATCTTTCCTTATCCCATGATCGTTATGATGAGCTGTTAAAGCAAACTGCACTTCTTGAAGAGATTCGCGACAGAGAAGCGGTGGCTTCGCTCAAAATCGAAGAGTGAAATCGTACCTTATTACCGATTCCCTTTTTTATGGGCATGATGAACAAACGTTGAACGATCGTTTGGAAAATGTTCTAAACCGCCATACTCCTGATTTTGCCCTTTTTCGTGACAAAGAAACACCGTTTTACCCTGAACTTGCACGTGTTTTTATCGATATATGCAAAAAAAAGAAAATCACTAATGTACTGTTGCAGGGTGATGTGTATACGGCTCACAGCCTTGGAGCCAACGGTGTTCATCTAACGTCACATCAGTTTGCTGAAATTACCCATGCAAAATCGCTTGAATTGTATGTGATTATCAGTACGCACACACATATGGAAGCATTAATGGCGCAAGAATTAGGAGCGGATGCGATTACCTATAGCCCAATATATGAGTCACCAAACAAAGGAAATCCCAAGGGTTTAGAGGATTTAAAAGTAATAGTGGATAAAATGAGAATACCTATTTTTGCATTGGGCGGAATCATTACCCAAGAGCAAATAAATGCCGTCGAAGCATCCGGAGCCTATGGATTCGCATCGATAAGATATTTTATTTAATGAGGAATTATTTGTATGTTTGAAACCGTTATCGGACTAGAAGTACACGTCCAGCTCAACACCGAATCTAAACTTTTTTGTTCATGCCCTACGAGCTTTAACCACGAACAAAATACCAATACCTGTCCGACATGTTTAGCACTTCCAGGGGCATTGCCTGTTTTGAATAAGGAAGCTTTGAGAAAAGCGGGGATGTTCGGTACAGCGGTCGATGCCACGATCAACCGAACGAGCTTTTTCGATCGTAAGAGCTATTTTTATCCGGACAGTCCGACGGCGTATCAAATCACGCAGTTGTATACCCCTATCGTTGAACACGGGAGATTGACCGTTGATTTTGAAGACGGAAGCCAAAAAACGATCCGCATCAACCGTGCACACATAGAATCGGATGCGGGGAAAAATATTCATGAGGGTTCCATCTCAAAAGTGGACTTGAACCGTGCAGGTACACCATTGGTTGAAATCGTTTCAGAACCCGATATGCGCAGTGCGGAAGAGGCGATTTTGTATCTCAAAAAACTCCATTCGATCGTCCGCTATTTGGATATCAGTGATGCTAACATGCAAGAGGGATCGTTTCGTGTTGACGTCAACGTTTCAATCCGTCCTAAAGGTGATGAAAAGCTGTATACCCGTGTTGAGATCAAAAACATCAACAGCTTCCGTTTTATCCAAAAGGCGATTGAGCTGGAAGTAGCACGTCAGCGTGAAGCGTGGGAAGACGGACTGTATGAGCAGGAGATTGTCCAAGAGACCCGTCTTTTTGATCAAAGTAAACAAGAGACCCGTTCTATGCGCGGAAAAGAGGGGGCGGCGGATTATCGCTATTTCCCTGAACCTGATTTGCTCAAAGTGGTGGTCGATGATACGATGTACACCACGATGCGCAATATTCCAGAGCTTCCGGATGCTAAAAAAGAGCGTTTTGTCAGTGAATTTGGCGTACGCCCTTATGACGCTGCGGTGGTTACGGCTACATTGGAAAGTGCACAATATTTTGAAGAAATGCTCGCATGCGGTATTACCGCACGCAATGCGATCACATGGCTGACGGTTGAGCTGCAAGGGCGTCTTAGCGGCGGAATGAGTGCGGTTGATTCTGTCGTGGATGCTGTGACGCTAGGAACATTGGTAAAACGTATTGAAGAAAACATTATCAGTGGAAAAGCCGCTAAAGAGATTTTGGACTATTTGCTCTCCAATAATGGCGGAAATGTGGATGAAATCATCGACACATTGGGGCTTAAACAAGTAAGCGATACCGGTGCGCTAGAAGCGTTAATCGATGAAATTTTAAATGCCAATGCCGATAAAGTAGCCGAATACAAATCGGGTAAAGACAAACTGTTCGGATTTTTTGTGGGTCAAGCGATGAAGGCATCTAAAGGTTCCGCCAATCCTAATACCCTCAACGAGATTCTTCAAGCCAAACTGGCACAATAAGGACTCCCATGGTAGGTCGGTGGTTTGTTGCGTTTGCCTTTTTTCTCCATTCGTATTCACCCTACCGTAATGCTAAAAATTTTGCCTATAATATTTTAGAAAACAGCCATTACCCGTATAAAAAATATTTTGATTATGGGATGATTTCGCTGATTTTTCTCAGTGTTTACATTCTGATTCGACACGTCAAATACGAGATGTCGATTGAGTGGCTTTTCTTTAACAACTATGTGATTTCACTTATTTTTTTAATCGAGTATCTTATGCGCTTGTGGATACACAGCGACAGTGCAAAAGTAGTCATTGATCAATACGAGAGTGATCTTTTTTTACATCGCCCGTTTTCGCTTTCACAGGCACTCAAAACAATTCTCAAGCAAAAGTTTGAGTTTATCCTTTCCCCTGCAGCTATCATTGACTTATTGGCTATTATGCCTTTTTTCCACGAATTAAGGATGTTGCGTATTTTTATCCTTTTCCGAGTATTGAAGCTGTTTCGGTATGCCAAAAGTCTGCGCCGCCTTATCTCTATCCTTGCTTCTAAAAAGTTTGAGTTGCTGACGCTTGCGTTGTTTGCATTGATCATGATTATGGTCTCCTCGGTATTGATTTATGTGATGGAGGCCACGAACCCGAAATCTCCTATCAATACGCTGTTTGAAGCACTTTACTGGTCGGTTGTTACTATCTTTACCGTCGGATACGGAGACATGGTTCCTGTGACTACTGAGGGAAGAACGGTTGCAATGATCATCATTATCTCCGGTATCGCGGTTATCTCTTTTGCAACGTCGATTATTGTCACGGCATTTACGGAAAAGCTCGATGAGATCAAAGAAGAAAAAATGATTGATGACGTCAGCAAGCTGGGGCGTTTTTATCTGGTGTGCGGTTATTCGGCTTTGACCAACGAGGTAGTACACCGTCTTCATAAGGCATCTAAGCATATTGTTGTCTTGGAAAAAGATCCGATTAAAGCCAAAGAAGCTCAAGCCGATGGGATGTATGTTTTGAATTTTGATTCAGCTTCCCTGCATACGTATGGAGCGATTCGACTTCATTTTGACCGACAGGTGATTGCGGTAATCTTGCTTCAAGACAGTGATGTGGCCAATATTTATACGGCCTTGACCATTCGTGAGCTGAACAAAAAAATCCCTCTCCATTCGATTTTACATAAGCCGGACAATCGGAAAAAACTCTCAATGGCGGGGATCGATGAGATGGTCAATCCCCATGAGTTGGTTGGTTTTATGAGTAAAAAAATCAGCAATCAGCCCATAGCATTTGAAGTGATTCATGCCTTGCGTTCCGAACACGGAGGGACGGTTATCGAAGAGATTATCCTAGACAGCGGGATGTCTAAACGATTTTTTGAGTTGCTGCTTCATCCGTTGTTCCATCAGCGTCTGAGCATGCTGGGGATATATCAAAGAGATGCTCAGTCGTTTGCTTTTAATCCTGAACCAACGTTTGAAATTCAAGCCGGTGATGTTGCAATCATTGTTGCAAACCGTTCATTGGTCAGTGAGTTTCGTAATTTGTTGCATCGAAAGAAGGTTTCGTAATGGCTCGCAGTGCTGCTGTTTTTGGATTTAATGAATATTCGCGTCAAATTGCCGCACAGGTTCGTAATATCTATCAAGATTTTGCCCTTTTCGCCATTAATGAAGAAGAAAAAAATGCAGCGCTACAGGCCGGATTTTTGGTTGAGCTTTTTGATTTAAGTGAAGATTGGCATGGAATTGAACAGAAATTCGAGGTTGAAAATTTAATTGTTTTTTGTGCGTTGGCCAACGATGCCGAAAATGTTTTTTTGACGATCTCATTGCGGGCTACTTTTGAAAAACTCAATATCGTGGCATTGGCTCAAGACAATGAAAGTGCCATCAAGATGAAAAGTGCCGGAGCAAACAAGGTGTTGCCGAGTTTGCAGATTGCGGCAAATGTTATAACGGATATGCTGGAAAAGCCTGTAGTGACCAAAGTTTTGCATGATGTGTTGTACGAAGACGGATTGCTTAATATCGTCGAGATTAAAGTGACCCCTTATTCTGAATTTGTGGGAAAATATTTGCATGAGATTCATTTTAAAAGCAAATACGACGTCATTTTATTGGCGATTGTTGACCATGAGATGGGGACCACGTTTAGTTTCGCTTCCAAGGGGCATAATCATCATATTGATCCGGGCGATGTTTTGGTGGTCATCGGTTATCAAGATAAACTTGATGCCTTGATACATGCAGTAAGGAAACGCCATGTCTAAAGTCGGAATCATCGGTGCAGGAAAATGGGGAGAAGCACTGGCATTTGCTATGAGTGAAAAAAATGAGGTGATTATCACGTCGCGAACCAAGCGAGATTGGGATAATTTCCGTCCTCTTGAAGAAGTGCTGGGGTGTGAATATCTCATCATCACCGTACCCGCACAGCAGGTTTCACAATGGCTCAAAGAGTATTTTCTCTTTTCTGGACAAAACGTTTTGGTTGCAGCCAAAGGAATTGAAGCCTGCAGCGGTAAATTTTTGAATGAAATTTATGCACAATATGTCCCTCAAGAGAATTTGGCCTTTTTATCGGGTCCCTCGTTTGCATCTGAAGTGCTACAATCCCTTCCGACGGCTTTGGTCATTAACTCTGTCAGTGGGAAAACAGCGGACGAATTTGCCGCATTATTCCCAAAATTTATCCGTACCTATGTGAGCGATGATGTCATCGGTGCTGAGATCACGGGTGCGTATAAAAACGTGATCGCGATCGCCGCAGGTATTTGCGAGGGATTAGGGTTGGGTCACAATGCGGCGGCTTCACTTATCTCCAGAGGTCTTGTAGAGATGCAACGCTTTGGCAAAGTTTATGGCGCGTCAGATGAGACGTTTTTGGGGCTTAGCGGGGCGGGAGATCTATTTTTGACCGCGAGTTCATCGATGTCGCGAAACTACCGTGTGGGGCTTGGCCTGGCTGGTGGTAAAAGCAAAGAAGCGGTATGTGAAGAAATCGGAGAAGTCAGCGAAGGGATCGGGACAGCGTATGCCCTGAATGAAATTGCCGCACAAAAATCGATTTATCTTCCTATCGCGCACGAAGTTTACGCGATTTTAGAGGGGAAATCTCCTCGTCAGAGCTTGAAAGATTTAATAGAGAGATAAAGGATAAAGTATGTTGGTACACATCGTTATGTTTGGATTTAAAGAGGAAAATAAAGAAGCCAATATGGCACAGGTAAAAGCACTTCTGGAAGCACTCCCCCAGAAAATAGAATCTCTCAAATCGATGGAAGTAGGGATGGATATTAGCCGAAGCGAACGTTCATTTGATTTGGTTCTTACGTCAACTTTTGAGGACCAGGAAGGGTTGAATGCGTATGCCGTTCATCCTGCACACTTAGACGTTGTGCGTGTCATTAAAGAGGTAACATCTCTCTCTAAAGTCGTCGACTATTTGCAGTAAATAAGCTATTCATTTTTTTCTCATAAGATTAGTATAGAATTTTTATACCAATTTGGAGGTTTCTAATGAAAGCATTAATTACTCTATTGTCGGCTTCGGCTATTTTATCAACGTTTGCATTTGCAGAATCAGCAACAAGTACTGCGGTTCAAGCTACGCATCAGGTTATGGAGCAAGAAAGAACCCAAAATGAAATTCAAAACCGTTTTCGTAATATGAACACGGATGAATTGTTGGAGAAACGCGGAAGCATGACGCAACAGCGGGAGCGGGAACAACTGCACAATGAGCTTCAAAAGCGTTATCAAACAATGACACAGGAACAAAAGCGTAAATTTGACCAGCATCCTCCTGAAAATCGTATCAAAAAAGGGATGGGGCAAGGTGCTGGCGGCGGCGGTATGGGTGGAGGAAAAGGAGGACGTTAATCCTTCTTTTCCCTCAAAAGATCGAGAAGAGCTAAGAGTTGTTTTTTAGCGCTTCGATCTCTTCGGCTTTTTCTTCAATCGTCAGTAACTCTTCTACTTTTTCTTCATACAGAGCTTTTGCTTTTTCTAACTCAAGCGCCAAAACACTGATCCCTTTTTTCTCGTAACATTTCGGGTCAGTCAGACATTGGTTAATCTCGTCGATCTGTTTTTCGAGTGCGTCGATTTCAAACGGGAGTTTTTCGAGTGCTTTTTGTTCGTTAAAACTGAGTTTGAATACTTTTGGCTTTTGTGTTTGTACTATTGTCGGTGCTGCTGATTTTGAAAATTCGGCTTCCATCGCATCCATCTCTTGTAACTCTTTTTCATCTTCGAGGTATTCGCTGTACGGTTTGTAGCTCTCTTCGATGGTGCCATCCCCTTTGAAAATAAAAAGTTTTTTGGCAATCTTATCGACAAAATAACGGTCATGACTGACGAGTATAACGGCACCAGAAAAGTTTTGGAGTTTTTCTTCGAGGATATTAATGGTCGGAATATCGAGATCATTGGTCGGTTCATCGAGAATGAGACAGTCTACTTTTTTGGTAAAGAGCAATGCCAGGGCAACACGGTTTTTTTCGCCGCCGCTGAGCGTTCCTACTTTTTTATCCAAAAACTCCCGTGGGAAGAGAAAGTTTTTGAGATAGCCGTAGACGTGATAATCGGTCCCTTGCGCATCGACGCGGTCTCCGCCATGAGGACAGAAAGTTTCAATCAAATTGAGATTGTCATCGAGCATTTCACGATGCTGATCAAAATAGCCGATGGTAATCTCACCCATTTTAATAACACCTGATGTCGGTTTTAGACGTCCCAATAAAGCTTTTAGGAGCGTTGATTTTCCGCTTCCGTTAGGTCCTACTACGGCGATGACGTCTTTTTGTAAAATACGGGTGGAGAAGTTTTTGATGAGAACTTTGTCACCCAGTGTAAGCCCAAGTTTTTCAACTTCAAACAGCATTTTTTGGCGATTTACCCCTTCACCACGATTGAAATGTTTGGCTTCACGCTCCAGTTCCAGGCGCATTTTATGGATTTTACTCGGGTTGTTTTTGGCATCTTCACGTAGTTGTAAGACCCGTTGTTTGCGCCCTTCGTTACGTTTGAGACGGGCTTTGACTCCGCGGCGTAGCCATTCGTTCTCGGTTTTAAGCAACTTGAGCATGTTGTCATGCTGTTGAGCCATGGTACGCAACAGCTCTTGTTTTTGTTCCAGATAGTTGGTGTAGCCTCCGGTAAACTCTCGTAGCGAACAATCCTCGACCTCGATGGTTTTGGTGGCGATTTGATCGATAAAATAACGGTCGTGAGAAATAAAGAGCAATGTAAAACGCTCTTTGAGAATCAGTTCTTCGAGAAACTCGACCATGTAGACATCGAGATGATTGGTAGGTTCATCCAGCAGGAGTATATCGGGTTTAAGCAGCAGCAAGGAAGCGAGTGCCACACGGCGCTGTTCACCACCGCTGAGGAGATCGACATTTTTGGATTCGTATTCGGTGAGCATGAAATGGTGCATGATACGCTCTATCTTATCGTCGAGGTTCCATGCATTGTGATGATCGAGATAGCTGGTGATGCGCGCTTGTTCATCCAATAGAGCTGTATTGTCGTATTGGGTTGCCAAAAGGGCGGATATTTCATCAAAACGGATTTTGGAGGTACGCAGTTCACCCAAGCCTGCTT